>RCUU01000088.1_pt1 | contig 50474 bp, 52 predicted proteins | sample 2166211 | NCBI WGS metagenome assembly RCUU01 (sample SAMN09932620, study PRJNA488358) | compost metagenome | feature: garden; material: soil; isolation source: compost soil in phenylacetic acid-enriched culture | place: Germany: Experimental Botanical Garden Goettingen | collected 2016-01-27
GGACCCGGTCGATGAATATAAGGATGAGTTTGGAAGATGACGGGATCAGATCAGTCCCAATCCGGCCTTGGATTCATTTTCAACGGCCGGGTTGGGACTGATCTTGTTTTATTCAAACCCGAGTCTCCCTATTAGTTTTAGTTTTTTTTCTAGATGACCGCTATCAACGTTCGACAAATTCTCTAGGCGTCGCTATGTATAATTTGGTTTATAGGAGAGGGATAAACGGGTCTGATCGGATATGCAAGCTAGATTGAGGGGAGTAGGAGGGACATGGACACAATGAGAATACGATCTATTCTGCTCCGGAGGAACGAGCGGTTGCTGCTATTATTGACATTGATTATGGGAATTGCCACGGAGCTCACGGGATGCAGCCTACCCGGACAAGCCGAGGACCTGCCTACTGGAGGCGATCAGCGTTCTCGTCCTCAGGTCAGCATCGTCATCTCCGATCTGGGCATGACTTTTCCCGAGGGCATGGATGAGAACGACAACCGTTATTTGAATTATATTGAAGAGCAGACCGGCCTGGACATTCAGGTCAACACGCCCCCCACCGAGGTCTATGACGAAAAACTGGACGTCATTATGTCCTCGGGGAACCTCCCCGACATGCTGCACGCCTATGAGCCCGTATGGTTTGACAATTATGTCAAACAGGGGGCACTGTTACCCTTGGATGATCTGATCGACCGGTACGGCCCTCACCTGAAAGAGAAAATTCCTCCCGAAGTATGGGATAGAGTCAAATACGGCGGCAAAATTTATGCCGTGCCTAGCTTAAACGAAGTGACCGGCATCGAGTTGATGTATGCGCGAAAAGATTGGCTGGACCGGCTGGGTCTAGACCCTCCGGAAACGCTAGACGATTATTACAAAGTCATTCAAGCCTTCACCCGGGATGACCCGGACGGCAATGGCTTGCAGGACACCGTGGGTTTGACGTTCACGGCCGAGCTTGGACGCTCCTCTCCGTTCTTCGGCGCCTACGGTACGCAACTGGACACCTGGTTTGAACGTGACGGTCATTTGGTTTACGGAAATATTCTGCCAGAAACGAAAGAAGCGCTTGGCTTTCTAGCCCGGTTGTACCAAGAAGGGCTGCTGGAACGAGAGTTTCCGTTAAACCTTCAGACAAACTTGTTCGAGAAGGTCGAGAACGGGAAAGTGGGGTTATTCTCAGCAACCTGGTACGATACGCGTGGACCGATCGCTGCCAATATGAAACGGGACCCGGACGCTCGTTGGATTCCATTGGAATATCCTACGGGACCCAAAGGGGACAAAGGCGTAAACGGCATTGATCTCATTCGCGGCTATAACGTGATCCCGGCGAATTCCCCGCATGCAGTTGAAGTGATTCAATTGCTGGATTTTATCGCGAGTGACTATAAGACATTGAAGCTCGGTTTTGAAAATGAAATTTGGCGGCGGGAAGGAGATCGGATCGTTACGGATTTCGCCTTGCATGACGAGAGCTTGTACCGGGGGATTTATCAGTCCTTGGTGGACGTTCCCGACGAAACGTTATTTAAGCAGCGCCTCGACTCGCTTGGCGATTTTAACCTATATAACAATATCCAAACCGTTCACCGCAATATTATGTCTAACGCATTTTACGGGATTCCGACGCCGGCGATGGGGAAATACAGCAAGAACCTGACTCGATTGGAGGACGTATTTGTCAAAATTATTTTAGGGATCGAACCCCTGGATGCGTTCGATCAATATGTCGAGAGATGGAAAGCGGATGGAGGGAGTGAAATAACGAAAGAAGTCAATCGCTGGTACGAAAGCAGGAAGTAATCGCGGAGCCGCACCGCTTGGAGGAGGAGTACGGTGATTCGATGGATCAAGAACCGTTTTTCGCACCATATTCAATTCCGGCTGACCGGATATTTTATACTCATCTTGCTTCCGTTGGTCCTGATTAGTCTGTTTGCGGTGGAGAGATCGCGGGATATCCTTTATAACCAGGCGGTGCATCGGACCGAAACGGCCCTTTCCTCGGCGATGAACCACTTGGACCTGGTCTTCCAGAACGTTGAGGAGATTTCGACGCTGATCGCCGGGGACCCCGCCATGAATGCACTGCTGAACGAGAACGGCAGCGATTTCTCGCCGCAATCGATCATGGCTTTCTCTTATATTTTGGAACAACTGTCGAACTCCGTTTCGGTTAACCGATATATCTCACAAATTTCCGTCTATCATCCCGCCTCAGGGATGCTGATTTCCACCCATTACGGAGGCAAACAACTGGCAGGGGACGCCCAGAAGGAATGGTTCGTGGAGACCGCCCGCCATAACGGGACAGGCATCTCTTATGTGAAGTCGGACTATGCGGTTACGGGCGGGGTGACTTTTGGGCAATTGACGAACACCGACAGCATCTCGCTTCTGCGGGCGATGGATTTGTACAACAGCGATCGGCAAGCGAATCTGCTCGTCGTGTCGTTCAGTAAGAATAAATTATTGAATATTATCAAAACCTTGCTGCCTTCGGAAAACAGCCGAATCGCATTATCAAATGAACAGGGGGAAGTGCTGCTTGAGGTTGGCAAACCATCGACCCCCCATCTTCCGGATCAGGATATGACCGTCACGATGGACTCCTCCTATTCGACCTGGCGATTGACCATGGTCCAGCCCAAAAGCGAGCTGTATCAAGAGACCGATCAATTGCGCCTGTTTACCTTTGCGATTATCGGGCTGAGCCTGATTCTTGCCTTCACCGTATCCTGGGTCGTGTATAGCGGAATCGCTTCTCCCGTACTGAAATTGGCCAAGGGGATGAGACGACTCGGCAACGGGGAACTGGGGATCCATGTCACTACGAATCGGAAGGACGAGTTTGGATTTTTGATCCAATCCTTTAATCGCATGGCCATGGTGCAGAAACACCTGATCGAGGATCATTATGAGCAGCAGTTGCGCCTGAAAACGACGGAGCTCCGCTTTCTTCAATCCCAGATCAACCCGCATTTTTTGTATAACACGCTGGATTCGATCTACTGGATGGCCAAAAATTACGATGCAGAGGAAATCAGCGAGATGGTGATGAACCTCTCCAGCTTCTTCCGGCTCAGCCTAAACAAGGGTCGGCAGGTGTTCACAATCGAAGAGAGCATCGTCCACTTGAATTATTATTTGCGTATCCAGCAGCTTCGTTTCATGGACAATTTCCGTGTGGATTATCGGATATCGGAGCGGAGCAAGCGGATTCCGTTGTTAAAGCTGCTGCTTCAGCCGATCGTGGAGAATGCGATTATCCATGGCATGGAGGGGAAAGAATCGGACGGTTGTCTGGTCATCTCCAGTTGGGTTGAACAGGAGCGGACGTTGTTTATCCGCGTGGAGGACAACGGCCCGGGAATGGAGGAAGAGCGGCTCCATTATATCCAGCAGGAGCTGGACCATATGGATCCCCGCAAGGTTTCCGCCTATTTGCAGGAAGAAGAGCAGGCGAAGGATTTGTTTGGCCTGCGCAATGTGCTGAGCAGAATGAAATTGTATTACGGACCGGACGCGAGGTTGACGGTTCAGAGCGTATGGGGAGAAGGAACAGCTGTTTTGTTATCCATTCCATGGGAGGGGGAACGGGATGAATCTGATGATTGTGGAAGATGAGCCCCGGCTGCGCCAGGCGCTTGCCTATAATATCTTGTGGGAGTCACACGGAATCGATATGATCGGCACGGCGGCAAACGGCCTGGATGCGTTGAAGCTCATGGAACGGAAGAAGCCGGATCTGATGCTGATCGACGTACAAATGCCGGGGATGGACGGACTGACTCTGCTGCGCGAGCTTAAAGAGCGTGGATTGCTCACGAAGTTGATGAAAATCATTATTTTGAGCGGACACGACAATTTCGAATTTGCCCAAACTGCGCTGAAGCATGGGGTTTCACGATATTTGCTGAAGCCCGCGGGCGAGGAAGAAATTTTGGAAGCCGTGCTGGAAGCCCGGCGACAGCTGCAGCATGAGTTAGAACAATGGCGGCACCAGGCGGCGTTAGAGAAGCAGTGGTTGTCCAACCTGCCGCATTTGCAAAATCTGTTCTTCCTTCAGTGGGCCGGCGGCAAGGTTGGACACGGGGAGATCCTGAGCAAATGCATGGATTTGCAAATCCCGCTGCGGCAAGAGGATCGTATCGCGGTTGCCGTGATGGAACTGGACCCATCTCCAGAGGAGGGGGAGAAGGCGGAGATTCAGAAGTTTACGTTGCAAATTCTGGCCAAAGAACTGTTACCCCCTCCGACCTGGTGGATCGCGACCGACTCGGACATGAATCTGATGATGGTGTTCGTGGTTGGGCCAGAGACCGAGGTGAGCGAGGCGATGCTACGGATGAATGCGGACTTGTCCCAGCTGCTCTCCCGGATTAAAGAAGTGCTGCATCGAACTGCCAGCGCTGGCATTAGCGCAGGGGCGGGCCCACTAGAGCACCTGGTTTCGTTATACCGGCAGGCTAGCCATGCCCTGCAGGAGCGGGTCGTGTACGGGCATGATCTTATCATCCCGTATCGGGAAACAGCTAGGGAGTACGCTCGGCCCTTCGCGATCCAACCCAATCTGGAGAAGGAGTTAGAGATTGCGATGGAGACCGCGGACGAGGCCAAAGCCATGGAAGCCCTGCAAGGGATATGGGATGAACAGGTTACCAAGATGGAGACTTCGGACGAGTTTCATGAGTCGGTGTTCTTTGTGCATGGCCTGTTTACCCGTATGATTCAAAAGCGGGGCTGGACGATCAAACAGGTGCTTGGTGATGATGCGAGGTATATCCAGAACATGAGCTTACTGAGCACTCAAACGCAGACCTGGGCGCATATGACGAGAATCGTTAACCGGATTGTGGTCTACGTGAAGGAGCAACGCAAAGCGAACAGCCATCAGGTGGTGAAGGAGATTCTGCGGTTGTTGAATGAGGAAATGGATCAGGAATTAACCCTGCACACGGTGGCAGACCGCATGTATATCAATTCCTCTTACTTAAGCCGGTTGTTCAAGCAGGAGATGGGGGTCGCCTTCTCAGATTACGTGCTCGAACGCAAAATGGAGCGGGCTAAATCACTGCTGCAGGAAGGACATAAGGTGTACGACGCTGCTCGTTCGGTGGGTTACCGGGATGTGAGTTACTTTACCAAGGTTTTCCGCAAGTATTGGGGGGTAAATCCTGGGGAGTGTAAGGGTTAGCGAACTTTAACGCTTGTGAGCAACGCTATTTGGGTCTTTATGGCGTGGTTGTCAATCTAACGCTGATTAGAAAGCTTATTTGTCGGTTTTCTGCGGAAAAGGAGCTGTTTTTCCACGTATAAGCTCTCTGGCAAGCGTTAGAATGGGAAATCACTCTATTTTACCGAAATAAGCACCATGGCAAGCGTTAGCGAGATTTGAGCTCGGAACCTACAGGGCACATTCATGTTTAACCTTCAACGTACTCCCCATGTCGATTGATCGGATTATTAACTCCACATCAATAGAAGCCGCAAGGCTTCTTTTTTTACCCCTTCATTAGGCTGATAAACCATCATATTACCACAAATAGTAATTGCTCTCGCCTACTCAGCCCACCCGTTCCAAATTTACAATGTTATCACAAGTGGACGAATACAGGGGAAGGGGGCAAGCGGATGCAATTGAATATCGGGCCCGGGCCCGAATCGGCCAGGACGATCAAGCCCAAACGCGGCTATTGGAGCCGGCTGGGGCACGACATTTGGAAGGAATGGGATCTCTATTTGCTGCTCGTGCCGGGGATATTGTTTGTTTTGCTGTTCAAGTATACGCCGATGTACGGAATAAGTATTGCCTTCAAGGATTTCAACATTTTCAGCGGGTTTGCGGACAGCCCTTGGGTCGGCTGGAAGCATTTCGAGAAGCTGTTTACGTCGCCGGACTTTGCCCAAGTGTTCAAAAACACGGTGATTATCAGTTTTCTTAAAATTGTAATTCTGTTTCCTTTACCCATCGTCATTGCTCTCATGTTAAATGAGATGCGAAACATGATCTTTAAGCGGACGGTGCAAACGGTAATTTATCTCCCGCATTTCCTGTCCTGGGTCATCGTTGGCGGATTATTTATGGATCTGTTGTCGACGAACGGTGGGATGGTCAATAAGGCACTGGCCTCGATGGGGCTGGAGCCGATTGCTTTCTTTCTCGATAATAGCGTATTTCGAAGCGTGCTGATCACTTCGGCGGGTTGGAAGGAGACCGGCTGGAGCACCATTGTCTACCTGGCTGCGTTCACCACGATTGATCCGATGCTCTATGAAGCGGCGAAAATGGATGGAGCCGGCCGATGGAAGCAGCTCTGGCATATTACGTTGCCGGGGATCGCGCCGATTATCGTCCTGATGTTTATTTTGCGGCTCGGCAGCGTACTGGAAGCCGGAACCGAACAAATTCTGGTAATGTACAATCCTGTGGTCTATCAGGTTTCCGATGTCATCGGCACGTATGTGTACCGCAGAGGGCTTGGCAGTCAGGATTACAGTTTCTCAACGGCGGTAGGGCTCTTTGAGGCGGTCATCTCCTTTACGCTGGTGATTGCCGGGAACGCAGCCAGCCGCAAATATTTGCAGCGCGGGATTTGGTAAGGAAGGGGGAAGGAAGGCATGGAACCGAAACAGGCTTTGGAAGGATTACCAGCGCCAAGGGGGACGATGAAAACCTCGTTTTCCGAGAAATGCTTTACGGTTCTCAATTACATCTTCTTTATCTTGTTGGGGCTGACGACGCTGCTGCCTTTCGTTAATTTGCTCGCCAAGTCCTTAAGCAGCGAGAGCGCCGTGATCTCAGGAAGGGTGGGGTTGCTTCCGGTTGGCCTACAACTCGAGACTTATCAATATGTGCTCCAAGACTCCATGTTCCTGAATTCGCTCAAAGTCTCCATCGCCCTCACCGTGATTGGGACAATTTGCAGTCTGTTCTTGACGACGCTGACGGCTTATCCGTTGTCGAAGGTTCGGCTGCGCGGCAGGAAGGGGCTCTTGTTGATCTTCGTATTTACCATGTTGTTCAGCGGCGGGTTAATTCCCACTTACCTGCTGATGCAGAACCTGAATCTGGTTAATTCTTTTCCGGTCCTATTCCTCCCTGCAATGGTGAACGTGTACAACATGCTGATTATCAAAAATTACTTCGAAGGCCTTCCGGAGGAGCTGGAAGAATCGGCTAAACTGGATGGCGCTGGGAATATCCGGATCCTGGCGTCGGTGATGCTCCCTTTATCGTTGCCGGTACTTGCCACCATTGGATTATTTTTTGCCGTGGCGTTCTGGAACGATTATTTCTCCGCCATGATCTACATCAGCGACCCGGCCATCAAGCCGATGCAGCTTTACTTGAAGGAGCTTCTCGTGTCCTCCAGCGGCGATTTCCTCAAGGATAACGTCGATGCTGCGATTAACACAACACCTCAGTCGATTCAAGCCTCCTCGATTCTTCTTGCAACTATTCCGATCCTGCTCGTGTATCCTTTCCTGCAAAAATACTTCGTCAAAGGCGTGCTGGTCGGTTCGATTAAAGGTTGAGTCGATCGGCTCAGGTCGGCTCTATGAGAACAGCTCCTGAAGGAGGTGATGCGCTCGACTTGCAGTGCTACCCCCATAAAAAAAGCTTATTAAGGAGGTTATTCATGATTTTCAAGATGAAAACATCGGCGGTACTCACCGCCATTCTAAGCTTCGCGTTGGTGTTATCCGGATGCGGCGGAGGAGGCGGAACGTCGGAACCTAATGCGGTTGAGCCTTCGGGCAATACAACCAATGCAACCTCGGAAGGAACAAATGGCGGGGACAATTCGGGTAAACCGGACCTGCGGATGATCATGCAATACGGGCTGTTTGATCCGAAAACCGAATATGTGGCGAAATACATTGAGGAAAGAACCGGATTCCATGTGGATTATGAATTGCTTCCTGCGGAGAATGCGGATGAGAAACTGAACTTAATGGTGTCCAGTAAAGAGAATTATGATATCGCCAAGCTGAATGCGGCCCAGTTCTATAATCTGGCTTCGGCGGGAGCGCTCGAACCGATGGATGAGCTACTGGAGGCCCATGGCAACTATATCAAACAGTCGATCAAGCCGGAGTCTTTCGCCAGCGCAACGATCGACGGGAAGATCTACGGCATTCCCGAGACCGGGGCAGGCGTGAGCATCGGCGAGGAGCTTGTGGTCCGGCAGGATTGGCTAGATGAGTTAGGGCTGTCCATCCCAACGAATCGAGACGAGTTGTACACCGTGCTGAAAACGATCAAAGAGAAGAAAAATGTCATCCCGCTGACGATGAGCAAGGATTCCATCTACGGGGACATCGCCACAACCTTTGGCGTATACACGGATTGGAAGGAAGTGGACGGCAAGCTGGTGCATCGGGCGGAGCAGCCGGAGATGAAAGAGTACATTGCCTACATGAGCAAATTGTATAAGGAAGGTCTGCTGGATACCGAAACCCCGCTGAACACCGCCCAGGAATCGATCGAGAAGTTCTCCGGCGGCAATGCGGCCATGTATAAGCTGGCCTGGTGGAACGCGGGATCAACGATCGCTGCGCTCCAGAAAAACTTCCCCGAAGCCAAAACGTCCATTATCCCTTATCTGAAGGGACCGGATGGGAAAGCGGTTGTTGGCGCAAAGGCGAACACGACCTGGTATATCGGCATTCTGAAATCCTCCAAGAATAAAGAAGCGGCGATGGATTTTCTGAACGCAAAGCTGGAGCCGGAGACCTTCAAAGGCATCGCCCTCGGCCAGGAAGGCGTTCATTATGAAGTGAAGGACGACAAATATTATCCGATTCTCCCGATCTTTAACGATCAGTTAAACAATGCCAGTAGCTTCATGACCGGCGTTGACGAAGAGAAGTACCCGATCTACTGGCAGGCACGCGTACGGAAGGATCCGGTGCTTCAAGCTCATTTCGAAGCATTCCAGAAAAACGCGGAAGGCTTGATCGTCGTGGATCCGATGTCGACGGCTCCGCCGATCGAAGCCGTGTCCAAAAATCTCCTCAAGCTGACGACGTTGTTGGATGATAACGTACTGCAATTCATTTCAGGGGCGAAGCCAATCGAGCAATACGATCAATTCCTGGCGCAATGGAGAGCGGAAGGCGGAGCCGACATGGTTGCTGCGGCGAACGAGTGGTTCCAGTCAACGAAGTGAAGACTCTCTTTGAATGGAAAGGGGGAAGCGGATGAAGCGTACGCTGCAGAAACGGATGGCCGGGCTCATTTGTCTCTCTTTGATCGCGGCGTTGTTCTGGCCCGGCGCGCCGATGATCTCCTCGGCCGCCGGGGTGGAGGACCCATCGAGCGTTGAAGAGGTTGAAAGGGAACCGGTGCAGTTTGTCACCGAGGACGGTAGTACCTCACTTGAATTCACGGATATGAATGTGACGGAAGCTTTGCTCGAGGAAAAGGTCGATTATCTCGCCTTATACACAAGCAGAGCCACTGTAACCGACGCTGCGTATACCACCCTGGAAGTTCGAGTTCCGGAACGGCATGTTGCGGTCGCTGTGGATGCAGCGGGTCTTGTGCAGGAGGTCGTTGGCCCACTAGACGATCCCCCGACAACCTGGGATGCGGAGCAGTTGCTCCTGATTCCGGATGGAGGGTATATCGTACTGGCTGGAGGGAGCAGCACTTGGGAGGAGTCAAGTTATCGGCAGACGCTTTTCGGGCGATACCATACCGGGGATCGCGTGAAGCTGATGCGAGCGGGAGTAGAAGTGACGGCGGCGGATTTTCTTCCTCCATCGCCAGATCCGGAACCGGAACCCACGCCTGAGCCTCCACCTGCCCCCGAACCCGAACCTGATCCTGACCCGGTGCCACAGCTTCCAGAGCTCATGATGATTACGGAGGACCAGACCATCGTGGACATCCCTGTCATCGAAGTGGCTGGATTTGTGGCGAATTATGACGAGAAGCTGGATCTTGCCGTTACGGTGAACGGGGACACGGCCGAGCTATCGGCGGAAGGCGTTTTTCGCGAGAATGTGTACTTAAGTTCTGGAGCAAACGCGATTACGATCAGGCTGCTCCAGACTGGGGAGGAGATCGCAACGAACACGCTGACGATTACGTATGAACCTTCGGAGAATCAGGACTATATCGAAGTCGAGGCGGCACCGAAAGACATCTCGATAGACATCGATGGACCGCGAATCAAGATCGACGATGTCGATAAAGACGTCACGGGCGTGCCGAATATCGTAGCTTTATTTACGAGAGATTACGGTGCCTCCCTCGTGATTCCCCAGACGAATGTCGCGGTCCAGGTTGATGCCAACAATCGGGTCTTGCAGGTGGTCAATCCTTCCATCAATGGCCAGCCTCCGGTATGGTCCGGGCCCACAGCTCTTGACATCCCAGAAGAAGGTTACGTATTGATGGCGCAGGACAACAGTTATGCCGGCAATTACATCAAGCGTTTCCTGGCGGAAAATTTCAAGGTTGGAGATGTCATCAAGCTTCGCAAGAATGGGGAAGTCGTATCCGTTCGGGATCTGATGAGCGGAAACGGTCTGATCCCTCGGCTTCAACTGAACAATCAGCGGATGTACACGGTGACGGAGAACAGCACGGTCATCTCGGGGATGATCGAGAACATCGACGATCCGGCGGCGATCCAACTGCTGGTAAATGAGAGTGCTATCCCTTTGGATCCGGGTGGTGCGTTCAGTTATACCTACGCTTTAGCCAAAGGCACCAACTATATCGAAATCAAAGTGCTGAAGAACGGAATCGAGCAGGATCGACGAGACCTTGCGGTGTTTGCCCGGGACAATTTATCCGAGGAGAAACAAGTCATTCTTTGGGTAGATCAGGCCTCGAATGCGAAAAAGTTCCAAACCAGCGAGCAGGTGCGCGCTTTTCTTCAAAAGGCCAAGGACAGTGGGGTTACTTCCATCGCTTTTGATGTGAAAGGCGTTGAAGGGTATGTCTCGTACAAGAAGAACGACTTGACCGGCAGACCTTACGTCAGCGAGATCCAAGCTCCCGAGAAGGCGGGAGCCAGCCCCAACCTAGATTTGCTGCAGGAGTTCATCGATCATGGCCACGCTTTGGGGCTGGAGATTCATGCGGCCATCAACGTGTTTGCCGAAGGATCGATTGCCTATAACGAGTTCGCCGTGCTGAATGATCACCTGGATTGGGAGGAGCGCGTGCACTACGCGGAGAACAACGGCGAGATCAAACGGCTGCGGGAAAGCGCGAAGCAGGGGTTGGTGGCTTTCGTCAATCCAGCGAACGATGAGGTGCGCGAGTACCAGCTCAAGACGTTTGAGGAGATCATCAAAAATTATGACGTAGACGGCGTGGTTCACGACCGCGGGCGGTATGACAACGAAGGCGCGGATTTCAGCGAGGAGACCAGGGTCAAGTTCGAGCAGTTTTTGCTCCAGCGCGGCAAGCAGTTGAACCATTGGCCGAATGATATTTTCTATTACGAAAATAACGCCAGAGTGGATGGCCCGCTCATTCAGGACTGGTGGGAGTTCCGTTCGGGCATCATCCAGAGCTTCTTCGGCGAAGTCAAATCGCTAGTGGATTCCTACGAAGCTCAAACGGGAAGAACCATCCAGGTATCTTCCTATGTGGGTTCTTGGTATGAGACGTATTATCTCAACGGAGTGAACTGGGGGAGCAAGAATTTCCGCGTCCACCCTTCTCTGGGCTTTCCGATGGAGTCCGTCTATACACCGGAGTATTACGATACCGGATATATCGAAACCTTGGATTTTCTGATGATCGGCGCTTATCAGACGACCAGTCAGGAGATCCAGAAGTATATTACGCTCGGGAACATCGTCACGAATGGAGAAATTCCGCTGTATGCGGGAATTGCGTTAAATAATGTGCAGCTCCCTGCCGTTCAGCGGGAGGTGTTCCAGGCCGGCTTGAAAACGACCAACGGGCTGATGTTGTTTGATGCTTCCCAGATCAACTGGGCGATCGCCAAGGCGGCACTCCAGGACCGCGAATGGGTGAAGGATTATCAGCTTGGCATGAGCTTGCCAGACAGTGCCGACACGTTCCTGGAAGGTCATTACTACAATGTGAACCGGGTAGAGGGCAACATTAACGTGATGACGGATGCCTACGGAACGACGACCGGCACGAATCATTTCGGCGTAGAGGTGGTCGTGGACCATACGGGAATCGTCACTCGTGTCGCAAACCGGAAACAGGCGATCAATTGGAGCTGGGGGGCGCCGGAAGAGAACAATAGCGTCATTCCGTCCGGCGGCTTCGTCATCTCGACCATCGATCCTTCGGGAACGAGAACGAACCGCCAGCTCGTAGCGAATGCTTACGAGGTGGGCGATCAGGTTCGAGCGGCCGTATTAAGCGGCCTGATGGACGACGAGCTGCGGGAAACAAGGGACAGCCAATATCTGCTGGAAGGAACCATCGAAGTGCTTGGACCTGGGACGCCTTCCGTCAAGGTGAACGGAGAGGCGGCTTCCATATCACAGACTGGTACTTTTACCCTAAGCGTACCTTTAACGACGGGAATCAATTTCGTACAAGTGGAGGTGTATGTGGATGATCTGAAGACCAATAGCGATTCAGTGCAAATCATTCGTACCTCCACCGGAGACGGCGGCTCGAATCCCGGCCAACCCGGTTCATCCGGCGGCAGCAGCAGCGGTTCGCCGTCCATGTCCACCAGGCCCGCGAAGCCGGAACGGTTGAGCATCCAGAAGAAAACAACGGAGAACGGGCAACACCTCGTTGACGTCAAAGCGGATCTGACGCGGATGCTCGAAGAGGTGAAGAGCCTTCGCGAGAAGCCGATCCCATCGCAGCAGTTGCAATACAGCTTCGATGAAACCGCAGATGTCATCACCTTGCACCTGCCAATTGACGGAGTGGAGACGGTGGTGAAGGAGTTACCGGAAGGCGTCATCCTTCTGGAGTCTTCGTTAGGAAGGCTGGAATTGCCTGTTAAGGCGTTAAGCGATTCCTTGAACTTACGAGGGACGGCGGATCGCTTGCTCATTCGCATGGGGATTCCCGAGAAAGAGCAAGAGACTCGGCTAAACGGTTTGTTGCCGCAGCAGGCTAGCCTGCTCGGGCCTAAGCTGGAGGTCTCCTTCTTCTGGGGGCAGGGGAACGCTTTGACTTCCTTGCCGGTCTTTAAGGGAACGGATGCCAAGCTGACGACAACATCGCTGGTAGGAACCGTTGATGCCGATACAACGACCGTTCTGCTTCTGGAACCTTCATTGAACCGTTACGCGTTCGTACCTGCTGTCTTCAATGAAGAGGGTGGTAAGTCCCGGATCACCTTCCGGTTGAAGGAAAGCGGTACGTATGCGGCGATCTCGCACCGGAAGACCTTTACGGACATGAACGCGCACTGGGCAGCGGACGAGGTTGCGATGTTAGCCTCCAAAACGGTCATCCAGGGCACCTCTAACACCGATTTCAGTCCAAATGATCCCATCACGAGAGCTCAATTTACCGCCATGCTCGTCCGCGCCCTCGGATTAACGGGGCAGGGACAGGGTCCGAGATCAGACTTTACGGATGTGACCTCCAGTGCGTGGTATGCAGATGCCGTGTCGGCGGCGGTGGAACACGGGTTGATTGAGGGCTTTACAGGCGGGGAGTTCCGTCCGAATGTGCAAATTACCCGGGAACAGATGAGCGTGCTGCTGGTTCGAGCCTTGAAGCTGGCGGGTGCAGAGGTTACTCCTGGAAATCCGAATTTCATGCTGTCCGGGTTCGAGGATCGCAGCCAAATTGGAGCTTGGGCCGAGGAAGCTGTTGCAACCGCGGTGGATTCGGGCTTGATGAAGGGGCGCAAGAACGGCGTATTTGCTCCCGAAGCCTCCTCAACCCGTGCGGAGGCGGCGACGGTTCTCGCCCGAATGCTGCGGATGGCGGGGCTAATCAATCCGTAAACGAGCTAGAAAGTAAAATGCCAGCCTGTGGATGAAGTCATCCGCAGGCTGGCATGATCTTTTTTCGGATTAGACCGGACGCAGCTTCGGCCACTGCAATTCAACCCCTTGATCGAGGAGGCGCTGCTGAAAATCGGATAAAGTTTCTTCATGATTGCGAACATCTGTAGGAAAGAGGTTGCGGTCCAAACAGAAGCTGGCGCAAGTTCCTGCCGCTTCGCCGATGTTCCATTCTACGGGATGAAGCCGATAGCAGCCGTTCGTGATATGGGTGACTCCGATATTTTTGCCTGCCGCCAGCACGTTTTTGACCCGTTTGGGGATCAAGCTGCCCAGCGGGATTTGAAAGGGCAGGGAGGAAATGTCGATATACGGCCGGTTGCCTGTACTCGGATGCAAATCGATGCGGTAACAGCCGACTCCGACGGTATCCGGGAACACTTCGGCTACACCGTCCGGACGGGAAGCTGTAGCAACATGCTGTTCCAGCACCGTAAACTCCGCTTGAATTCGTCTCGACTCGCGGATATAGGGAGCCATGGCGAGTCCGTCCTCCGTTCCGACGACGTCGCGGCGCAGGCGTAAACCCGGGTAACCTTGCCCGCCGTCCGGCCGGGGAGCTTCGGTCTGCAGCCAATACAATAGCGACAGGCTCAACTGTTTGGCCTGGTGCAAATGGCGCGCGGCTTCCTCTTCCGGGACGTCGATGATGGAGCCCAGCCAATAGTCATTCTGCGGCCAGTTGACCAGAGAAAGCGGACGAAAACCGAAGCGGTTGTCAAAATGAGTGGGGTCAAGGATTTGCCGGTATTGAAACAGCGGAAATTTGCCTCCGTGACCCGGGAAAATTTCATACTCGACCGGCTTGTTCGTGGAGGGCCTCACGCCGGTTAAGCTTAACAGTTGATCCGGCCAGAAATCCGCTCGATATTGCCGCCAGAAATCGTACATCTTGGGCTTGTCGATGAGATGTTCTTCTCCCTCCGCGTAATCCACAGCGAAGCAATAAGTAAAGCCTTGAATGTTCTGTGGCTCCGGTTCGCCGTCGACGGCATGAGGTTCCCCGGTCTGCGCTTTGGATTCCGCGCCGGTCACGTATTCGATGCCAGCCAGCGGTAGCAAATCGCCAAGCTCGGTGGCATCGATAAAAAACGGAGCCTGAAGCACGAGCTCATCCCGGGTGCCGAGATGACGTACCGTAACGCTGTTCACCACGTCCCCGGTGGTCTCGGCATGTCGTACTCGGTAATTGTGCAGTAGGGTTAACCTTCCGCTATGAATGTACGGAGCTAGCATTTGCTGCAGCACGGCTAAGCCGACACGCGGATCGTGACTGATCCGGCTGACGATGCCGCCGCCAGGATTGAGCTCGGGCAGGTTCCTTGCCGCCGACGTCATCGGAAAATGCTCCCGATAATAGTGGCGGACGCCTTCGCGGAAGTTCCGGTACGTTCTCGTACAACCAAAATACTCGATCCACGGGTGCTCGTCGGGCGGAACGGCCTGACTGGTCAACTGTCCGCCGATCCAGAGCGTCTCTTCCGTCATGATGACGGTTTTGCCCGAAGCCGCGGCAGCCAGGGCCGCCGCAGTTCCACCGGTCCCGCCCCCGAGAATCACGATATCGGCCTGCATTTCGCGTTTCATCGCATGTATTCTCCTTTGGCTTGGTTTTTAGAGCTAGGCGTCAGAATGTCCATGATTGCATTCATTGTAGATGGATCAGCACGAGAACGGTACGGGAGGCGGGTGACCTTTTATGGTAATCTGATGTGCATTCGCTCTCGACCTCATCTCAATTCGCGATGGATCTGGTATGCTAGGAATCATCATAGACTTTCTTGAAGCGACTATTTCACGTTGTAGGAGGTAAGCCGATGAACCAAGTAACCATTGCCGTGATTGGCTGCGGCACGATTGCGAACCACGCCCATATCCCGTCCTACTTAGCTCACAAGCAGGTGAAAATCAAGTATTTTTGCGACATTCTGATGGATCGGGCGGAAGCCGCTGTTACCAAATACGAATGCGGCGAAGCCATCACGGATTACCGGCAGATCGTAGAAGATCCGGAGGTCGATGCGGTATCCATCTGTACGCCGAATGCTTCACACGCTTCCATCGCCATGGAATGCCTGCGGGCAGGCAAGCATGTCCTGTGCGAAAAACCGGCAGCCCGCACTTACGCAGAAGCCCTGGAGATGCAGCAGGTTCAGCATGAGACGGGCAAAATTCTGAATATCGGGGTAGTCAACCGGTATAACGAAAGCGTGAACCGCATCAAAAAAATGATTCAAAACGGCGAGCTCGGCGAGTTGTATCATGTCTATGCCAGCTTCCGTTCACATCGATCGATTCCAGGCTTGGGCGGCGCTTTTACCACGAAGGCCATTGCTGGCGGCGGCGCGTTAATCGATTGGGGCGTTCATTTCCTCGACATCGTCATGTATTGCGCGGGCGATCCGAAACCCCAAACCGTCACCGGGCAGGCTTACTCCAAGCTGGGGAAAGAGATGGCTAACTATACTTACCTCAAAATGTGGGCTGGACCGCCGGATTATAACGGCACCTATGATGTCGACGATTTCGTGACCGCGCTGATCCGCACCGAAGGTCCCACGATCTCCTTGAACGGAGCTTGGGCCCAGAACATCGGGGTCGAGGAGATGTTTATCGACTTTTTGGGCGATAAGGGCGGCATTCGACTGAACTACGGAGGGGATTTTACCTTCTACACGGCAAAAGACGGCGCTTTGACCGAAACGACGCCGAAATTCACCTCGGGCAATATGTATCAGCAGGAAATCGATAGCTTTCTGGAATGTATCCAAACGGGGGAGAAGCAGCCCTCGCATATTGATACCGTTATTCTGTCTTCCCGGATTATCCAGGCTATCTATGATTCATCCGACAAAGGGGAGGAAATCGCCATCCCATGAAAAAAATCGGATTTATCGACCTTCACCTCGACCAGTTCCACGCCAACAAATATCCCGGGTGGATCGAGCAGGCTACAGATGGCGCTATGAAGGTGACGTATGCGTATGGGAAAAGAGACAAGGAGAACGGACGCACGAACGAAGCCTGGTGTAAGGAGAACGGGATCGAATTGCTGACGACCATCCAAGACGTCGTCGAGCGAAGCGATTACTTGATCGTGTTGTCTCCCGATAACCCGGAATTTCATGAAGAACTGTCCCAGCTGCCGCTCCAGTCAGGCAAGCCGACTTACATCGACAAGACGTTTGCTCCGGATCGGGAGACAGCGGTTCGCTTATTCGAGCTGGCCGCACATCACGATACACCGATGTATTCAACGTCTGCGCTCCGCTTTGCCAGCGAATATGCGGAGATCGACCCGGCCGGAATCCAAACGATCAGCAGCTGGGGGCCGGGCGCATTTGACAACTATTCGATCCATCAAATTGAGCCCATCGTTCGGCTGATGGGAGCCGATCCGCAGCGGGTCATGTATACTGGAACGGCAGATTCTCCCGCGCTTCTCATCGATTTCGGGGAAGGTCGCCGTGCCACGATCCACCATTTAGGGGACAATTGCCCATTTACGCTGGGTATCAAATACGGCAACGGAACCTTTACGCAAGCCTCCGCGATCTCCAATTTCTTCGAGCCGTTCATCCGGAATATGGTGACGTTCTTCGAAACCGGCCAGCCTATGGTCGACCCTGCCGAAACCGTCGCCGTGATCGCCGTGATCGAGTATGGGATGAAAGCGGCGGAAACGCCCGGGGTTTGGGTGGAGTTGCCGTCTTTCTAATCATCTTGTTTTAACTCGACCCACCTTCGCAGGAAGGTGGGTCGAGTGTTAACGGAACTGAGGGACGCTATTTGGCTGCAAACACGAGACTGTGAACTCTAACGGAACGTGAAGACTTTATTGGGTCGAAATAGGCCTCGTCAGCTCCATTTTTAGCCGAATAGCGGCTTATGGTTCCGTTAGCATGGGAAATAACCGGGAAATGTTCGAATAGCGGCCCTACGTTCCGTTATAATGAAGCAAGAGATCATTTTCTGGAGGATCTATGAAAAAGCTAACTATTCTTGCATTGATTTTAGGTACGTTGGGGTTCGAAGCGGATCATCAGACTATCAGTACCAAGATATCGGAATAAATGATAGATGCACAACGAAAAGGCGGTGGAACTATGATTATTCGAGAGACGGAGCGGGAATTTGTGATGATCACCCAGCATGACCATGCGCGCTTGGCGGGTGAAATCGCCAGCCATTTGGAGAAGGAGTTATTTCTGAATGACGAGTTTCTATCAAGTGCTTTGCTAGCCATAGATCAGCATGACCGAGGCTGGATCCCGCTTGATGCCTCGCCAATTTGGAATACGGAGAGCCGGGCGCCGTATTCCTTCATGGACTATCCGCTAACCCCGAAAATTGAAAAATATCAGCAAGGCATCGACGAAGTGGAGAACATGAATGAATACGCGGCTTTGTTGTGCAGTTTCCACTATGCTTCTTTTATGCATATCAGGGATTCACTAGACGAATCGTGCGCTCGATTCTACCAACATGAGCTAGAAAGGCAGCAACGGATCACCGACAAACTAAGCGTTCCTCAAGAGGTCATCCAACGGCATTTCATGCTGTTGCAACTATGTGACGACATCTCGCTTTACGTTTGCCTGAATGAACCCGGCGTTTCCAAAGAAGAGGAACATCCTTGGTTTAGGGAAGGCTTTGAAGCTACGTTACTAGGGGAACGATGTGAAGCCAGGTGGATCAATGCTAGAGAAATCCGGTTAACTCCGTCTCTTTTGGCCAAGGAACTAATGACAACCCTGGAACAGAGATATGTCTTGAAGCAAAAGATCGAAACCCTAGGATTCAGCGAAGCGTATAAAGCCAGCGTCAGGGTAAAGCAAGATATTCACTTCTCTAAGGCAACGATATAATATCGAGTTCCAAATTAAGAATGACGACTAACGAATAGAGAGAGGTTACCCATGAAAAACAAAATCACTACGAAACGCATGACGCTCCAAATGATCGATGATACCTATGCGGATCAGGTCTTAGCGTTTGCCGTTCGGAATAAAACCTATCTTGAGGAGTGGGAACCGCTAAGAACGGAGGACTTCTACACTTCCTCGGTTCAACAGGAATTGCTGCGGGACGAGGCGGCTAAGAACCAAGAAGGATCGCTCTGTAAATTTTGGTTATTCCTTGATGGTAGAATCATTGGGGCGGTAGCTATGAGCAATATCGTTAGAGGCGTGTTCCAATCCTGCCATCTGGGCTATAAGATCGATGAGCAGGAACAAGGAAAAGGATTGATGACCGAAGCCGTCGAAGCGGTGGTAAACCATGCGTTTCACGAAATGCGCTTGCATCGGATTGAAGCGAACATCATGCCGAGAAATCTGGCCTCGCTTCGCGTGGTCCAGAAGCTGGGTTTTCAGAATGAGGGGACATCCAGAAGGTATTTGAAGATCAACGGGCAGTGGGAAGATCATATCCATATGGTTCTATTGAATGAGGAGATGGAGTAAACCAACCCCTATGCCCCCGCGAAAAAAGTCCTGCCCCGAGCGATTCATCGCCTGGACAAGACTTTTACGTAAGCAGCCTCTTCATTTATCGTGCATATTGCGTTTGCAGGTAATCCAGTGCTCGCGCCATTTTGTCCAGATAAGCCGGGTTTTCGTCCGAGCATCTGAACTCGATATGTCCCGTATACCCCTGAGTGGAGAGGGTCGAACCGCCGATCAGAGAGCATAACCGCTCTACCGTGCCGTGACTGCCGTCAATCAGCTCGATATGAGGCGGCAAAATTTGCTGCAGAATCGTCTTGTAATAAGGAAAATGCGTGCAGCCGAGTACGATGGTGCTGTATTGCCCAAGATCAATACCGGACAGCTTGCGGCTGAAATAACGCTCGATCTCTTCCCGATCGAACTGCAGCTGTTCGCAATATTGCACCAACTCCGGCAGAGGCATGGAATCCACCACCTTGTGGTCGTCCACCCGAGCTACCAGGTCGGTATATTTAGATAGGCTTAACGTCAAAGAGGTCGCAAACACCAGCACTCGTTTGCCAGCAGTTTGACTTCGCTTGACGGCCGGTTTGACGGCCGGCTCCATGCCAATGATCGGAATAGGGTACATGCGCCGAAGTTCTTCAATGGCGGCACTGGTTGCTGTATTGCAGGCTACGACCAAAGCCTTAATGTCATTTCGCATGATGACACTAACCGATTCCTGAACGTATCGCTTCACTTCGGGCAGCGTTTTGGTCCCGTAAGGCACGTGGAGCGTATCGGCAAAATAAAGAAAATCTTCCTTCGGCAACTTCTTCATGGCCTCCGTTAACACGGTTAAGCCGCCGATGCCTGAATCAAAAAATGCGATTCTCACTCATATCACCTGAATTTGTTGTGGTTTGTTCGTCCTGATGTTCATCGGTGGCATCCCATTCCCGGTAAAACTGCTCCAAAAAACGCAGCATATATTCATGCCGCGATTCGGCCAGCTGTTGGGCATGCCGGGTATTCATCAAATCTTTCAGTTTGAGCAGCTTTTCGTAGAAATGATAGATCGTCGTTTTTCCGCGGCTGCGATAGTCATGATCCGAGAAATCTTGGCCTGGTTCATGCATGGATCTGCCTCTGGATCCGCCAAAAGCAAACGTTCGGGCTATCCCGATCGCCCCGATGGCGTCAAGCCGATCCGCATCCTGAACGATTTGTCCGGCGAGCGTAGACATCGGAGGATTTTTGCCGCCATTATAAGACATCGTGGAGATGATCTCCATGACTTCTTGGTTAACGGACAAATCGCTCACATGTTCATCCAGCCAGTTGCGGACACGCAGTATCCCGGCTTCCTTGGACGGATTCAGCTTTTCGTCCGCCACGTCGTGCAGCAAAGCCGCAAGCTCGCAAACAAATACATCCGCCTGCTCCTTGCGAGCGATGGCAAGAGCCGTATTCCGAACGCGGTGGATATGCCACCAGTCGTGTCCGCTCCCATCACCGCTGTGCACTTCTTGCACGAATTGTTCGGCTTGTTTAATGATTTGCTGCTGCCGGTCCATCGCACCGTTCCTTTCCAATCCCTAGTTCATAGAAACATCGAATACCATCTTACCTCAAAATCGGCATTCTTTAAACTTGTTTTGTTATATCCAGTCGCATTATATGAACAAAAGTTTCAGATGGAAGCGGCGCATCTTGCAAATATTTTCCTTTATCATTCGGACGGGTTCAGGGATAATAGGGTTGAAAACAGCTGGATATAAGGAGGTTCCCCTATGGCAACGGGCAAGGAGATCCCCGAGCTTTATTTTGACGGTCAAACGATCGATGTGTTGTGGGATAATCATGATCAGGTCGTGGAGTGGTTCGAGAAGTATTTCGGGTGGAAGGTGCTTCGGCAAGAAAATGGGAAGGTCGATCCCCGTTGTTCAGAGGGCAAAATGACTCAGATGGACTTTGGGACCTGGCTGGTTACTTATCTTACGGGAACCCGGCTCCCTCATCATTATGCCGAACGCGGGACCGTGGATCCCGATCTTCGATTGTGTTTTCGAACCCGGGAATTGGATCGCTTGCGGCGCGCTTTTGTGACCGATGGAGTGCGGGTATCCACCGTGTATTTGGGCCCCAAAACCAGGTATTTCGATGTCTGGGCTACCGCCGAAGGGATCCGGTTAACGCTCCAAGAGGATCGATCGCTGCCTTCCTCCGATTTGGCGCCCTCCTGGGTCAGGCTGGGGGTCAGCCGGTTAAACGAGTCGATTCAATGGTACGGGCAGCATTTGGGAATGAAGTGCGTTGAGCATCATCCAGCCGGCGGCTACGCGGTGATGGAGCTAAAGCTAAATCATTCGGAGAACAAGTCGCTTTGGGTGCTCGAACAAAAAAACAAAGAGGCTTATGTGGGGAAAGTGGACGGTCAAGTCCAGCCGGTATGTTGGATTCAAGAACGTCAGGACTTGTTCAAATATCATCAATATTTAAAACAACGCGGGATCGAAACCTCCGGCATAGGCGGGTTTCTGACTCAAGGGTTGGTCAGTTTTCATTTCTATGATCCGGACGGGAATCGTTTTAACATCAGCAGTATGTGAGGTGCATAATGAAAAAATTCATCATCTACCCCATCATGGCCTGTGTTCTACTTGCCTTCCTGGTCCTCGCAGGTTGCGAAGGGAAGCGTTCGGAGATGGTCAACTTAGATAATCATTTACCGAAGCAGGAGATCGACGGCATTTCCATTCAAACCTTGCCGATGGAGGACGAGGAATATGCCGTTCTTAAAGCGGCGGGGGCCGGTAATTCGATGGTATTTGAGGTGAACCCAGGAGAGACCGATGCCGACCAGGTTCATTATTGGATCGATCAGTACATAGATGGGGAAAGAGTGGGTTCACTACTTGGGCTGGAAACATCACTGGATCAGGTCAAAGACAACTCATTCAGATTGTATTTAACGACCCTTGGCCTGAGGGATGGGGACGAAGTCTGGACACTTGCTTTCCGGCAGAAAGGAAACGTGGTCAGCACTAAAACGGAAATCCCCAAAGGCGATTTTGATAGTATGATGATCCACACCATGCAGCCTACTACCGTAAACCCTAATGAAACGACTGTTTTGGGTGTAATCGTGAGAAATAAAGGGAAGGACCACGTGGAATCCAGCGACGATGTCGATGCTATGATTCGTGAGAATCAGGAAGTCCATGTGCTGAGATGTACGATTGTGAAGGAAAAGTGAGGCCGATTTCAAGGGTTTATCGAGCTTGACCCGCTCATTCTTTTCTTCTCCCGACTCCGTTTGCGGTCATTCCAATACAATTGCAAGGCGGACAAGGCGCAAATCAATGAGATAGCTAGAAATATCAACGACCAGACCAGAGGGGGAACTCCCGTAAGCTGGGCCAGATTGGTCGCGTCACCCGCTTGGCTAGGAGAAACGATGGAATTCAACAGCAGCGTGACGGGCCCCATCACCGACTCCTCCAGGCATAAGAAAGCCAGCAGCAAGTAATAGAAATTGCGTATTCGCCCCCCTAGTAGAAAGAACGCCCCATTGATCAGCACAAACAGGATCAACCACCCCCGGCCGTATCCCGATCGTACGAACAACAGCAACGATGCCAAAGCCAAGATACTGATGAGGACAAGGCCGGCAGCTTGATTTTGCCGAGAATAACCGAAGAACATCGCTACCGCAAACAGCGAAGCTGAGATATAACCGGCCAAGGATACCGCCAATTGGCTCCAGCCTGAAGCCAGTACCGAATAGGTAACGCCGCTGTGATCAGGATGCAATTCGATACGGAGCACCTGTCCGGACGCAAACAATGTGACGATGGCATGGCCTAACTCATGAACCATTGTATCTAGCATGCGGAACCAATCGGAGAATGGGATCAATCGGGTCAAAACGGCCGCCCCGATCAAAAATAATAAGGCCTTCAGCCATTTATTCATCAAACTTTCGCCCTCCCTGGCAACTTGCTGTTGCTTTTCATTATAAGGGAGGGCAAAATAGTATTCAAAAGGCGAACAAATTTTCGGTTCGATGATAGACTGGTCGTGACGGAGGTTTTGGGACGATGAAGGATGGAACGGACGAAAAACACGGCTTTTTCGGCCTACATGTACATAGAGATCGAGAGCGGCGGTCAGGAACGGAACCTCGATTGACGTTCGCCGAATTGGATGTGGATGACGCCACGAAGCAGGCGAACGGCAAGGCGGAGCCCGTGAGCCGAGTTGTAGCGCCGGATCTGTGGGAGCGCGATATGGATTGGCGTCAGGATTTTCGTTATGTTTCGCGGGAGCAGCTGTTCGTCCAGAAAGCGAAGGAACTGGAGACGGCTGTAGCGGAAACGGCGGAGTTTGTCCCTTTTCAGACGTATTGGCCGACTTATGAAGAAATGCAGCCAAGGCAGCTGAAATGGTATTTGTACTGGCGGAATGAAGTCCGCTCCGGACGTTATCCGGACACCGACCTGTCGTATCTATTTATCTACCTGTACGAGCTGATCCATGGGGTCGGCTGGTCGGAACCCGCCGAGGGATACACGTTAATGGAACGGGTCTGGCAAGGGTATCGACAGCGTTATCCCAAGCTGGATCTTTATGTGCGGGAATGGTTGTATGATCTGGCTTTGGTGTTCGATTTAAAGATGCCGCCTGCGGAGCCGATGGCCAAGCTCCCGCGCAATTTGTCGATGGAGCTGAAGGAGCTGGAATGGCGCAGAAGGTTCACCGCGGATCCGCTGGATGTGAGCTGGGAGCTGCTCCTCACGTTGATTGATTATGACGTGGAGAAGAGCCGTTTTTATTTGGAGCAGGGACGTAAGGAACTGCGAAACTATGTGCCGAAGGTGGTTTCATTGGTGGACGGCTATCTCTTAAAGAGCAAGGGAAGCCGTATTCTGGAGCTGCATAAGCCGTTGGAACAGAAAGTATCCCGTTTCCTGTTCCGCAGCGCCGTGTACGACCATGATCTATACGGTCGAACCAAGCCGGTCTCCATTCTGCCTTACAGCGGGCATCCGCCGCTGCGCGCATTCTTGACCCAACTCGTTCGTCTGACGGAGAACAAGCTGCGAGAGCAGTTGGGTTATAAGGGGAAGCTTCGAGGAATCGACGTGGGGCCAGAGATTGAACAGTTGGTCGACCGATTCCTGAGCAAGGAGTTCGATCGTCGCAAGGCGGAAGAAGCGAAGGCCCGGATCCCTAAGGTGAAAATCAACGCGACCAAATTGCGCAAGCTTCAGCAGGAATCCGACGAAGTGAGGGACATGCTGCTGAGCGAAGAGCAGACGCTGGCGTTTGCGCCGGAAGCACCGGGTCTGCCGCCAGAGAAGGTCGCAAGTTCTCCGAATATTTCAGTCGCCGAACCGCTGCAGCCGACCTTTGATTTTGAGCGGGGGTATGAGCAGGTGCCGGAAGAGGTACTTCTGCCGCCGATCGAGGAACGGCGCGAGACCCTAGAGACCAAAGGAGAGGCGTCTGTAACCCTGTCGGAGGAATGGCAGGATCTGTTCGCGAGTCTCACCGCGCCTCAGGCGCAAATGCTGGCCGCTTTGTTCCAGGGGCAGAGCGCTGCGGAACGCCAAATGATCGCCGAGCAAATCGGTTCTATGCCTGAGCTGCTGGTCGATGAAATCAACGAACTCGCGATGGAGCGGATCGGGGATCTCTTGGTCGATGGGGACGAAATCTTGGAGGATTACCGTGTGGAGCTTGGCAAGTGGCTGATAACAGGGCGTTAATCCAGCGCTGATCACATAGAGGATAAGTTTTGAACGATGAGGTGATGGTGGATGAAACAGATGCAAATTCCGAAGCGGTTGACCACGGCGCTCGTCAATTCCTTGACGGCCGGGGTCGTGCCGCGGGTGGGACTGGAGCATATTGCGGTCGGGCGTAAACCGGAGGTAGCGTCGATTCTGCAGGATATGGACAATATTGCGGAGGGCGGTGCGGCTTTTCGCCTCATTTCCGGACGTTATGGGAGCGGCAAGAGCTTCCTGCTCCAGATGATTCGCAATTATGCCATGGACCGCGACTTCGTGGTGGCCGACGCCGATCTGTCTCCGGAACGCCGGCTGGTTGGAACGAAAGGGCAGGGCCTGGCGACTTACAGGGAACTGATGATGCATTTGTCGACCCGAACGCGGCCGGACGGCGGCGCACTGGAGACGATGCTGCAGAAGTGGATCGCCGCCCTCCAGCAGGAGCAAATGCAGGCCACCGGTCTGCGTCCCGGCGATCCGCAGTTGCATGATGCAGTAGAACTGCGGATATATGCGGTGACGAACGAGATGCAAAGTCTGGTGCATGGATTCGACTTCGCCAAAGTCCTAGCCGCCTACTGGTCGGGGTATAAGCTTGGCGATGATGATCGGAAAGCAGCCGCCCTGCGTTGGCTGCGGGGAGAGGTCCCAACCAAGACGGAGGCACGCCAAGAGTTGGGCGTCGGCGTCATCATCGATGACGACAATTGGTACGACTATATGAAATTATGGGCGGAGTTTGCGGTGCGCATCGGGTATCGCGGGCTGCTGCTCTTTATCGACGAAGGCGTGAACCTGTACAAAATCACGAACAGCGTCTCCCGTCAAAGCAATTACGAGAAGCTTCTGACGATGTTTAACGACACGATGCAAGGGAAGGCACAGTACCTGGGCATCTACTTAGGCGGGACACCGCAGTTCGTCGAGGACGAACGCCGCGGGTTGTTTAGCTACGATGCACTTCGCACGCGGCTGATGGACGGGCGTTACAGCAGCGGGACGCGCCGTTCGTATACCTCGCCCATTCTGAAGCTGGACATGCTGTCTCATGAAGAGATCCTGCTTTTGCTGCAGAAGCTGCGGGAGATTCACGCGCTGCATTTCGGTTATGAAATGCGTTTGGCCGATGAACAGTTGATCGCCTTCATGCAGGCGGCGGTGAATCGGCTTGGGGCCGAGGAGCTGCTGACGACACGCGAGGTCGTGCGTGATTTCATGGATGTGCTGCACTTGCTGCATCAGCAGCCGTCATTGTCTTTCGAGGAGCTGATGGGCGAACGGGAGCAGGAGTATGCGGCATCCGGGAACCAGGGTTCCAAGAACAAGGGCGGCACCGACGAGTTGGACGATTTCTTGGCGGAGTTTGAGCTATGAGCGGGGGGAATCCGTTTGCTAGGTTGGCTCCGTTCATCCAGGAATACATTTACCGCAAACACTGGGATTCGCTGCGCGATGCCCAAGTAGAAGCCTGTCGGGTGTTGTTCGACACGCCTAATCATCTCCTGATCGCGTCGGGGACCGCGTCGGGGAAGACGGAAGCGGCCTTTTTCCCTGCGCTTACAGAGCTCTATCATCGGCCTTCGGAATCCGTCGGCATTCTATACATCGGACCGTTGAAGGCGCTGATCAACGATCAGTTCGAGCGGATCAAGGAACTGCTGCGGGACGGGGAGGTCCCCGTCTGGCATTGGCACGGCGATGTGGCGCAAGCGGAGAAAACCAAGCTGATGCAGCGCCCTTGCGGCGTGCTGCAAATTACTCCTGAATCGCTGGAAGGGCTGCTGATGAACCGCCCGAATGCGATCCCGGCATTGTTCCATGATTTGCGGTATATCATGATCGACGAGGTGCACGCTTTTATGGGGGCCGACCGGGGGATTCAGGTGATCAGCCAGTTGACCCGATTAGAGCGAATGGCTTCCTGCTCGCCAAGGCGAATCGGCTTGTCGGCTACGCTTGGGGATTACGATATCGCCGCTCGTTGGCTTGGGGCGGGTACGCCGCAGCCGGTAGAAGTCGTCTCTCCGCAGGGCGGTCGGAAGCTGAAGCTGTCGGTCGAGCACTTCTCCTTCCCGGATGCCCGGGACGAACGGGAAGCGGAGCATTTGGAGCTGGCCAAGCAGAACTATTACAACTTCATCTATGACAACACCCATCGCAAAAAAGCGCTCGTCTTTACCAATAGCCGCACTGACGCCGAGCTGACCACACTGGAGCTGCGCCGGATTGCGGCGAAGCGGGAGGAGCGCGACGTGTTTCATATCCACCACGGCAGCATCTCCGCGATGCTGCGGGAGGAGACCGAGGCCGCGCTTCGCTCCGGTCCCGGCCCGGCGGTCGCCGCGGCGACGGTGACGCTGGAACTCGGCATCGACCTCGGTGAGCTCGAGCGGGTTATCCAACTGGGCGCGCCATATAGCTGCTCCAGCTTCGTGCAGCGGCTGGGCCGCTCCGGTCGGCGCGGAGATCAGGCGTCGGAGATGATGTTCCTCTGTGCGGAGGAAGAGGACGAGGACGCCCAATTGCCTGCCCGGATGCCATGGATGCTGCTGCGGGCCATCGCCGTCATCGAGCTTTACGTCCGTGAGCGCTGGGTAGAACCCGTAGCTCTGCGCAAGAAGCCGATAGGCGTGTTATACCATCAGACGATGAGCACGCTGAAGAGCATCGGTGAAGCGGAACCGGCCGATTTGGCCCGGGCCGTGCTGACGTTGCCGGCGTTTCGCGGCGTCGAGCCAGAGGAGTACAAAGGGATGCTGCAGTATTTGCTGCAGACCGACCACATCCAGCAGACCGAAGAAGGTACGTTGATCATCGGACTTGGCGGGGAGAAGGTCGTGAACAACTTCCGCTTCTATGCCGTCTTTAAGGACGATGAGGAGCATGTCGTCTACAACGGCTCCGAGGAAATCGGCAGCATCACCACCGTGCCGCCGCCCGGCTATTGCTTCTCGCTGGCCGGGAAGATGTGGAAGGTCGAGGAAGTGGACAGCAAGCATAAAGCGGTGTACGTGAAATCCTCCCGCGGCAAGGTGGATACGCTCTGGCTCGGCGCCGGAGGAGATGTTCATAGCCGGGTCATGCAGAAAATGCGCCAGGTGTTGGAGGAGCATACGTTGTACCCGTACCTCGCTCCGGGCGCAGCTAATCGCTTGGAGCGGGCGCGGCGGTTAGCCCGGGAAAGCGGGCTTTTGAACAGCCCGGTGATTCCGGCGGGGGGCGACTCGCTGTTTATTTTGCCTTGGGCAGGAAGCAAGCAATTCCGCACGCTGGAACGTTTGCTGAAGCATAATCTGACAGACCCAATGGGGCTGCGTCAGGTGGTGCCGATGGAACCCTATTATATGGTTGTGGCGGGGAGATCAGGCGCCAAGGAACTTCTGTCCGCCATCCGGGCGGAACTCGCATCCGTCGACCATCCGGAGGCGCTGCTGGCGGCATCGGAGGCTCCTTATCTAGGCAAGTACGATGAGTTTATGCCGCCTGAGCTGGTGCGGCGAGCTTTTGCCGTAGACGGTCTCGATGTAAAGGGCTTGGCCGAGGCTTTGGAAGCGGCAGGGAAGCCAAGTGAATGACCTTTGGGCAGTTCTGACGAATAGAGGAGGGCGACCATGAGTATTGAACACATCCTAGAGCGGATCGTTAACCGCCTGCAGGGAACGGAAGGCCTTCAGGCCATCGTATTGGGAGGATCGCGGGCGACGAACACCCATCGTCCCGATTCGGATATCGACATCGGCCTGTACTATGAAGGCGAAAACGGTTTGGATATCACCGGGTTGGGTCAAATCGCGACGGAACTCGACGATCAGCACCGAAACGATCTGTTAACGGGGATCGGCGAATGGGGCCCGGGGGTTAACGGTGGCGGTTGGCTCGTTATCGGCGGTTATCACGTAGATTTCCTGTATCGGGATATGACCGTAGTCCGAAAGGCAGTTGAGGATTGCTGTGAAGGAATTGTCCAAATGATGTACCAAACGGGGCATCCCCATGCTTTCTTGAACAGCATTTATATGGGGGAGGTAGCCGTATGCCGGATTTTGTGGGAGCGGGAAGACCGGTTGACCCGGCTGAAAAATCAGACCCATCCGTACCCGCCTCTATTACGAGAGGGCATGTTGCGGCAGTTTCTGTTTGAGGCGGGTTTTTCCCTGATGCTTATGGAATCAAGTGCCGATCGTGACGATATCTCATACGTAACCGGGCATGCTTTTCGAAGCGTGTCGAGCCTCAATCAAGCACTTTATGCGTTAAATGGCCGTTATTGCTTGAACGAGAAAAAGGCGGTGCGTAACATCCAATCGTTTGACATCCGACCGGAACGTTACAAAGATCGATTGGATCTGATGTACGGAAAGCTAGGACCAGACCCGAAGGGAATCCGCGAAAGCATCCACGAACTCCGAACCTTGTTGGATGAGGTAAATGAATTAGCGAAGACGTCAACCGGGGAGGAATCTTGATGACCGCAAAGTCGAAAGTGATCGCCCCGCAACTCACGGCTGATTTAACGGAAGCCAATTGGAATGAAGTGTTGAAAGATGAGGACCATGAATTGGTTGGAGCAACGGTGGTGGGTGCGTCTTATGAACATGAGGTATTGGAAAAATGCATCCTATCCAAAGTGGTGCTCCGTGGTTGTTCTTTTGCCGGTACCGTATTCGAGCGGATCGACATGACCGATGTCGTGCTGGAAAATTGCGATTTGTCCAATGCGGTGCTGGAGAAGGCGATTATCCATCGGGTACATTTCAAGGACTGCAAGTTGACGGGACTGAATCTATCCAAGGCCAATACGGGCTCGGTGACGTTCGAACATTGCATCATGAATTTGAGTGACTTGGTGGAGGCCTCCTTAAAACAGGTCAGATTTGAGGACTGTTCTCTCCAAAATGCGAATTTCTACGGCTCCAAGTTCAAGGAGGTCGAGCTGCTGAGCTGTGATCTGAATGAGACCGATTTTAATGAAACCACTCTGAAGGGTATGGATATCAGTACGTGCACGTTTGAACGTGCGGATATTCCCACCTATGCTTTAGCAGGCTGTACGGTTTCACCAGAGCAAGCCATCGGCTTTGCCAAACTGCTTGGCTTGATCGTAAAATAGAAAGTAACAAACTCAATTGCAAAACGCCCCACCTTGATAGAGCTATCCATAGGTTGGGGCGTTTTGCTCGGGTTTAGAGTTCCTCGACTAGTAACTTCGTTCCAGTACCATCTTATAACTCCCAGGCTCGGCACGGAAACCAAGCAGATCACGATTGATGCGCAGCATCGGACCGTTCATGGAATCGTTATGTGTCCGCAAGTAAGGCACTCGGCAGCTTACCGCCGTCTGGATCGCCAGCAGCTTCAAGGCTAGAGCGATATGGCGGCCGCGGTATTCCCGCAGCACGCCGGTGAACTCGTGGTACATCGCCTGCGTTTGCTCGTTTTGCTGCAGCGTCACGACGCCGACGTACCGTTCCCCGTCTTTGGCGATATGGATCCATTCGGGACGAACGCCGGGTTGGTCGATACTCCATTTTTTCCACTCTTCAAACCAAGGAAAACTTCCGGAGAATCCGGGGATATCCAGGTGCGTTGACCGGTACAGCTCATGCAGTTTTCGTTCGTTAGCTTCACCGGGCTCATCCGCCAATGTAACGAATTCAATCCCTGTGCTCTGGGCTGCTGAAATCGCGCCCAGCAGATTACCGCCATCGAATGTCGCCAGCTCCAGTACAGACTCGAACGTGTGGCGTTCCCGGACGTAACCTCTGCGTTCCGCAAAAGCCAAGGAAGCGGCATCGTTATCCCTCATATAATTAGTCAGGCGACTGGCTTTGACTTCGGTAGACCAACGTTCAACTTCATTGTAAATGGCACGGCCAACGCCGTTCATTCGCTCTTCCGGCCGCACCACCAAGGTGAACATGAGCTCGCCTGGCTCCGTCCAAGGAGCGCGCCAAACATGGGCATAAGCGGCGATCTGACCCTGCGTATCTTCGGCAACCCATTTGGGATGATCCCAGCCCGTAAGCTTCCCCTCTTCGTTATAGTCCAACTGGCCCGGCGGAATTTTGGCGTCATCTTCCTCTAATAACTTCCCGGACGTCGGCTCTGATGCTATAAAGTTAATTAGTTCGGCGACCGCGTCATAATCGTCCGGTTTTCGCATTTGACGAATCGTGTACGTTATCAATCCATAACCTCCTATGTAATCGGTTCTTCTGCCATTATCTCATGCCAATCGGTTATGAGGAGGGTAAGGTTTGGATATAAATAGAAATTCCTGATTCGAATGAGAAATCCGACTACCAGGTAAACCCGGCGGAGTTTCGAGTGAATGAATTCAACCTGTATTGCAGGAGGGTTGCTATGCGATTCAAAACGAAACGAGATCCTTTGTTCACTGTTCTTTGGACGGCATTGATTTTGGTTGCGAATCTGGTGATTCTATGGCCGTTGCTTCTCGATCCGCAAGCATTAACGTCGGGAGGACTTGTGGGGTTAATCGTACCCGATGTGCTCGTGACCGCCTTGCTGGGGTGGCTCGCGATCGGTATCTCCTACGAGATTAAAGAGGATGTGCTGCTCGTTAAGGGAGGCATGCTCCGTTCCAAAATTCGATTCGAGGAGATTACTCGGATTACGTACCATCCGAATATCTGGTTAGGGTATCGACTCATCTCCTCGCGTGATGCGATTGAAATCCACTACCGAACCGGTGTTCTTGGCAGCGTCGTTATCTCACCGGCGGATCAAGAGCGATTCATCGAAGAGCTGATTCGGCGAAATCACTCCATCCAAATTGTGGATAGCCCTTGAGCGAAGGGAGGCAAGTCACATCGCCGGAAATGATTTTTTGCTATGCTGGGTGAAAAGCAAGGGGAGAGAAGGTAGGCTTATCCTATGGTGCATATGTCCAGTTTACTCATTCCGGCAGCGGTGTTACTCCCAAATTTGTTGTTTGTGGTTTGGCCTCCGAAGCCCATACCCGGATTGAAAGAAACCAAACAAAGCCACATTTATCAAATCGCTGAAGGCATCGGACGAGTGGGGGTCGTGGTTCTCCCTTTGTTCTCGGCGATACGCTTGGAAGGGAGCCTTGAATGGATCGCTCTCGTGATGATGCTCCTGAGCTTAGGGTTTTACGCCAGCGGCTGGATTCGCTACCTTCGGAATGAACGGGAGTATCGTTACTTATACACGTCGATGTTGGGGATTCCGGTGCCGATGGCGGTCATGCCGGTCCTGTATTTTATGAGTGCCTCACTTCTGCTGCATTCTTATCCTCTTATGGCTTGCAGCCTAATTTTCGGGATCGGACATATACCAGCCAGCATCCGAAGCCAACGTTCCCTCCCGAAAATAAACTAACCTGAAAAGGGGCGGAAGCTCGGCCGCCCCTTCTAAAGCTTCTGTTTAATTCACCTTCGTAAACATCCACTTCTGCGCGTCCGTGCCGTTATCCGTCCACTGTTGCACCGCTGCTCCGTCCGCCGTCGAAGCGCCGGACACATCCACCACCAAACCGCTGGCTTTGGATACCAGCTTGAAATATCCGCCGCCCGCATCAACGATACGCCAACGCTGAGCATCCGTACCATTATCCGTCCACTGCTGCAACTGCACGCCGGTGGCTGTGCTTGCGCTTGGGACATCCAGCACCTTGCCGCTGTGGATGGCTGTCAGCTTGTAATATCCATCGCCTGTGCTATCCAGACGGAAACGCTGATTGCTGGCACTATAGTTGGTCCATTGCTGTATTTTGGCCCCGTCTGCAGTGGAGACATCAACCACATCCATCACCTTACCGCTAGCTTTAGAAGCGAGGGTATAGACTGCGCCGTTCTCAAGGGTAGGCGAAGTACCGACCTGGTCCTGATAGACGCGTACATAATCCACCAGCATTTGCGCGGGGAATGGCGTGGACCCGTCCGGGCTACCCGGCCAGTTGCCGCCGACTGCAAGATTCAACAGCAGGAAGAACGGCTTCTGAAATTCTTCCGTGTTCCCGGTTCCGTTTGCGATATAGAACTCATTATATTGGATACCGTCCACGAACCAGCGAATATAACTCGAGTCCCATTCCACGGTGTACGTATGGAATTGAGAGAAGTCTAAATTGCCTGAAGTCCGGCCGTAAGAGGCGTATCCGTTCGCGTCCCAATGCACGGTGCCGTTAACAACCGCGTTATGGTTTACGCGTTCCATAATGTCGATTTCGCCGCAATAAGGCCAGTTAACGGAAGTGATGTTCTCGCCCAGCATCCAGAACGCCGGCCAAAGGCCTTGTCCGGTCGGAAGCTTGATCCGGGCTTCGATTTTGCCGTAAGTGAAGCTCTTTAAGCCTTGGGTTTTGATTCGCGCGGATGTGTAGTTTCTGCCTCCGTAATTTTCCTTCTGGGCGGTGATCACCAGATTGCCGCCGGTAACTTGCAGGTTTTGCGGACGGTCGGTGTAATACTGGAGTTCGTTATTTCCCCAACCGTTCGTACCGGTGCCCATTTCGGGTGTCCAGTAAGCACGATTGAGAGAGGAACCATTAAATTCGTCGCTCCAGACCAGTTTCCAGTTTGGAGCCGCGCTTGAGATTTGGGGTGCAGGCACAAAGACGACCAAGAGGGTGAGCAGCAGAAAGAGGAGAATCGGTTTACCGCGTTTTAGCATCATGAATTCGCTCCTTTCAAAAATTGAATGGTTTGGGCTAACCTGCCACGTGCGATGTTCATACTAAACCGGTTTCGATTATTATGATAGCGCTATCATTACATAGATTACCATTTAAAGGTTAGTTTTACAACACCTATTTTGGAAGGTTTTTCAAATCGATATGGTTCTGTTATTCTTGTATCAACCCATGATAGAACGGGAGGAATCGTATGGAGCTGAGGATATTGGAGGCGTCAGATGCTGTGATCTATCAGACCCTTCGTTTGAGAGGTTTGCAGGATCATCCGGAAGCTTTCGGATCAACTTACGAGCGGGAATCGGCTTTTTCGACTGACACGGTGGCGGATCGCATCAAACCCAGCGAAGACCGATTCGTGCTGGGCGCGTTCGACGAAGATGGGACGTTAACGGGCATCGTTACCTTTGTTCGGGAAAGCTCCCCCAAAGCACGGCATAAAGGAACTGTATTCGGTTTGTACGTCACGCCCGGAATGCGGGGCCAAGGAATAGGTCAGGTGCTGATGCAGGAGCTCCTATCGAGAGCTAAGCAGTTGGATGGGCTGGAACAGCTCAATCTAGCGGTCGTATCTACAAACGGGAGGGCTCTCAAACTCTACGAATCGATAGGGTTTCGGACCTACGGAACCGAGCGAAGAGCCTTGAAATGGGACGGCAAGTATTATGACGAGGATGATATGGCGTTAAAACTGAACTGAATGGGGGACGGAGGATGCTAATGAACACGGAACGTCTGCAGATCAGGGAATTTATGTGGGAGGACGAGCAGGCGGTTCATGCTTATGCTTCTGATCCATTGGTGGTGGAGCATATGCTCTGGGGACCGAATTCGGAGGAAGATACGCAGGATTATTTGAGACAAGTGATCCAAAAGCAGGAGCAACTGCCGCGGGTAGCGTATGAACTGGCAGTGGTCATCCGTGAGACCGGTCAATTGATTGGGGGGTGCGGCTTGTTCCTGGAGGGGTACAGGCAAGCCGAGCTCGGGTATTGCTTCAATCGGACATTTTGGGGGGAAGGGTACGCGACGGAAGCGGCCAAGCTCATGGTACACATGGGCTTCCGCGAGCTGGGACTGCACCGGATCTATGCGACCTGTCGGCCGGATAATGTGGGTTCCGCTAAAGTGATGCAAAAGCTCGGGATGCAGTATGAAGGGCATTTTCGGGAACATCGCTGGCACAAGGGAAGTTGGCGGGATTCGTATCAGTATTCCATTTTATCAAGAGAGTTTGATTAGGGGGATCGGGGATGTCAATGCAAGCAGTCAAAGATGACCTTTTGAGCCAATTCCGCGCGTGGACAAGTTATGTCCGGGACATCGAGCCATTGGATTGGGCGAAGCCCGTTAACGAAGGGAAGTGGTCTGTCCACGGGTTGGTCAGCCATTTGATGATGTGGGACAAATATTTCTGGGAGAGGGCTATCCAGCCCATCTCACAGGATCAGCCCCTTTCGTTGCAGGAGCTGGATTTTGACGAATTTAACCGTGAGGCCGTGGAGTTTGGGCACGCGAAATCAAAATCGGAATTAATCGAGCTTGCCGTGTATTATCGCTGCTTGATCCTCGAGGCGATTGAGGGCATGGATGAGGCGATGCTTAACCGAACCTATGGGGAGTTTACGTTCGAATCCTATCTGCGCGATTTTATTTGGCATGATCAGCATCATCGGAGTCAAATCGAAGAACGTAAAGCGTATCTTGTATAAAAAAAGAATCGGAAGGTGAGACATGAAACTCGCCTTAAAGAGATTATTCGCTTACTGGATTGATTTCATGCTGCTGGCTGCCGTTTTGGTCGCTTTGCAGGGGCTGGTGAACGCTGTGTCTTCCGGCTTTCCCTTTGCCTATTTCGACAAGGGGATCGAAGTTGAGCTCTGGGTGCTGGGTACGATGTCTTTGCCCGTATGGGGTTACTTCATCCTGATGGAGCGACGTTATGGACAGACGCTCGGCAAAAAATGTCTGGGTTTGCGCGTCACGGACGATCAAGGCAAGCCCATCCATGTTGGGCAGGCTTTGGTCAGAACGGCGGTGCGTCTGTTTCCCTGGGAAATGACCCATGCGATCATCCTGGTGCCCGAACCCTGGTGGAGTGTGGAAATACCGGCCCACCCGGGCTGGATTTACCTGCCTAACGGTATCCTGTTGATTTATCTTGTGATATTATTTTCCACTAAGGGAAACCAGACTTGCCACGACGTTGTCGCCGGCACGAAAGTGATCGAAAGAGCGGAGAGAAGGAGAGATAACCGATGAAGTATTTCAAGAAGCTGGAGGGATCCAGGTTGTATCTGTCCCCCGTGAATCCAGAAGACGTAGAGACCTATACCCGGTGGATCAATGATCTTTCCGTGTCTGTCAGACTGGGGAATTCCAGAGAAGTGTTTGGGCTGCAACGGGAACAGGGCTTGCTGGAGGACATGGTCAAAGAGGGCCAAAATTTTGCGATCGTTCGGATGGACGATGACCAACTGCTGGGAAATTGTTCCTTGTTTGCAATGGACTCGATTCGCCGGGTCGCGGAGGTCGGGATCTTCTTGGGAGATGAGGAGCAACGGGGGCAGGGTTACGGAACCGAGGCGTTGCAGCTCATTTGCGAATACGGGTTCAAAATCTTGAATCTCAACAATATCATGCTGCGCGTATTTGAGTTCAATCAACCGGCCATCCGATGTTACGAAAAAGCCGGGTTCCGCGTTTTCGGCCGCCGATCGCAAAGCTATTATATGAATGATACGTACTTCGATGAGATTTATATGGAAATGCTGCGGAGCGATTGCAAGACCACCTATCTGGATGCCAAGCTGCCCCGACGCAACTAACATCCCATAGTACTTCAAGACGACCCGGCCTTCCTGTGTGCGACGAGCCGGGTCGAACTCTATACGGAGGGGAAGATGGTGCAGATGAAGCTTGTGATTATATTTGGCCCGCAGGCGGTAGGAAAGATGACGGTAGGCCAGGAGCTGGAGAAGCTTACTGGACTGAAGTTATTTCATAATCATATGACGATTGAGCTGGTCTCGCATTTTTTTGATTATGGGTCTCCCGCCGGCAAACGGCTGGTTGGTTTGTTTCGGGAGGAAATCTTTGAAGAGGTAGCGAAAAGTGACTTGCCCGGGCTGATTTTTACCTATGTCTGGGCGTTTGACCTCCCGTCTGACCGGGAATATGTTGAACATATCCGCCGGATTTTTGAATCCCAGGGCGGTGAAGTGTTCTACGTTGAATTGGAGGCCGATCTGGAGGAACGGCTGATCCGCAACCGCGATCCGCATCGTCTGCTGCATAAGGCAAGTAAAAGAAATCTGGCGCGCTCCGAAAGGGATCTACTTCAAACCATGGAGAAACATCGATTGAACTCCTTGGACGGCGAGATAGGAGAAGCTAATTACATCAAAATCAACAATACCGCCTGTTCCCCGGACGAGGTGGCAAGAATCATCCAGGAGCGGTTTCAGCTGTAATCGTGTTGAAGTTCCCCTCTCATTGAAATGTAGAGATAAACGCAAGAAATGTTCGGGTTTTAATACAAGGATGTGTTTCGCGAGGCGGAACATCGGCCATGAGAACAGAGGCATGAGAACGAATCGACTTGGAGGACAACATGAGCGAAACCGAAATTTTTGACTTCTACACCATAGAGATGAGGAAGCTGGGCACCGCCTCCAGACAAGAGGTACATACAAAAGGTTTGTGGCATCAAACCTTTCACTGCTGGATTATGAAACGGGATACCAGGGGCGAAATCGATCTCTTGTTTCAACGGCGTCATGTGAATAAAGACGTGTTCCCTACGCTCCTGGATACTTCCTGCGCAGGACATCTCCAAGCTGGAGAAGAAGCAAGGGACGGAGTCCGCGAACTGGAAGAGGAGCTCGGACTAGCGGTACCGGTTGAGGATCTGACCTATATCGGCAAGGTAGCTCAGGAGCATCTAATTTCCCCCCATTTGATCGACCGTGAGTTTAACCATGTATTTCTCTACGAAAGCGAACAGCCTTTGGTCGATTACCGCATCCAGGCCGAGGAACTGACGGGGCTTTATTGGGTTAGCTTGCGAGACTTTCAGGAGTTGCGCTGTGGGGATCGCGACCAACTGACGTCAACCGGAGTTTACGTGGATGACCCCAACGGGACCCTGATGGAAGAACAGGCCACATGGCGTCTAACGGATTTTACGCCCAATTCGGACGAGTACTATCAATTGTTATTTGACCAGATCGGAAAGAGGTAGCGCATGGTGAAACCTCAGGATAGGCGGTGGGTTGCCTTCGCGCTGGTCGGATATTCCTTGCTGCTGATTTACTGGATGTTGTTCGGTTTCGGCCGAGAACCGCATGATACCTATAGGTACAACTTGAAGCCTTTATTTACGATCCGCCAATTTCTTCGTGCAGGTGATTTTATGTCAGCCCGATGGCTCGTGAATATGATCGGGAACATCGGCGTGTTTATCCCTTTTGGGCTCTTGATGCCCATGGTGTTCGGAGGGAAGCTGCGGAAAGAGATTTCTCTTTTTCTGTTGGGAATCGTGATCCTTGAAATCTTGCAGCTGGTACTGAAGAGAGGCAGCTTCGACGTCGACGATATGATTTTGAACACGGCGGGTTTTCTACTGGGCTTCGGCATATATAAACTATATGACAGGATGCTAAGCAAGCCGAATAAGCGAAGGACGTGATATGGTTGAATAAGGAAAAAAGCCTGCTTTACGCCTTTTTGGTTGGCATTGGATTTTGCCTGGTTCCTTTTGCGGCCTCGGATTTTTTTCTGTTTCGTTTCATTTTCGGTTTTGTTCGTTGTTTGGGTATGGTCGTAACGATCTTTGCCGGTTTCTTTATCCTAACGGAATCCTATCTTCATCTCAAAAAAATATACGGCAATCTCATCCAAACGCTGGCCATCTCCGCTGCAGTGATTCTGGCGCTCGTTTTTATTTTCTATTGGGGGTTGTTCAACTAGCTGTGTTTGGGGAAAGGAGAAAAGCCACGTTGAAATCCAGGAAGTTTGTCGACGCGAAAATCAAGCGGTCCATCGCGGATCATGCGGAGCAAACGGATCAGCGGACGTTGGCGTTATGGGCAGCGGAATGCGCGGAGCGCGTGCTGACCTGCTTCGAGGCGGAGCGGCCAGGGGATTTGCGGCCGCGCCAGGCGATCCAAGCGGCCCGAGCCTGGGTGCGCGGCGAAGTGAGCATGGCCGCGGCGCGTGCGGCAGCGTTTGCGGCGCATAACGCGGCCCGCGAAGCCAGCCATGCCTCCGCCAGTGCAGCGGCCCGAGCCGCCGGTCATGCGGCGGCGACCGCGCATGTGGCGGAGCATGCGCCGCATAGCGCCACCTACGCCGCCAAGGCATTGGCTCTTGCCGCGGACGATGCGGACACCGCCAAGGCAAGAACTGAGCTGGAGCGGCAGTGGCAGCTCTGCCGGCTGCTAGACTATTGAATTCATCATCTAACAAGGAGATGCACCAATGAATTATACACCCGTCAGCGTTTATGAAGCGGAACTTGGACATCTGGAGCAATTAGCCCGGCTGTTTGACGAATATCGCTTATTTTATGAACAAGCCTCGGACCTGGAAGGAGCCCGGCTGTTTTTGGAGAGCCGGCTAAGCCGGAGCGAATCCGTCGTTTTCTTGGCGGTCGAGCCGCTCAGTGGGAAGGCAGTTGGGTTTACGCAGCTATATCCTTCCTTTTCGTCCATTTCGATGAAACGAATTTGGATTTTAAACGATTTGTACGTACAGGAGGAATATCGGAACCAAGGCGCGGCGAAGCTGTTGCTGGAAGCAGCAAAATCCCATGCCCGGGATACGGATGCCAAAGGCTTGGAGCTGTCGACGGCTATGACCAACGCCCGGGCTCAGCGATTGTATGAACAAAGTGGATACGAGCGGGATACGGAGTTTTACCATTACTTTCTAAGCTTGTAGTACAAAAAGGAGTTGTCGCATGACCAAAGTGCTTGTAGTGGATGACGAAGCGGGCATCTCCGGAGCAGTGTCCTACGCATTGCGACGCGAAGGGTACACGGTGGAGACGGCGGCGGATGGGGAAGAGGCGCTAGACCGGGTCGATTCGTTCCGACCGGAGGTCATGGTACTTGATGTCATGATGCCCAAGCTAAGCGGATACGAGGTATGCCGTAGACTGGAAGGCCGGCCGCAGCGGCCGGCGATTCTTTTGTTGACGGTTAAGAACGACATCGTCGACAAAGTGCTGGGCCTGGAGCTTGGGGCGGACGATTATATGACCAAGCCGTTTGATATGCGAGAGCTTGTCGCCCGAGTTAAAGCGCTTGCGCGACGCGGCTTACAGACAATCCCCGGGACTCCCAATGAGGATCGGGAGCTCGTTCGATTAGGTGAACTTACGATTCACCTACTCAATCGGACGGTTTATGCTGGCGGTACCCTAATTGACCTGACGCCAAAAGAATTTGATTTGCTGGCGCTCTTCGCCGAACATCCCGGGCGGGTGTATTCTCGGGAAGCGCTGTTGGAGCAAGTGTGGGACATGGATTTCGCCGGAGGCACGCGAACGGTCGATATGCATGTGCAACGACTGCGCAAGAAGCTGGGTCAGTGGAACAATGTGATTCAAACCGTGTACGGCATTGGCTATAAAAGTGCGGAGCAACAGCCATGAAACGACGGACTTGGCGATTTGGCCTCAAAGGGAAGGCAGCGGCGCTTCTCGCTATTCTGCTGGCTGCCGTCATCGCCGTCCTTAGCGTCCTGGTGTTGGCAGGCATCCGGGAGGACCAGCGCGAGCGCCTGGAACAAACGTTGGCCGCAGAGGCAGAGTCCGCGAATCTCCGGGTTCGCCAGGAAGTGCTGACGAGCGGTTCGCCCGCTCCGGATGCGTTCATGGAGCAAAGCGGCCAAGGTCTTGCCGTCGATTTGGGTGCCGAAAGCGGCTTGCCGGTCACACTCTATAAAACCGACGGGTCGCTTGCGGGCACCTCGTTGCCGTTTCAGCCCAAGGTGGATGTCCAGGATGCGCTAAGTTATACAGCCAAAGGGCGATCTGCCTATATCACGGAAGGCGATCAGCTACTGTATTTAGCGCCTCTTTATGCATTTGATCAGGAATCGGTGGGAACGGTGCAATTTCATGTGTCCCTCACGGAACAGCAGGCTTTTTACGAGCGGATTCGGCGGTTGTTCTGGCTCGCGGGTGTGACGGTACTGGTTGGGGGATTTCTGCTCGGCTACCTCTTTGTTTGGCGACAAGCTCATGTGATCACGCGGTTAAATCGCGCCGCAACGCGGATAGGAGAAGGGGTGTACCTACGTGAGCCTACTGTCCAACGGAAGGATGAGCTTGGGGAACTCGCGCAGGGGATCTATGAAATGAGCGGAAAAATCGCGACCACCCACGCCCAGTTGACCGATGAGAAAAGCAAGCTGCTCGAGGCAGTTACCCGTTTGCAGGAGCTGGAGCAGCAACAGAAACTGTTCATCGGGAACATCAGTCACGAACTGAAAACCCCGCTGACCTCAATTCTCGCCTACGCCGATCTGTTGGACATGTATCGGGACGATCCGGCGCTCCTGGAGGAGGCGGCCCGGCATATCGGGATGGAAGCCGAGCGATTATACGCGCTTGTTGAGAAATCGTTGAAGCTTTCTTCTATGGACGTCTACGAGTTTGAAACTCATGCCTCCTCGGTCGACCTGAAGCCATTGCTTACGGAAGCGGCGTTACGCTTGCAGGCGAAAGCGGAGAAGCAAGGCATCGAACTGGTCACAACCTTGCAGGATGGCAAGGTCTGGGCCGATTCGGATAACATGATGCATATGGTGATGAATCTTTTGGATAACGGCGTGAAATACAATCAACCCGGCGGCAAAGTATTTCTATCCAATAAAGCGATCTCAGAACCGGGCGGTCCGGGGCGGATGCAAATTACGGTGAAAGATACCGGCATCGGCATCCCACCGGAAGCGTGGCCTCGCATCTTTGATCCGTTCTTTACCGTCAGCAGCGACAGAGCCAGAGTTCATGGAGGGACAGGCCTTGGCCTGCCGCTAGTTCGCAGCCTCGCAGAGAAGCAACGGGGTTCGGTGAAACTAACCGCATCCGGCCCCGAGGGATCGACGTTTGTCATCGAATTGCCGCTTGAGCGTCCTGATCCTCAGGATGGCGGCTAATTCAGCCGGTTTCAGCCCAGACTTAATCGAGGTCCGGGCTGTTTGGCATGTCGTCGGGTCCGGCGGCAAGGTGAAAGGAGCAACTGCAAAAGTGCATTTGATTTCTAGCCCCAGTGCCAGTTTCGAGCTAGTCAAATGTAAAAGTGCATCCGGTAGGAGCTGATTCTAACTTTAAGGACGTTTTGGGCAAAAATAAACTGCACTTTTACATCTGAAAGACGATTTATCGACATCCGCGGGCAAATTGCCTGCACTTTTGCATCTGAAGGCCACTTACCGAAATTCGTGTGCATATCGCCTGCACTTTCACATTTAGCAAAGACGTTACAAGAACGTTACAAGTCGGATATTTTTATGTGATAACTCTTTTCTATACTTAGGTCAACAGGGGAAACCGAAACGCTTCGGAGCTCCTGTGGCACTAACGCGGGAGGTACCTGTGATGAAGCATCACGCTGGGAAGTACGGGTTCACGCTGTTGGCTGCAACGCTGTTGTCCATCGCCTTAACGGCATGTCAAGCAACCGGAGACCGGCTGACGGTCGTGGACCCTGGTGCCACTCGCCAATCCGGGCAGCAGACGCCCGTCCGAGGTGGAGCGGATGAAGCCAAAGCCAAGCGACAGTTAACGGTAGTTCACACGCCGGGGCAACCGGCTAGCCGGGAGGTAACCGTTGCTGGAACGCATAAGATTGAAGCCGCGAGCATTCAATCCTGGATTTCAGAAGACGAGGTGGCAATCGAAACGATCCGACTCGTCAAAGCCGGGACGGCGACTGAGGAACCTCAATACGAGTACGCGACCTCAATCCTGAACCTGGTGAATGGCCAAACGCGCAAACCCGCGGGAGAGGAGGGACAGCAAATGGACGGCTATATGCTCGTGAAAGAGACCTTGTCACCAAACGGGGGGTACAGCTTTATTCAAAAATGGAAGGACAAATATACTGCCGACAATTTCGTGAAAGATCGCGGGACGGGCGAAACGATTCAAATCCCCGGGGACAACTACTTGGAACTGGGTGGCTGGCTTAACGAGAATACGTATGTTTTGGCCGCCGGTTCTATGAGTGGGCGCGGAGAGATCCGGCAAATCTCTGCAGCGGATGGGAAAGTGATGAAGCTTCCGCTGGAGGATCCTGACGTTGAGGTATTTACGCAGTTTGGCGTCAGTCACGGCCGAATCTACTATACCGACAACCACCAGGTATTGAAGGTGTTTGATCCGGGGCAGACGAAGCCGGTCAGCTTAATTCGCGACGTATGGGATTTCCAACTCTCACCGAACAGCCAATATATATCCGTGTCTACGGTTACCCAATCGGGAGCGTTTCAAGGCAGCGAACTGCTGATCTACGACTCGGCCGGCACCCTCCAGGGTACGCTTATCGGCAATGGTGACCTGATCTCCTACGTATCTTGGTCTCCGGAGTCCGACAAACTGGCGTTCGACGTGTATACCGAGAAGAAACCGGGTATGAACGGGGTGTATCTGTTCGACACGGGTTCAGGGCAAGTGTCGCCGCTCGCTCCCTATTACGCGTCCACGGAGCCGCTCCCCCATCCGGTATACCCATTAAGCTGGAGTCCATCGGGTAAACAGCTGGGTATTACGGTGGATGATCCTACAACGCTGCTTGTCACTCAAGTCATCGAGTTTAAGTAATTGAAAAGAACATTGTGAGGAGAGGAATAACCATATGAACAACAACATGAAAAAATCGATCTTGGTTTTCGCTGTAGTGGGCATGACCTTTACCGGAGCCGCAGGAGTCTTCGCAGGAACGCAATTGCAGAAAATCACCGCTTATTTGAATCACCAAATCGGCATCCAGGTTAACGGTCAAACCTACGCCCCGGTTGACGGGCAAGGGCGTCAGTTGGCGCCAATCACTTACGACGGAACGACGTATTTGCCGGTACGGGCATTGGCGGATGTGCTGAAGGTTCCGGTGAATTATGACGCTACCCGCCATCAGGTGCAAATCGGGAGCAAAGCTCCGGAAACCCCGGAAATCCCTGAATCCAATACAGACTTGATCACTGTAAACTATACAAAAGCCCGGTTGGAGGAGATCATCAAAGCGTTCGCCAAATTCGAATCCTTCGAAACGCCATATGCGCCCCAACAAATGGCTAAAGGGGATGGCTTTAAGCTGGTGGGCGCCTCGGATGATGGCGTGAACTTGATTTTTAATCATATGACGGTTTCGATATCCCCGCGGGATTATGCTTACGAATACGAGGGAAAAACGATCACCTTGTCGAACGGTGTTCAAGCGAAATGGTACACTCCGTCTGAAACGCCGATGCTTTCCTTCAAGTTGGATGACCGTTTCGTGACGCTAAGCTCGCCGGATGGCAAAATAAGCCAAACCCAGATGGAGAAGGTAGCCGTCACTGTTGCGAAGTTGAAATAAACTCTTTAGGGATCTCGGAAGGTCTGTCGGAGCAGGAGTTCATCCTGTTACGACAGGCCTCTTTTGATTAGGCAAAGGTTAGCAAATCGGCATTTACTTCCAGCTGTATTCTGGCCTAATATGGAGTTATTGGTTACGTTATCGAATCGAGGAGGGGGAGCGGGATGATCAAATCGTTTGATCAATTGGAGCTTTTGTTGGCGGAGTTTTCGAGAGTCGTGAGCGCCATGGACGAGGCAAGCTTTGTGAATAAACCGTCGCCGGAGAAGTGGTCGAAGATGGAGATCCTCGGGCATTTGTGCGATTCGGCGGCAAATAACCATGTGCGGTTTATGCGGATTCTGACGACGGATGAGCCGATCACAATGGATGGGTACGCGCAGGATGATTGGGTGAAACGCCACGGCTATCAGCATTACTATCACCGTGAGGAGCTTCTCCTGTTGTGGAATCAACTTAACGGGTTGATCCTGAATGCGCTGCGTAGTGCCACCGAATCGGATGGAGCGAAACGATGTGTGCTCACCGACGGTACCTCGCTAACACTTGACGAATTATTTGAAGATTATATCCGGCATGCGGAGCATCATCTCAGACAAATTCGCGATATTCGTTAAGGGAATAAAACTAGGAAATTCCTTTGATTTTCCCGGTTCCTTGTTTATATTAGATACACAACCTTGAAGAAGAAAAGAGAGGAATTTCGTTATGCCTGAGAACTTAACGACCGGGGAAACCGCTTACGGGCAACGCCGATTATCGCTGCGAGCCGATTGCGACAATTGCTTTGGCTTGTGTTGTGCCGCCTTGCCCTTCGCCGCATCGGTGGACTTCGCTGCGGATAAGGCGGCAGGACAGCCTTGCGGACATTTGCGGGAGGATTTTCGCTGCGGGATTCATGGCAGACTGCGGGAGCAGGGCTATCGAGGCTGTACAGTCTATGACTGCTTTGGCGCAGGGCAACAGGTCTCACAGGTGACTTTCGCTGGGGTGAGTTGGCGTCAAGCGGCGGGATCTGCTAAGCCGATGTTCGAAGTGTTCCCGGTGATGTGGCAGCTGCACGAATTGCTCTGGTACCTGGACGAAGCGTTAAGTCTATCCCAGGTAAATGATTTGCATGATCAGTTGCGCTTCGCCTATGACGAGACTGAACGGCTCGCTTACGCCGGGGCGGACGATCTGCTCGCCTGTGATCCGGCAGCTCATCGTGCCAAAGTCAACGAGCTGCTGCTGGAGGTGAGCGAGCGCGTCCGTTCCGAAGCGCTCCGACAGGCCAAGTCGTCACCTGGACGCCGCAGAAACTTTGGACGCGGCGCTGACTTGATCGGCGCGAAGCTTCGGGGGGCCGACTTACGTGGTGCCCTTCTGCGAGGCGCCTATCTGATCGCCGCCGATTTGCGGGGAACGGACCTCTGCGGTGCCGACTTGATCGGTGCAGATCTGCGGGATGCCGATTTAAGAGGTGCCAATCTGTCTCAGAGCTTCTTCCTTACCCAAGCTCAAATCAACGCGGCTAAAGGGGACTCGGCTACGAAGCTACCGCCTCTCCTCCAACGGCCCTCCCATTGGGAGGGGGCTCCGGGGAGGATTGAAGCGGGATGAACGATTATCAGGAAAGAGTTAACCAGGTCTGCGCACACATCGATGCGCACTTGGATCAGAAGCTCAGTCTGGATCAATTGGCCGAAGTCTCCCATTTTTCCAAATATCATTTCTCGAGGATATTTGCTTCAGTTACAGGGCGTACGCCGTTTGCGTATATCGCTCAGCAGCGATTAGTCCAAGCTGCCACTTATCTGCGGGAATCTCCCCTCCCTGTGCTGGAGATTTCCCTGCGATGCGGATTTGAGTCGGCCTCAAACTTCAATGCGGCATTTAAGAAGTACTACGGCCAAACACCAACCGAGATGCGCGAACAAGCACGGCAGGATCGCAATATTTCGCAATCGTTCCGCAATCCCGATGAAGTCGCCGCAGCGCCAATCCGATATGATCAAACTGTAAAACACAGTTTATTGAGGAGGGTTTGGCAAATGCAAGCAACCATTGAAGAGCTTCCCTTGATGGAAGTAGCGTACGTAAGGCATGTGGGCAGTTATCTGGAAACCTATCGGGCTTGGGCGAAATTAGGCATGTGGGCCGCGGAACATCGTCTGTTTCCGCCGGGGCAATCTTATATCGGCATTTCACTGGACGATCCCGCAGTGACTGAGGAAGAGGAATGCCGGTACGATGCCTGTGTGACCGTTCCAGAAGGGTTAAGCCAAACGGATACGCCGCCGGAGATTCAGTTCCAGACGCTGCCGGGAGGACTTTATGCCAAGTTTTATTTCTATGATACAACGGATAAGCTTGCGCTTCTGTACCAGAGCATTTTCGGTAACTGGCTGCCGGACAGCGAATATGACCCGGACGACCGGTACTGCCTAGAGTTCAGCATGAACGATCCGGCTCAGGATCCCGAAGGCAAGGCCAAGGTGGACTTATACATTCCGATCAAAACAAGGGCGTGAAAGGAGAGGTTTATTTGAATCCGATCAGCAATCAAATCGGGGCGGTGTTTCTTCCGGTCAGCGACATTGAACAGGCCCGGGACTGGTATTGCGGCTTACTAGGGCTGCCGGTCGACGGAGAAGTTCTGCACGGCCATTTATACGTGCTGCCGATGCAGGGAGCTGGCTTGGTGCTGGACAGCAAAATCTATGCCAAAGACAAGACGTTTCGCGTTCCTGCGTTTCATTTCAACACCCATGACATTACGGAAGCTTACGCTTATATGAAGGAGCGGAACGTGGAATTGGTTACGGGGATCGAGCATAATCATTGGTTTAATTTCAGGGATCCCGACGGGAATCTGCTGATGGTCTGCCAGTGCTAGGCGATGCTTTACGATAACTTAGAACGCAACAGGAGGAGCTCCATTGACTTATACGCATATTTTATTCGACGCGGACGATACGTTATACGATTATCCGAAGGCGGAGAGCCATGCCTTAACCCGGACGCTTACGGAGGCAGACATTGCTTGCACCGATGAGGTGATGGAAGCCTATCAAGCGATTAATCAGCAGCTGTGGCGCGACCTTGAACAAGGGCTTGTTACGCAAGCTGCGCTTCGGACGGAGCGGTTTGCTCGGCTGGTGCAGGAGCTGGGTCTGACTCCCCGTTTCGAGGTGGCAGAGATCAGCGAGCGTTATCTGGAGTTGCTCGGAGAAGGTATATATCTAATCGACGGCGCTTACGACATCTGCCGTGGTTTGAACGAAGCCGGTGTTCACCTGGCAATCATCACCAACGGGATTAAGAAGGTGCAGACAAACCGGATCGCCGGTTCGGAATTGTCGGGGATGTTTGAGGCAATCATTGTGTCCGAGGATACGGGATATCAGAAGCCGCATCCGGGTATTTTCGATTATGCTTTTGAGCAACTGGGGCTTCGGCAGGCGGACAAAAGCCGAGTGTTGATCGTTGGAGATTCGCTGACTTCTGACATGAGGGGCGGCCAAAACTATGGCATCGACACCTGCTGGTTTAACCCGTTCCATCGCCCGAATACGCTGGGCCTGAAGCCGACTTACGAGATTCGCAGCCTGGCGGAACTCATAATGCTGGCCGGAGTCGACCACTGACGGGTAGCTCTTGCCCGCCGGGGCATTGAAGCTCTGGATATTTATCTCCGTGACCAAAGAGGACGGTAACTCGCGAAACCAAGGAGGGCTCTACATGGACGTTCGAATCGCAACCATTTTACCGTCTCAGAAGGCGCTGTTCTTTAATTTGTTTAATTTGTATTTGCATGATTTGTCGGCTTTCACCGGCGAGGAACCGGGTGATGACGGGAGATTCGACCTAGCGAACACGTACCTCTATTTGGAGCGGGAGGAACTGCATCCTTATTTTATTTATTGTTCGGGGAAGGTGGCTGGTTTCCTACTGGTTTGCGCACCGCCTTTTGTACCTGAAGAGATCGATTTTACGGTACAGGAGATGTTTATTCTACATAAATATCGCGGGCAGAAAACGGCAGAGAAGGCCGTATCCGAAATCCTGCGGCGCTTGTCGGGCCGCATTCGGGTGGAACAGTTGCAGAATAACGCCATTGCTGTTGCTTTCTGGAAGAAGATTTACCGGCAGCACGGAATCACATTCGTCGAGTCGATCGAAAGCGTGGAAATCGAGGGGCTGCCTGGTTTCCACGAGGTTCTGGCCCAAACCTTTTCGTTATAAGAGAACAAGAACCATCCGAACGGTCCGAAATTAGGTATAATGGAGAGACCAACGCATGACCCGGCCCCAGGAAAAGATGATCGGCGGCCGGGCATTTTTTTATCTAGGGGGAGAGGTATGGCACATCTTTATCACGCGGACCGCGTTACGTACCATCTGAAGCAATCACCGATTCCGGAGTTTGCTTGGCACACCAGCGAACGCTTGGCGGAGCTGTCCGGCTCCAAACACTTGACGTTCGATATCCGCTCGTTGGATCCGGGGAAATACTCTTATCCGTATCATTTTCACCGCAATGCCGAGGAACTCTTCGTTATTCTGGAGGGAAGCGCGTTGCTCCGTACGCCGGAAGGGAAACAGGAATTACAAACCGGGGATGTCGTCTTCTTCGAGACGGGCCCTTCAGGAGCACACCAGCTGCTTAATCATACGGAAAAGCCGTGCAAGTATCTGGATATTCGCACGAATGTGGGGCTGGATGTCTGCGAATATCCGGACTCGGGGAAAATTAATATTTTGCCTTATCAGGAAATTTACGATAGCGCTGACCAAGTGGACTATTTCAAGGGCGAGGATCAGGTTGCAGACAAATGGGCGGCCAAGGAGCGCGGGATAGAGAATGAATAACAGTCCATCGCAACTTCGCTTTTATGCTAAGGAGGAGGATTTTGAAACGCTTCAAGGGTTTGAACTCCTCTCCGAGCAAGTCGAATTTACTGCGCTGCCTGGCGAGGCTTTGGAAGTAGCTGCCCAGGATCCAAACCGATATCCGGTGGTCATCCAATCGGCGGAAGGGGAGACGGTCGGATTCTTCGTGTTGCACCTGAATGCGGGTTCGGATTTGTTGGTCGATAACCCGCGGGCCATCCTCTTACGGGCCTTATCGGTTGACTTCCGGCAACAGGGTAAAGGGTATGCCAAAGCGGCAATGCTGCAGCTTCCCGCTTTCGTAAGGGAACATTTCCCCGAAGTCGATGAAATCGTGCTTGCCGTAAACGCACGGAATCTTACCGCCCAGCGGCTTTACCTCCAAGTCGGGTTTGAAGACCGCGGTTTAACGCGATTAGGTCCGGTGGGATTGCAACATATCTATCATTTCAAGATGGAGAGAACGGGATGACTCTAATTAGAGAGATTCGAGAGGACGACGCCGAACGCTTCTTGCGCCTTTGTCTGCGATTGGATCAGGAAACGAAATTTATGCTTTATGAACCAGGAGAACGAACCACGACAGTAGAGCTGCAGCGGGATCGGATTCAAGCGATTCTGGCGGATGGACGCTCCACGATCCTAGTAGCGGAGGAGATAGGCGAGCTCGTTGGTTATCTGGCTATCTTCGGCGGGAATGCGAACAAAACGAAACACATCGGTCACATCGTCATAGGTATTATTGAAGCTTATACAGGAAGCGGCTTGGGGACTTCGCTGTTTCATGCGGCCGAAAAGTGGCGCGAAGAGAGCGAGCTCACCAAGTTCGAATTAACGGTGATGGTACCGAATGAACGGGCCGCTGCGCTTTATAAGAAAATGGGTTTTGAAATCGAAGGGGTTAAACGAAATTCCATTCGGATGGATGGGATGTACGTCGACGAGTACTATATGGGGAAAATTTTCTAAGCTTGATCTCTAAGGAGGCGGAGGCCATGATTCAATGTCCTTGGTGCGGAGAGCGGGTCGTTTTGGTCCAAGACGTTTGTCCCGAATGCAGACATGAGGTGCTTCCGGAGCATCTGGAGGGATTGCCCGGCCCGGAACC
>RCUU01000089.1_pt1 | contig 50163 bp, 49 predicted proteins | sample 2166211 | NCBI WGS metagenome assembly RCUU01 (sample SAMN09932620, study PRJNA488358) | compost metagenome | feature: garden; material: soil; isolation source: compost soil in phenylacetic acid-enriched culture | place: Germany: Experimental Botanical Garden Goettingen | collected 2016-01-27
ATAGATTCTTTAATAAATAACCAGCACTGCTCGAAAAAGCTCTAACATTGTTAATTATATGTATCCCTTCAGTATAAATAATCTGGGATCTATCCAAAATTATATGTTGCTACCTATGAGATTACATCATTGGCAGCAGCTTTTTTCAATGACAGTGTACCGCTACACCCTACGAAATGAAAACAGTATAGAGTATGAACAATTTTACTTTGATAACAATATTTAAAATAATCAAAATCGGCATGTTTCATCCCACCACTCAAATCCTGCACACAGCCCGATAAAATTTCCAGTAAACCGTAAAAATTCTTCAGCTTCAGACGTCGTGCTCCTTCAATAGACACTTCGGCTTCTGAGATTTCCTCCCATTTTCCGTTAACGCTGCGGACGAGAGTCGAGACATCTCCCCAGTTTCTCATCCCTGCTGATTCGTAAATAAACATAATCTTGGGTATCGTAGTACAAAATTATTCCTGCCAGCTCCTGAAAATGCTCCGGCTCAACTCTAAGTTTTCACCATTACATGCTCTTCATTGATATCTTTTTCCCCATTAAAATGAAAATCAAATTTTTGATATAAATACAACACTCTTTTATTGGTCTCATAAAGGCTACGATAAATTTCATTACAATGATAGAGCTTAATGAGAAAATGGTCTCTTCAAGGATGTGCTTGATATTCTTTAATTTTTCTATCTCCCTTTCTACTTCGGCAATTTTCTGGAAGCAAACTTCATAGAAGCAAACAGCGTGCTTATATTCGCTTTTTACAAGGGCCAACTTATCTTTACCAAGCACCGGACCCGAGGTTGGGAGATTCCAGGTGGAAGCATGGAGAGCAAGGAATGGGGAGTTCAGGCGGCGTTGCGTGAACTCTATGAAGAGACAGGGGCGGAAATTAGTGCTATCGAAACCATCGGGCAATATACGATTTATGAGGATACCCGGCTTACCGTTGTGAAAAACGTCTATGTAGCAAAGGTAAAAGAGATACACCCGCTACCAGAGGGGTTTGAAACGGTGGATATACGACTTTTTAAATTGCCTCCGACGATAGAGGAAATCGCATGTGATGCGCAGTATAGTCCCTTGGTAAAAGACCAGGTTTATCCGCGAATTTTGGAGATTATACGCAATCATCCTTATGCAGAGGGGGTGAAAGAGGAGTAATGTCCTATACGCTGTGCATTGATATGGATTCTGTCATTGTCGATCTCATGAGTGAATGGTTCAGTAGATATAATCGGGACTATAGTGACTTCATTACGGTAGAAGATGCCGTGGATTGGGATGCTACCCGTTATGTGAAATCTACTTGTGGTTCAAAAATATATGACTATTTGAATGAGCCGGGCATGTTTGCGGAGTTGAAGCCTCTCTCGGATGCGGTGGATGTCCTCTCCAGATTGAATGAAAAATACAACATCTTCCTGGTAACAAGCCCGTTTTCTAGATATTCATACCAAGAAAAAGAGGAATGGGTGGAACGTTACCTTCCCTTTTTGGGAAGGGAAAGAATCATTTTTACCCATCGAAAGGATCTTATAAAAGCAGACTTATATTTTGATGACGCTCCCCATCACCTAGTCCGTTATAAGGAAAATGGGTTGTTGGCTGTTGCTATGGATTATCCGTACAATCGTTCAGTCTCGTGTTTGCGGGAAGGCGATTCAATAACTCGATGAGTTTGACTTCGTATTCATTCAGCAGCGAATCCACTTCATTGTCGGAACCGTAAAAGACGAATTCCCTCATGTTAAACGTATTTGAGCGTTCCAGTAGAAAAGCGTTGCCGGACTCATAACGAAAACAGGTAGAAATTGCTGAGAAATGGGTATGATTTCGTAAAATATCCGGATTTTGCTGTACAAAATGATGGACGTGGAAGCATGTTGCCGGAGATAGCGTCGTGTTCGGATCCTTTAAATATTCTTTTATTTCCTGAGGTTTCCCAGTTTCAGGATCAACTTGGTTTTTAAAGTTTTGCATCTCTTTATCGGAATCCTTCAAAACGGTAGGAAAAAATAAGTGGTCCGGATACTGAGTAAAATATTGATTCTGTTCAAAAAATTTAATTGGCAAAAAAGTAGGCGGTACCAGATCCATAACCTGCTTGGAGCCGCTCAGCTCTCTAAAGCAAGCATCCAGATAATTTGTAAGTTTGAGCAAAATGTTGCCCAGCACCACCTGCCCGTCCTGGTCCACCCAGTATAAACCGTTTGCTTCCGGTAATTGCTCGGGGGCATGGAGCAAAGTCATGTGCTCATTAATCATCCTGCTCGCTTGTCTTGGCGTTTCATCATCGCACTTTTCATACTTTTCCTTCAGTTTTGCCAATCGAAGCTCTACCGTCTGCATCACCTTGCTTTTTACTTCCTCTTCAGAAAACTTTGTGAAATACCAAACTTGTATTTTTGATGAATCGTAAGGGTTTATGTATGCTCTCGTGATTGAATCGTCCAGCCTGTTGAGTTCATACCCAATCTCACTAATCACCTGCTCCGGAATCTCTTCTTTTAATTCGAGAATTAGTGTTTGCATATCAAACTCCTATCAAATCTAGTATCTTGCTCCTCGAGCACCGCTGCCCTTTCAATAAATTGCCCAAATGTGTACGGAGTCAAACCAGCTCTCCGTAAACGGCGGTGCTGCTGAAAAATAAAAGTTTCATCCTCAATAGTTTTCCCCGAGCTTATCCAGAAGTTTTTTCCATTTTGTTTTGAATAACTCAATTTCTCAAAAAAGGATTGTAGTTCGTTAATTTCAGACTCGTTCGGAGTGAAGACATTTTGTACAATCTTGATTTGAGAAGGATGCATAATGGCCCTTCCGGAAAAACCCATGTTCCGGATTCTTACCGTGTCTTCATAAAACCCTTCCATATCATCATATTGCATATATACGGTATCGATTGCATCAATCCCATACGCTTGAGCAGTCGTAACGACTGTCCATCGTACATAGTCCATTTCTGGCCAACCCTCCGTACGAGTTATTGCGCTGTTTTTTGCATAATCTTCGCCTCCGATTGCGACTGCGTCAATTCGGCTTGAAGCAGATAAAATTTCTCTAATATTCAGTAATCCTCTCGGTGTCTCGATCATAGGATGCAGTTTGATTTTTCCCGGTTGTAGACCATACTCCGATTCAAGTTTGGAGATATGACGATCAATCCACTCGACCTCTTTGCCTGTGTTTACAGTAGGTATTCGAATAACATCCGGAGCCGTACTTACAATCCCATCCAAATCCATTATAACCAAAGGACCAGAAGGAGCATTTATCCTAACGGTGATCTCCATTTGGAGTCCCAGATCCTCCCTCTGTTGAGTAAGGTACCGAACCGCTTGCTGTGCCATATGCCTTGCTTCACTTTTCTTAGGAAAGGCCACTGCATTCTCTAAGTCCAAAATCACTTGGTTCGCCCCTAATATACCAGCAGACATAATGAATCCCGGTCTGTTTGATGACATAAAAATACAAGCATGTCTTAAGCCCGCCATTTACATACCACACCCCCTCTTTTGATATAATTCGTACAATGCATTTAGCCTGGCTTTTACAGTCCACACAGCCGGCGTTTTAATCATTCGGATTTCGATCGTCAACTCTTCCCTGCTATCGCTCCAAATGTCGTTTAGGTGTTGTCTTGCTGCATTAGTAACGTATATCCGATCATCCTCGCCACCACCATGGACTTCAACCCCACTTTTCCCGCTTTCTCTGTACAGCATGATCTCACAATCAAATGATTCCAAACTTCCAACACTATACAAATATTCTCTCATGTTTCCCCCCTATTGCTAATCCTTGAATATTGAAAAGCAGCCATACAAATAGAGTTACAGCCGTTAAATCCGCAGCCCCTCCGGGGTTTAGGTTTTCCATAACAAATATTTTGTCAACAGTAATAAAATATTTGGCTTTCGTTTTCGTTAGAGATAGATGTTTAAGATCGGAGGATAATTGTTTTACCCTGTCAATCCGCTTTAGCGTGTATCCTCTTGAAAGCAGAGTAGTATCGTTCAACTCAGACTGTATGTGCAGCAGCGTCGTGGTTAAGGCCCTGTTTAGGCGTCTTCCCTCTGACAATGTTTTTTGAAAAACAGTCAGTCCCACATGCCGAACGTTCGGCAATCCCTGAATCACTTCACCCCTGATACCCAATAATCCGAAATCCCGATTCGCCCGTTGTCCGATCGTTTCGTTTTTATTATTCCGAATATCTTGATCGAGCACCTTTCCAGTCATTTTTCGAATTGTAGCGAAGAGCTCTTCCGGCTTCTTCTGGATTTTGTGATGACAGATCAGCCGGTACGCACCGATTACAATAAGAAATAAGAAAATTGAACCTTTATGCGTATTAATATGATTCGTAAAGGAAAACATCGACGTTTCTGCCCGGTACCCGATCTCACGTAATTTCTGAAACACCTCCTCGTCCCCTTCAGACAAAACGTCATCTGAAAGTGCCTGCTCGAAAAATGGAAGTAGAGACGCAACGCTTCTGACGAACGTGAAAAAATCCATATCCCTGTGGGGGCCACTGTCAATCAAATTAACTAATCCCGGAGACGGGAAAAAAGCAGCTTCCGCCAGTAAGGAAAAACCGGCCAAAACAGTCGTGCGCGAATAACCACACCTCCACCGCGTAAGCATAATCTTGGATAATATATCGATAAAGTGCGACGATATTTCATGGAAATAGACGTATCTTGATTCGGAATAAACAGGCGCAGCTTGTTTAATTCGCTGCAGCCGTCTTTCTTCTAAGAAGATTGCATTCGATAACCCCGGCTGTGAAAGGCGTGGATTTAGACATCCCAGAATACCCTGTGCGAGTTGGCTGATCTCATTTTTCACTTTAATACTCAGACGACATTCCAAGTGTTTCTTCATAAACGACATCCTTAATCACTTTTCACTAGAGAGTAATAATGCTGCTTGTTTCGCAGGAGTTCATCATGGCTTCCTTGCTCTATGACGCTTCCTTTATGAAGTACGACAAGCTTATCCGCATAAACAAGGCTTGATATCCGATGTGCAATTGTAATAGTAATTTTATGTTCCCGCTTTTCCTTCAGCTTCCTTAGAATCTCCCGTTCCGTGGGCATGTCCAGAGCGGATGTCGCTTCATCCATAATAAGAACATCCGGTTCCATCAAAAGGGCACGTGCAATTTGTAGACGTTGCTTTTGCCCTCCCGAGAGAGTCACACCGTTATCCCCAAGTAGGGTAGCATATTGGTCTGGTAAGGATAGTATAAAGGAATGAATTTCAGCAGCCTCACAGGCGTGAACAACCTGGTCCTTTGCAACCTCTCTCCCGAGCGTTAGGTTGTTCATAAGAGTGTCGGGGAAAAAGTACCCTTCCTGTGGAACATACGCAATTCTTTTTGACCATTGCTCCTTTCTGATATCCGTTAGATTCAGATTATTAATTGTAATCCTTCCGCCTCCGCTTGGTTCATGAAGCCCAATGAGCATTTTGCCCAGTGTGGTTTTCCCGCTTCCGCTGGCACCTACGATCGCTACGTTTTCCCCTTTGTGGATTTCAAACGATATCTCCCTCAATATTTTTTCGGAATTATCCGAAAAACACACGTTATCGAAAGCAATCGATGTGACCTCATCCCTAAGTGGCAGAGTTCCTGGAGTAACTTTTTCAACGCTGAGAATTTGTTGAATTCTATGTAATGCTGGAATTCTTTCATTTGTTTGAAGTGCAGTACGAAAAATACTGTCAAAAGCCTCCATCAAACTAGAAGAAAATTGGTACACAACTACTAATGTGCCGACTGTCATAGAACCTTGGACGACTTGATAACCTCCAATAGTCAATACCATATAATTCGGGAGCCATTTGACAGGCGTGCTTGCCAAGATACTTTTGTTCATTACCTTCACTTCATTCATTGCAGCGGACAGATATTTCTGGAACTTTCGGAGTAAATAGCTTCGCTCCCATTCAGTCCGGTTAAAAATAAGAACTTCTTTGGTAGAAGCAATCCCTTCCTCTATTGTCGAAGTAAGATCCGACTTCATATCTAAAACGTGGTTAGCAGTTGATTTGACCTTCTCTCCAAAATAATGAGAGAGTCCGACAAACAGGAATGCGGAGACAACGGCAAGAGTTAAGAACAGTAGGCTGGATGTCCCTAACATCACCATGATCAAAATAGCACGCGCAAACTGAAGGATCAGCTCTGGAATAAGATACACTATAATATAGGTAGCACCTGGCACATCATTTTGAAAATGGGAATAGTATTTCCCTATCTTTTCATTTTGGAATGACTTTGTAGGCATCCGATAAATCGATTGAATAATCTTTGTAAACAGGCTGGCCCGCAACAGGTTTTGGCTTTTTAAAAGCAAATAGGGGCCCAGCAAACCGAAAGTTATGGAAGATGCGATGAGAATGGCATAAATTATTAGAAGAGAATCAATGAGCGAGTAATTTTTGTCGATAAACACATCGTCAATTAATGTTTTTTGTATGCGGATCATAATGATGCCACAAACCATTTCTAATATAAGTATTAAACTTCCGGTTAACATCCATCTCTTACAGCCGGAGGCATACTGGATTATTTGCTTCATATTCGTCACCCCTCAACCAACTACTCAATCTTCTGTCCTTCTACAAATTTTCTGAATTCATCGCATGTCCGATAAAGTTCATCGTACGGACCTTCATTCACAATAATCCCGTTTTTCATAAAAAGGAGACGATCGTAATCTTTAACTGTCGATAAACGATGTGCGACAGCAATGACCGTTTTTCCTTCACAAACTTTGTTCAACGATTGAACGATTTTTTTCTCAGTCTTTTGGTCCAATGCAGAAGTCGCTTCATCCAGCAAAATAACGGAAGGATTTCTTAAAAACACCCGTGCGATAGCTACACGCTGTTTCTGTCCTCCGGATAACTGCACTCCGCCTGAACCTATAAGGGTTTGATAGCCTTGCGGTAAATTTGATATAAACGTATTGGCGTAGGTATTCTTAACCACATGATCAAGATCGATATCCGAAGCAGAAAGGTTGCCGAAACGAATATTATTTTCCACACTGGAGGAGAACATATAATTTTCCTGAAAAACAACCCCCAAGGAATTCCGCCATTCCGTTAAGTCCAGCTGTTTTAAAAGAATGCCGTTTACAGTGATTTCGCCATCCGTTACATCGTAAAATCGAGCAAGAAGCTTAATTATTGTTGACTTCCCACTTCCGCTTTCCCCTACAAGGGCGATTTTTTCCCCGCGTCTGACCTGAAAAGAAATACCATTAACTATAGCGTTGTCCCGCTGACCGTAGGCAAACCCAACGTTTGTAAACCGAATTTCCTGAATAGCCCCCGTTAAGTTGGCTATGGGGGAAGGCTGTCCCATTTTCGGCTCATGTTGCATAAACCTGTACATTTTTTCAGATTGGTACAAAATAAACCTTTGTTCAGTAGAATTTGAAATCAAAGCAGAAATCTGCTGAATCGTAAAAAAGTAATAAAAAACAAATGATACAAATTCGCCTATCAGAAGTGTTTTGTCCGTTACAAGTACATAGGCATACCCGAATACGGCAAATGCGCCTAATTGTATGAACGCTTCTCTTGTTGATTTCAAAATGTTTCCGCTAAAAATTGCTTTGATAAAAGCTTGATTATAGCTTTTATTAAGCTTTTCATTTCGCTGTTGCTCCCATTGTTCGCTACCGAAAGCACGAATTTCCATAAAAGCCAATAAGCTTTCGTACACCTTACTGTTCAACTTCGTCCTTTCGCCTTGCATGTTTTGAGTCAGTCCTGCTCTTCGCTTCTCAAAAAATGGGCCAACGACATAGTAAAGTAAAATACTTGCGAAAAAAATAAGAGACAGCTGGATATTGATAACCAACATGATCGTAATAGAGACAACACTAAACAGGAAGTAGGTTAAGAGATTAGGCAGTATTTCTCGGTAGAACCTTTGCAATACTTCTACTTCTGCCGTCATCAGCGATAAAGTTTCACCGCTTGAATTGTTCTCATAATAATCCATCCCCAATCTGCGATGCTGTTGTATGAGTGCTAATTGCACATTCATTGAGGCATTTTCCTGTACTTTTCTCTGCATTAATCTTTTCACAGCATCAAATACGATAATGACCAAAATAACCCCGAGCAATGCGATACTATAGATTCGGAAGGAAGCAAGATCCTTTTGTGGGAGTACATCATCAATCAATATCCGAAAAAATTGCGGAATAAGAAGCAGACAAACATTCGTTATAAGAATCAGTAGCATTAGCAATACAATCTGGTATTTGAACGGTTTTAAAAAGGAGAGTATCCATAAATATACAGAATGCCTCGGATGCTTTTTCTCCACTGTCACAGCTGCTCTCCTCCTGTTCATTCAAGCTAGTCAATCTATTCTGTCTAGTAAAGAATGAATTGCATGCTTCTCATCCCTGAATATATCATGGAGAATGGAAAGCATGCTGTTAATCAAACGTGTCTCACCCGTTTTTTCATATTTTAATAAAAGATTTCGCAGAATCAAGAACGTCTCTGTAAGCTGCTTCCACTGTTCGGTTATGTCCTCGATTTGAGGAAGAGAAAATTGTTCTTGGAGAAATATCAGTCTTTGATACATCGTTTTTTTATGTTCGAGCATGACCTGAAGGGAACGGATGCAAAACCTTTTCTCTTTCCTCGTAAGAGCTTCAAGATAGCTGCTTAGAAACGAATAGACATTAATACCAAAATAACGGCCCCTTAATTCATAATCAGCAGCAGAGCAGGGACGCATTCCTTCCATGTATTCAGTTAAGTCATCGCGAAACTTCTTCATATCAAAGGTGCCATTCGACTTTTCCGTCAGCTGAATGCTTCTCATGTAGGTCGTTCCCTGAATGCTCATTAACGTCTTAACAAGATCGGCCAGATGTACATCGTAATGCCCGAACATGCGCTCTTTGTTATACCCCGAAACATAAAACAACTCTTCAGTCGAATCATATCCGTAGAGTAATATTTCTCTGATGTCATGACACTTGTTGTATCCCTCGCACGATGGAAGATAATATTCATCGACAGATAGAAAGAGGTAGCTTTCACTGTCTATTGCTTCCTTAATCTTCTTCATGAGAACAACGCCGTTTAGCTTATCAGGCTGCAATGTTTCTTTGTTTATCGTAATGAAGGGGCATGAATTGTCAAAATTAGGCAGAGTTATGAAATCGACGAACTCATCATCCGCCTGGTCCTTGTTTATAAACAAATGAATAAACTGCTGATAGTACCAGTATTCGTAATCGTCCTTTAAAGAAATGATTGACAGCAGCTGATTCTTTTCATTTCCTATGATAGGCGGCTGCTTAACTTTTAGTTTGCGACAGGTCATCTTTAATCCTCCCTCTCATTTTTTGCCTGTTGTATTAACGTGGACAGAGGGATCAAGGAATGTCTTGCTGCACCGCCGAAATATCGTAAGTCCCTGCTGTTCTTCGCACCTAACAATGTATGAAGTAAAATCGATTATTTTATCCTCGGAATATACTTCTCTTAAGGGATAGAGGACAAATGCACGATGAAAGAGTTCTTTATGAGGGATAGTCAACTTCTCATCTAACAGTTCGATCTCATCAAACAGCAGGATATCGATATCGATGGTGCGCGGCCCCCATCGGATACTGCGTTTCCTTAACAGCAGGTCTTCTATATAAGATGTAACGGTCAGCAATTCATAAGGGGTATAGGTGGTTTCAATCAAAATTGCCATGTTTAAAAAAAACGCTTGCTCCACATTACCCACTGGTTCCGTTTCGTAAATACTAGAGCTAGCCAAGTGTTTGATCTTTGAATCTTCAGCTAGCTGGCGAATAGCTGAAAAAAGATTTTCTTCCCGGTCGCCCATATTGGAACCAAGCGATAAGTATACCCGGTGTTTGTTCATCATACCCGCAATTCAACTTCCACGTAGTCCATTACTCCAGGAATAGGCGGCATGGGCTTCCTTATTTTCACAGCCATCTTACTGCAGCGTCCGGGAAACTCTTTCCCCACAGATTTCAAAATGGTCCCGCCCAATGCTTCCAATGTATCGTATCTTTTCGTAAAGAATGATTCCTTAATCAGCTCATAGAGTTTGGCATAATTTATAGTATCGTCGAGGGAATCTGTCTCTGACGCCTTCTCCAGCTCCAACCAAGCTTCAAAATCTATCTGAAAAAGCTGTCCCTGTGACTTTTCCGATTCCAATACACCGTGATAGCCGTACATTACGATATTTTTGAAAGTTATTTTTCCCATACTAACTCCTCACGATCTCATCTATCATTTTCACTGCCAAGGACATCTCATAAACGTCATGCACTCGGATCATATCAATTCCCTGTGATATGCCAAGCGCGACGGTAGCGATTGACGGGGATAATCTCTTATCGACATCTACGCCCAGCAAATTTCCCATAAACGTTTTTCTTGATGTGGCATGGAGCAAGGAAACTCCCAGCGAGTTGAATACTTGGTAATGTTTCAAAAGCTCGATATGCTGCTCTTGCGTTTTCCCGAATGAGAAACTTAGACCTGGGTCGATCATCATCTTTTCCTTTGAAATGCCTGCTTCTAATGCTATGGCGATGCTTTTTTCTAAAAACTTAGTAACATCCCCAATTAAGTTTTTGTATTCACTTGTCTTACTGTTATGCATCATAATAATGCCGGCATCCGATTGGGAAACGAGCTGTGCGATTCTCTCGTCCAACTGCAGGCCCCAAACGTCATTAATAATATCAACACCAGCATCAAGAACCTTCTCGACAACAGAAGCTTTGCACGTATCGACCGATATCGGAACATTCACTTCATTTACTAGGCGCTGGACAACAGGCAGAACCCGGCCAATTTCTTCTTTTTCCTCAATGGTGACGTGACCGGGTCTGAATGACTGCCCGCCTACCTCAATCACATCCACTCCATCGTTTACTAGCTCATGAGCTTTTTTTATCGCATTATCAAGGCTATTATATTTTCCGCCGTCATAAAACGAATCCGGCGTAACATTCAAAATCCCCATAATAAGTGTCTTCTTACCAATCGGAAGTGTATACCGACCGCATTTGAATACTGACGGCTTCTGTACCGTTTCTTGTAATAACATCGTTATCCCCCTTGTTTATTTTTATTTAAGTCTCGAATGTAAATTTCCGTAGTCTTTATTTGTCTACATATTAGGGACATACGCAATTGCATCAATCTCAATTCCTACATCCAGTGGCAGTCGGGTCACCTCCACACATGTCCGGGCAGGAAAAGGCTCCTTAAAATAATTAGCATACACTTGATTGATTGAGGAGAAATTTTCTAAATTTTTAACGTACAAGGTTACTTTTACTACATTGGATAGCGTTGCATTTGCACTCTTAAGCAAGCAGGACAAATTTCGAATTGTTTGCTCAACTTGCAATTGAATATCTTCCGAGATTACTTTACCGGTCTCTGGGATCACGGGAATCGAACCTGACACATAAAGTGTTTCCCCTAAGCGAACGGCTTGGGAATAAGGCCCTATTGCCTTCGGAAACCGTTCACTAGAAATCGTCTCTGCTTTCATTAATGGCACCTCATTTCGCCTATTGCAACGTTATATATCGAGAAGCTCTTCTCTCGACATATCGAGTTCCTTCAACAATCTATCGATCAGACTGTCTTTTTTTCTCTTGCTGCCATTTTGATTTTGCTTGAGCAACTCTATCATATTGGCTATCGTCACATCTCTAGTGATTACATCAATTACGCTTATATTAACATTCAAAGTTTTGTTAATCGATGCGATAAGTTGATTCAAAAATAATGAATGACCTCCGAGCTCAAAGAAATTGTCGTGTAGGTGAAGCCCTTCAGTTTCGAAAAAATTTTGCCATATCGCCAGCACAGTCTCTTCCATCGTATCTGACTCATTGATCAGCCATTGTTCCGACACCCGCTTCCTATAAGGCTTTGGCAATCTCTTCCTATCGACTTTTCCGCTGTGGGCTCGCGGAATCGAAGGAAGAGAAATGTAGTAGGTTGGAATCAAAAGAGCAGGTAATTTCCGTTTGAGGTCCTCTTTGATAGCAGCAGCATCTAAGCTGGTCTCGTTCATAGGAACGATGTAGGCTGCCAGCTGCCTTCCGAGCGTTTCATCATCGACGACATTTACGGTAACATCTTTGACTGCCTCAAACTGCCTGATAAGGATCTCAATCTCCCCCGGCTCAATTCTAACTCCTCTAAGCTTAATCAGATCATCCTTGCGTCCAAGCAACTGAAGATTGCCGTCAAAAGAGAAACGAGCTAGGTCACCTGTTTTGTATAGACGGTTTAACTTTAAGTCTTGAATAAATTTCTCACTTGTCAGTTCTGGTCGGTTCAAATACCCTTCAGAAAGATTCAATCCACCGATGTACAATTCGCCAGCCGAACCAACTGGCACAGGCTGAAGGAAGGAGTCCAGAATGTAAAATTTAATATTCGCTACAGGCTTCCCAACATAAACAGCCGGACTGTCCGCGCTACAGGACCAGTATGCACTTGGTGACGCCTCCGTTTGTCCGTACAAATTGAACAAGGTCGTATTCGGGAGTCTCCGATAGAACTGTTTAATGAGATCCATATCCAATTGCTCTCCTAAACAGAAAACGTGTTTAAGCTGACTACATTTCTCGACTGCTACCTCCTCGAGAAACAGCCTCAGCATGGAAGGAACCATACTGACAGTTGTAATGCGCTCACAAGCTATTGTGTTAGCCAGATACTTTGCATCTTTATTGCCGTCCGGGTTGACGACGACCACTGTTGATCCCGCGTACCAAGGCCAAAACAGCTCGCCCTTTAAGCCAGCAAATGTAATCGGTGTCAGGAACAATAGCCGGTCGTTGACGTCCAATTGAACGGTCGAGGTTTCTGGCAACTGACTCGTCGCCCCAGCTCTATGAGACACCCCTACCCCTTTGGGCTGTCCAGTAGAGCCTGATGTATAGAAGATAAAAGCCAAGTCTCCGGGCATTGAACCAGCATCAAAAGTATCAATTTCGAATATTTCCTGCTCATTCACCCTCTGATTAAGCAGTGCGTCGCAGCTAACGGAGAGCTTGTCTACCTTCAGACCGTCAAGAAGGCTCTCTACTACCTGCTCCGTCAAGAGCAGCCTGCATTTAACGTCCGTTAATATGCTCTCTAGCCTATCCTTTGGAAAAGAAGGATCTAACGGTACACATACACCGCCTGCTTTTAGTACCGCGAGTACACTAATCGGCAATTCCAATCCATGTCTAAAAAAAAGACCAATCCTGCTTCCTGCAACAACACCTCGTTGCCTCAAATAAGTTGCAAGGGCTGAAGCCATCTCATTCAATTTCTCGTATGTAATCTGTACTTGATCTTTTTCCAAAGCAATTTGCCGGGGATTCCTCAGCGCTTCAAGCTCGAACCTCTCGTGAAAGCAAATTTCCGTGTCGCACGAAACGAACGTGTTATTCCATTCTTCAAGCACAGCTCTATCTAAAGAACTCAAAACGTCCAACCCGATGATCGATACCTCCGCGTTATCCTTCAACATACTCAATATGGTTTGTTTATAGTTTTCAAGAAGCCTTGTTGCCGTAATAAGCTCAAAGATTTGAGAGGGATACTCGATTGTCAACGCTGCATCCGATGGGGCAGTTGTCGAATCGATCCTGATGCATATTGAAGGAATTTTACTAGATGAAATCTCCGTTTGAAACATAAACATCATGGGGGTATAGAGCGAAGAGTGAACCGCTTCTCCGCCGATTTTCTCCACTTGGCTGTCGGTTAAAACGTCTAATTTCAACAGTTCTTCATTAAGTACATGTATATAGTCCCGTACTTTCATCTTGGTGTCGCAAAATAAGTTCATGAACATAGGTGTTTCATATTTCCATGTTTCACTTTTCAATGCTACCAAGGATGCTGGACACCCGATAACGATCCGCTCCTCCAGTGTGTACCTGTACAGCAAAATCAAATAAGCAGCGAGAAAAAATAAATCTTCTGACAGTTGCTCCCTCCGGCAAAATTCCTGCACGCAAGCCGTAAATCGAGTCCCAAGTTGCACTGTTATAGCATTACTTGAACTTATTTTATTGAACGCCGCACTTTTATCTGCATAAAGTCCCACCAAAGTTGAATCTATCGAGCGGTTCACTTCTATCATCTGTGCGTCTTCCTTTCAGTAAAACGAGCTTATTATTTTTTAATCAACGACATAAATTCCGCTCTAAGAGAAGGGTCGGATTTGAAGTTTCCTCTCACCGCCGATGTGATGGTATTGGTACCCGACTTCCTTACGCCTCTGGAACACATGCATAGATGCTCGCCTTCGACGACGACCACTACGCCCTTTGGTTGCAGGTGCTGCTCCAAAATATTCGCGATTTGAGTCGTCACTCGTTCTTGGACCTGCAGTTTTCTCGTAATGGCATCCACAAGACGGGCAAATTTACTTAATCCAGCAATTTTTCCGTTTGGAATATAGCCAATGTGGACCTTTCCGAAAAATGGAACCATATGATGCTCGCATTGACTAAAGTACGGGATATCTTTCACAATAACGAGTTCCTCATGCTTTTCGTCGAAGGTGACTCCAAGTATTTTTTCGTAATCTGCACCATAGCCGGAGAATATCTCCAAATACATTTTTGCGACGCGGTTAGGCGTATCCAGCAAACCATCCCGTTCGACATCTTCGCCAATAAGCCTCAATAATTCTTTAACAAGACTTTCAATCTGTTCTTGGTTGTCTTTCACCACGACATTCATATATTCATAACTCAAGTACGATACTCCCCTTTTTCCTTTAAAAGAATTAAATTCATTTTTCCTGATATCCACAAAAGCGTTTCAAAACAATAAGATGGTGTAATAAGGGAATAAATCCATTTATTACAGAACAACAATATCATACTGCAATCAATATGCCTACAAATTCTGTTAATCTAGCTTAATATGTAAATATGATACTTTTACTGCATTCTCTAATGAGAATTTACTATATGAATAAAACATTAGAATATGGTGTTTTTAGGTAAAAGTGATTTGTTAACCTTCATTATTTGAAAATTACTATTGCATCTTACTTACCTATATGGTACTTTTTTGAAAATGCTATTCGTCTATTACCAAAATTCAGATGAGTTAGGTGATTCGATGTTTTGTAAAATTAGTCTTATTAAGCAACAAGAAATAATCCCGCCACAAGGAGTTACCTTATTAAATAGTGGCGAAACAAGTTGTGTTTATTTGGAGAATCTTAATCCCGTTGATCTTGTTTGGCGCAAAAAACGTCAAAGGCTTCTCGAGAAACATGTAATTATCGGAAGAAAATTCCAGTTATACAACTTTTCATCAGAGATAGCCGTCTGTCGCGGATTAATATTCACAGTGCAGCCAAGCCACAATATGTTCGATACACCACTAATCATCAAAACAAACCATGATACAAATTACTTTCAAGGGCTTGTTTCCGACCTCTTTAATCGGGAAGGCTTCAATATAAATGCCATTACGGATCTAGAATCTAACATGCATAAATTTCTCGAAAGCGCTTTTAAACAAAGAGGTGAAGGAAATGATCTCCCAGGTCAAACTGAAAAGCTTGCGGGCAATATTGATCCCCGGTTAATAAAGATAAATCGATATATAAGACAAAATTACGCAAAACCGCTTACTCTGCAGCACCTGTCTGAGATCGTTCATAGCAATCCCATTTATTTAAGTAATTCCTATTCGAAGGTCTTTAACATTCCACCGATTAAATACCTCCAAAATATAAAAATGAAAAAAGCAAAAGAAATGATCTTTGAGACAAGGCTCAGCATAAAGGAGATTGCAAACTACCTTGGATATGTTTCTAGTTCTCAATTTACCAATTTGTTTAAAAGATATTACAATATAAGTCCTACTGAAATGAGGAAAAAGTTTGTCTTATCAAATTCAGCCTTTACAGATTCTCAAAATAAGATTTTAATACATTCTTCGGATTGAAAGCGCTCTTCTTCCCCTCTCCTATCATGTTCATACAGCTGAAGTGAGGGCTACTAAAGGAATTCATTTCCACACCGTCGAAGTAAATATAAAATCATTCACGCTACGGTGAAAACATGGTTTCCAAGCTAATATATCCGGAACCTATATCTCATCGGCGAATACATCAAGCGGGATTTCGATTATACCTACCCGCTACGTGGCATTTCTAAAATGGCACACCGACTTGGACTGTGCTACACCAAGTCCACTTATACGCTAGCTACGGCCGATGAAGGCAAGCAACGCATCATCAAAACAACAGGTAAAGATCTCGGCGTTAAATTACTGGCCGTGCTATAAATTATGCGACCGGCCAGATTCTTTGGAAGAAGATGAGCAGTATAAGGCAGAGATGTTTCTGACATATCTTAACATGGTGATCGAAGCGTGCACTGAGGGGAAAATTGTCAAGGTGCTTGATAATACCCATATTCATCATGCCAAATTACTTCAACCTTTTTTGGAATGTCACAATAAACGTCTTGAATATTTTTTTTATCGCCATACAGGTCCGAAGTGAAATCTCGTCGAAGGACTTTAGAAATGGCTGAAGTCTGATGTCATTAACAATGTTTTTTTTTATACCGTTTCTGAGATTCGTATGACGGCTGCCCCGTTTATGTAACACATATCCCTTAATGCTCAGTCGATTGTTGATCGCCCTTGTCTACGTTTGGAATGTAACCTACCCGAATATCTTCAGTTCAACATATATAGAGAATGGCAGTCGCATTTTCCTCATATCTCCATTCCACCAGAAGACCATTAAAGCACTTAAGTAAAACTAATGAAGAAAAGGAACGTGCAACATTTTCAAATACTATGCCGATCAAAATTTATGCATTCACGCTTTTCAAGTTTGTTATATAGGTTACAATCGCTTCAATTGTTGAAAACTTGTTGATCCCCAAATCCTGATCCGTTATTTCGACATTAAAATCCTTTTCGATGCGTATGATAATGTTGATGAAATTAATAGAGCTTAATCCGTGGTTCTGCAGCGGTTCATAGCTCTTTAAATCTTCCGTTATATGAAGAACATTTCCCAAAATTCCCCGTACTTTTTTTTCAATATCATTCATGTTGATGATCTCCCTTCCTGTTTTTACATCATTGGCTCGATGATCTCCTTTTTTCATGCCACATCATAAGATCACTTGGGGTATTTCCCCAGTTATCCATGGAAAACTGATCGGCCCCAAAAGTCAAAAGCATATTGACCATTTCCTTCGATTTCAGCTTTCCTTGAATAATTCCACATGCTAACCTCAAAGGAGAATAACCGGATATGGTTCTTGCCTCCAAAGCCCCCCCCTGCGATATCAGGTAGTGTGCTGTCTCAATCTGATTATTTTGTACTGCACAATGTAATGGTGTGAAGAAATTGTCTATTGCATTCACCTTACCCTTGCCTTGGTTAATTAAACTTGTGACTACATCCATAAGACCCAAACTTGAAGCCGTCCATATATCGATTTGTGCACCATAATCAATTAATTGCCTTACTATGGTCCAATCTCCCATTTTTCCGCACCAATACAGTCCCTCTGTATTATTAATTGCAAGCTCTAAGGCGGTCCGAAGAGGCGTTCGACCATATCGATTCGTGGTGTTTATCTGCTTTTTGAGCCGTGACTCCTTCATAGACAAAAGTTTACCCAATTTCACTGCTGTAAAGATATCAACTTCTGCGCCATGTTCCAATAAAAGCTCTGCAAGGGCATAATTCTGATAGATTGCCGCTAAATCGATAGGCTTCTCGCCCCTCATGTTCATGGCATTGACATCAAGGCCTTGGGAAATTAAAAAATCCGCTACATCCTGCTTGCCGTTCCAGGCAGCCAGATGCAAAAGTGAATTACCTCCTGGATCTATAGTGCTCAATAACGAGCGGTCGGCGGATATTACTTTGGATAAATCATTAACTGCCCCTAAAAGGGTGTATATAATACACGTCTTCTTGGTTTCGGAAAGTAATAATTCTAAAACCCGAGGGTCAGAATGCAGTCTTCTTGTACCTGATTCATGTCCTGCTAAGTAAAAAGGTGTTCTTCCTCGGCTATCGGTTAACTCTAGGTCGGCGCCTCTTCTAAGGAGCTCCTTGGCAGCATCGAAATTACCTCGTTCGCACGCATGATGTAACGGTGTTTTCCCTTCCGGCAGACATCCCTCCTTCTGCTGGCTATTTATTTGATGAGGGGCAGCCTTAAGAATACGAGAAATTGAATCCGGTTTGTTCAACATGGAAGCACAGTGAATATCCATTAATGCACCGTACTTAATCAACACTTCCGTCAAATTCTGATAGTTTCCCCAGGCAAAAGTGCTCCTATGAATGGTTCCGGCACAAAGGGTTAACGGGCTATTGCCATTAGCGTCTAGGTGATTAATGTCCGCTCCGTGCTCAATCAGGATATCTACGATTTTGGGGAGCGTACAACGGTTCATCATAGCATGAAGCGGTGTTTGTCCGTGCAAATCAACCGCATTAACCTGTGCCCCCCATTTAACAAGCATCCTCACACAGTCAACTTGTCCATTCTCCACAGCGAGGTGCAGCAAGCTCTTGCCTGTATGATGCTTTGTATTTACAAGGCTTGCTTCCTTATAAAGCCATTGTTCCAACTGGTTCACTAAACCCAAAGAAGTAGCATCAAAAATAGTATTCGGATCATCAGTTTTTTCGTTTGTACGCACTACATCGGTCTCCAATCGAAAGCCGGAAAAATACTCAAGCGGTTCCCCAGCTTACCTTTATTTCTTTCAGCCATCTCCTGTAAGAGATGCTCAATCAGTCAGCAGTAAGGTGAAGCTCTTCCTGCAAGTCTAAGGGCAGCAATTCAGGGCGTTGACCCTCCAAAATTACGGCGTCTTCATCGAATATGAGGCGTTGATGATATTGTTGAAACTAGCACAGAATCCATTTTCATATTTTTTGTAACCATTCTTATACACTTCCTTGTGCACAAGGAATACAATAGAAGCAATAATTATCCAGAATAAAACAAAAAATTGATGTAATATTTATACCATGAGTAAAACTACCATACAATAACATCTGTTACATTAGATGTTATCTGTATTTTTACTCTCTTACTTGCTTCTTTCTTTACCTGTGCTCTATATGGAAGCGTATTTCCAGAGACTCGAAATATTTTGGATCTTACATTTGGCTATCACACCCATGAAAATGTACAATAGCGCAGATGCATGAGAATTTCATTCTCGATACATCGCGCCGCAAATGTGGCGAGCTTCGTCCCTTTGTTCGGGGAGAACGATTCGATCACTTTGATCATCCTCCGATGGTGCCAATGGAGATCAAATCCTCGAGATACTCCCCCATATAGTCCATTTTTTTGAGGTTGTGGACACGAAGTGATGTATCATACCGCTTCTAGAAATAACGAAATAATTCCAGTTCCTTAACATCTGTGATTAATTGGTTAAAAAGCAGTTAACCGATTAAGATGAGCCTTCGCCTGTAATTCCTTAATCGTCTCTATCTGACTCATTTTAAGCATCTCCCGTCTCCGCCCCCTTCTCACTATTCGTTACGTAGGGTATCGGATTTTTATCATAGATTGTTTTGCCTAGGACGATCATGATGGGTAATTTGGCACGATCGCTCCCGCAAATTGCGAAAAGCCATCTATTCCATCGACGAATCGCTGAAAGCGAAGATGCCTGCCAAGAACACCGTGGATACACTTGAATCCAATATCGACTACTGTCAGAAGCTCATTAAAACGACTGAAACGAAGCTTGGGATTGCTGAGTTGCCTAAGATCACAGAACCATTGAACCTACTTAATGAAACCGTTGAGGATGACGTGGAGCAACTGGTCACCTCGCAAGACTAAGATGCGTGCCTGGGGCATAAGAGCGTGAACTCCTCCTTTTTTGGCTACAAGACGCATATCGCCATGACAGAGAAGCGAATCATTACGGCGGCGATTGTAACAACCGGAGAGAAGAACGACGGCAAGCAACTTCAAGCACTCATTGAGAAAAACAAGGTTGCGGGCATGAACGTAACGACCATCATCGGATATACGGCTTATTCGGAGAAAGACAATTTGGCGTACAGCAAGAACCATCACATGGAGCTCGTCGCAAAGCTTAACCCGTTGATTACACAAGGTGCACGAAAAAAGGTAGACGTACTCGAATTCAACAAGGACGTGGGCATGTATGCAAAGCAGGCCACATGGTGATCCGAAGACGGCAAGGAAAAAAAGGAACCTGGGCTAATCAGGTATACACACACTATTTCGATGTGGATCGATGCAAAGAATGTCCCTTCAAGGAAGGATGCTACAAAGAAGGATCCAAAAGTAAAACGTATTCTGTAAGCATTTAATCTGGCGAGCATGCGGAGGAAATAGCTTTCCAGGAAACAGAGTACTTCAAGGAGAAAACAAAAGAACGATACAAAATCGAAGCAAAGAACAGCGAACTCAAACACCGGCACAGGTATGTCGTAGCCACGTCCTCAAGTCTGTTGGGCATGCAAACACGAGGCGTGATGGCCATATTCGCAGTAAACTTAAAACGGATAACAAAACTGGCTGACTAACAAATCAATGTAAGGACCTATATAAAAATGCGACACCCTCCAGAAAAATCTGGATCAGGTACCGCATTTTTTAGCCTATTGCCCCAAACCACCGAAAACAATAAGTTCTTCAGCAGTCTCACGATTATTCGGGGTATTTATAATTTAGACAAATGTAGCTTCAGATAGCCCCTTTCTCTTGCCATTGTATTTATAGATTCATTCTTCGGTAACATCATTCTATTGATGATTGTGTAGTTAAGTTCTTCACTAAATCTTACCATAATGGTACTCCTCCCTAGAACACCTTATCTGACTCTAGTAATTCAAGAGTTCTATGACAACTAGCCTAACACAGGGGAAGAGCTACAACGGTGGATTTTGCAATCAAACGCAATGCGATCGACTTTGCGAGTGTCTTGATCTTTCCTTTGACAAAAATATGTTGCCAGTGACTATCTGGCAATACTCACGAAGAGTGAAGGATGTGGCCATAATCGACGGATTCTGCTCTTTTCAAAATAAGAGTCTCCTGTCCCATAGTGACATTATCAGAGAACAACAACATAGCACTTAAATGCATGAAATAAATAAGTTTAACTTTGCAATACTGTATTTATGAGAAAAACTTCTTGTTCAACAATCTCAGATAATCCATCCATAATACTATGAATGTGCTTGTTATCCCCATTTAAATGAAATTTTAACATGAGGTTACGCAACGTTTGTGCCCGATTCTCAACAGACTTAAATTGACTCACTATTTCTTGACTCAATTCAATCACCTTATTATTGTTCATGTATTCAATTCTCTTTGTCATTAGTAACTTGTGTTCCCAAACATTATGAATATAACGAACATCGAAACGCACCTCCTTCTTTAAGAGGCTTTTATAATACTCATGAATATAACTGTAACAATCGATACCAAAAACACAATGCGAATACGGTTCAAAAACCATCGAAAATAGTTCTGAAGTATTTGTTCCACTGATATAGTCTTTCAACGTATTTTTCGTCAACTTATCATTAAATGAAAATTGTCCACTATGATTAAATTGAAATAATTTTATTATATTAAAATAAAATGTACTCTCTTTCGTAGTATTTTGGTTATTATATTTTTCATTATAAATCATATTTTCAATACCCATATAAGCATCAACAAATTTTTCATATGTTAATTGAATTGGTTTAAATATGTTCTGGTCGTCAAAACCTAATACATCAAATGACCCTATATCATCGTTGTATCCAAAAACAAGATTTTCATGGACAAAATTCCTTTTTCCGAAGTTTCTTCTCCCTGGCATAAAGTATTCATCCAAATAAAGATATACATATTTCTTTTGTTCTATACAATTTTTAATCCAAGAAATAATATCAAATTCAAAGAAATTCAAAGTATTTCTACTAAATTGTTCAACACGAAGCCATGGACTGATATGATGCTCATAAGCATAGAAAGTATATGGAACAGGACTATTGATATAATCTTTATCAAAACGCATTTGAATATAATTACTTAGTATCCAAGGAGAAGTCTTTTCGTTATAACCAATAATACTTAGTGGAAATGCGAAAAAAAGATACCCTTTAATAATTGGTTCACTACAAGGTAATGTTATTATGCTCACCCAAAATCACTCCTCTATAAAAATAATCGAATGTTAATGATACAACTCACTTGATCTATTTTCCTTTATAGATAACTATTCGAAATAATGTGTATTGTCAGTATGAAACTAAAATTAAACCGTTCGATGATTGGGGGCGTAAGCATTATTGTAAAACCATCCAAGTATGCTTCGATCGCTTTAATAGAATCCACTTCGATTACAATAACTTTCGCGTCTAGACCTTTGGCGCACATAGCTACGCCTTTGCCGCACCAGCCGTAACCTACGACCATGACCGTCTTCCCTGCAATAACGAGATTGGTCGTCCGGTTGATTCCGTCCTATACTGATTGTCCTGTTCCGTAGCGGTTATCAAATAAATATTTGCAATATGCATACACAGATTAAACGTAAACGCAAAATATCCTCTCCTGTCAATGAAAGGGGGCATCTTGCGTTTACGATGTCTCATTAAGGTATCTATTGAGATTATACCTGTATTGACATCTGCTTGAGGTGTCCGGCCAGATTCAATTATTTGCGATAAACGGTGCCTTGTTAACGTACTTAGTACTTGTAATTTGTCTAATTATGAAATCAGCTAAATCTGTAGTGCTAATTTTTTGCCTGGAGAGTGCTGAAGACTGATTTTGACTTCTCCCGCTGATGGACCCTCTTGAATCAGCGATAATCGAAGCAATGTCCATTGGACATTGCTTCCCATCAGAGTGTTCAATTCCTTTTGTCTATCCGCCATGATTCCGGGATGCATCCATTTCATTAACCAGGTAATGAGCTTACTTTTGAGGTTTTTTTTGATCTCCAGGCGCATCCTCCCCCCGCTGCCTGAAATCACCATATATTGATTGATTCGATATTCCTCCATAGCCTTAAGCACGTTGCTTGTTGCAGTACTGAAAATTGGCTCTTCACCTTTCATCTGCCCCAACGCACTGACAACGAACCCGCATCCATTCAATAAGAATCGAATGGAGTCGGTATTACGCGCATCCCCCTGCACCAACTCTAGTTTTGTATGGGTAATGCTCACTTTCTTCGGGTTTCGAACCAGTGCCCGAACCTCATATCCTGCTTCAAGAAATTGGTTCACAAGATATTTTCCTGCTCGTCCTGTTCCACCGATAACGGCGATTTTCCCTGATTGTTCCTCCATAATGATTTCTTCTTCCCCTTCTCATATTCATTTACGGTTGCACTTAGCAGCTCTCTTCCCAAAAATTGAACTTTCTTTACGAAACCATGTAAATTTTGGGCAACAATGAGTGCTCCTAGAAATTAGTATAAAGAACCAGTCATAACGCCACTCCATATAGTGATACCATATCATTTTATTGCATAATAAACCATATCAAACCATTTCTGTTCAAATTGTAATTTTCTCTCTCTTGTCCTTAAAGTTAGACACGGCTAAGAAACTCTCTTATGATATCTCTAATTCTGCATATAGTTGCTCGCAGAATTCATGAATCAATCGGCCAGCATCCCGAGCAGACAGCAGCATCATATGGTTGGGAAAATTCATCATCCTTGGTTGTAAAACATGGTGCCAACTCCCCTAAAAATAAACCGCTGTTATTTCTGAAATAGTAGCATGTAACATCATGCGGTTCTGGTAACCCAAATCATAGCTGAGTATCATTGCAAAATTATACATTTCTCATTAATTATGACACCACACAACATCTAATAAAATGGAGAATAAAAAAAATGTGGTGTCATAATTAATGAGAACCATTACTGCCTCGCCGATACCTGGAAAGCGATTTAGTTTTAATTCATGAGAAATCCTGCTTTTTCAAAATGTTTGAATATATATTGCTATTCACTGTCCGTAGTGTTTGTCATCTCCCTTTCTTGAGCTAGTCAGATTCAACGAACAAAATAGACCCGATCATAAATGATCGAGTCTGTTGGACCTAAATAAAGAAAGTAATATCGTAATTTGACGCTCTCCATATTTTCGGAATAAATAATTTAGTTATTGAACTCTAAACTAAAAAGGTATGGGATTTCAAAACAAAGGGTAATATTTCTTCCATCATCAAAGGAAAAGAGGGATTCCTTGTCCTTACGAAGGATAAGGTAGTAGATTACTGCACCTTCTTTCATTTGGTCAAAGCATAAAAAAACATCCTTTGAAAATGGAAGTGTATGCAACTATTCCAAACAAAAACTTCTTATAACCAAAATATTTAACTCTTCATCTTCTAAATACAATTTGTTATTTAGAAGTATTGTCAATAAGATGTGAATCTATACATTTTTTTCGTTTCTAATTAACCAACATAAATAAATTCATTTTCTCGGCTGTCCCGCTTGCTTAACCAACATAATTATTTTGTTTAAGATAGTCCAGGACCTTAGCATGAGTAAAAAGACCCCTTTCAATATCACCCACCCTTATTACATAACAATACTTTAAATATAATAAATAAATTTTTAAGAAATTTGAACCTTTTCATTTTTTTATAGACAATAATATATTTTTCATTATCTGCTCCACGGTCTTCATGGTAATTATACTGATGTTATTATTTAATTCGGATTTCAAAATATAGTATAAAGCACGTGAATAATATTCTTTATTGTAACCTGATGTCCTTGAAGAACTTAGTAATAAAATATCGTCATCATTTTCTTTTCTAATAAACTTTTCTCTTTCTGTATCTTTCTCGATAAGGTTCGGAACCTTTATGAAGTATTTCCTCCAATCGTTTACGCTGCTCGTTTTTATTATCTCTTTAAGCTGTTCCTCGATCTGTAAATTTAGATCTATCTCATCAATGAGCTCTTTCACAAATCCTCTTCTTACGTCGTCCCTTAACAATCTTTTCCAACTCGTGTCTCTCTCACTATCAACAACAAAGGACAGATTTCTACCTGATAATTTCCTTTACTTAGTAATGCTCTTCTCCATAAATCCCCATTAACCGATAAACCCTTATCACTAAAAATTGCATTCATCTTTGCATAATACGTATCCACACGTACACAGAAGCGATTTCTTCCGATGAACTGATAGTTGTCGATGACAACTCGAACAAGTATCGATTAATAACAACTGGTGGATTGGACAGACAGTGACAAGTGCTATATCCCAGGTTTTACGAAGATACCCCTTAGTATTTAGGCACTCTGGACACACCTTGATTTTTGATGTATGTATCGCATATTTGAACTGAACTTTCTCTTCAACGTCACCACATTCACTTAATGAACGAAGTGAGATATATTTGTCTTTTGGAAAATTTGTGATCTCTGACAATTTATCAAACTTGTCCTCATCCAATTGGTAAAGACTAACTGGGTACCTTTTACCCTTAAGGTCGGCAAGTTTGTACAATTCCTGCACTGACATCATAAAATTCGCAGCAGCAGTTCTAGAAATAAAACTATGTATACTTTCGTCATGTTCTGGAGTTAATCGTATAAGTAACTGTTCCATATAGCTTAGATCCTCAATTCATAAAAAAATAAAAAGCATGCAGACTGTCTGCATGCTTTTTATTTTATACATTATTTCGCATGTTTATTCAGTTCTTCAGAATTTCTGAGAATTTGTGTCACTAATTAAGAAAAAAATCTCACCAATTCTGACAACACACACAAATCATCTTCCAGACCTCTACTGATTTATCAATTACGAACACTTACTATATCCGCAGTTGCTGCAAGTCTTGCAGCCCTCAATGTTCAGCAGCGTAGCCGATCCGCAGGATGGGCACAGGTCGCGGGAGGTTACAGTTGCTCCGCCGTGTCCATGTGCTCCGTTAGCATCACTGCTCACGCCTGCTTCTGCATGCGTATGATCGTCATGATGAGCTACTGTAGCTGCAACGGGAGCAGGATCATGATCATTGTACGGGTTGTTCTGGATATGAGTCTCCAGAGCTTTAGCTACTGCGTCAGCAATCGATTCTACACGGTTAGGACCAAAGCCGATGGCTCCCGAGCCGCCGATGCCTTTCAGGTGCTTGATCAGAAGCTCTGCCTTCTGACCATGATCTCCATAACGGAGGAACAAGGAGCAGACACGGCCCAGCGCTTCCGCCATAGCGAATACATCGGAGCCGGCTTTGCCTACGTTCAGGAATATTTCACTAGGAACGCCGTTCAAATCGTTGATCGTAATGTAGGCCATGCCGAATGGCGTGTTAATTTTATAGGTTGCGCCATGAAGAACCTGAGGACGCTTCTTGTATTGCTTGTCAAATACTTCTTTTTCCTGAGCACTTACGGTTACAGACAATGACTTGTCCAGTCCATCAAGCGACTGCTTCTCTTTCTGGGAAGTTGCTTCAGCAGCATTTTCTTTAGCCTCGGCCTTATCTTCCTTCTTCTCCGTTTGCAGTACTTGAGTATCGCGGCTGCCGTCACGATAAATGGTTACGCCCTTACAACCCAAATCAAATGCCAGCTCATACAAGCGTTTGGTTTCTTCAACCGTAAAGTCTGCAGGACAGTTTGCGGTTTTCGAAATCGAGCTGTCTACCCAGCGCTGAATCGCAGCTTGTGCACGGATATGGTCTTCAGCTGACAAATCCATTGCGGTAATGAAATAATCCGGCAAGGCTTCGCCCGGATGACTGTCCATCCATTCCTGGGCAATAGGCACGAATTGCTCATCGAAGCCAAGGCGGCTTTGACGATAATATTTGAAGGCAAAATAAGGCTCGATGCCTGTCGATGTGCCTACCATCGTACCCGTACTGCCTGTTGGCGCTTGGGTAATAATCGTAACGTTGCGGATTCCTTTTTCCTCGATCGCGTCTCCGACCTCCGGATATACCTCGGTCATCACTTTCATGAAGCCGCTTTGCAAATACTTATCTGCTTCAAATGCAGGGAACGAGCCTTTCTCTGCTGCAATTTCAGCCGAAGCCAGATAGGCTTCCTTCGCAATAAAGCCGTACAGCTTATCGAGGAATTCCAGAGATTCCGGGCTTCCATAGCGGATTTTCAGCTTGATCATCAGCTCGGCAAGTCCCATAGTTCCAAGACCTACGCGGCGCTCCTTCTTCTGATTCTTTTCATTTTCTTCAAAGTGATAAGGTGTCTTGCTGATGACATTATCCAGGAAACGAACCGAATAATGAGTTGTCGTTGCAAGCTCATCCCAGGCAACATCATGATTCTCTTCATCATAGAATTTCGACAGGTTCACCGCAGACAGATTACATACGCCCCAGCCCGGCAGCCCTTGCTCGCCGCACGGGTTTGTACAAATAATCGGGTTGAAATACCAGCTGTTGGACATTTGATTGTAGTATTCCATAAATACGACGCCCGGCTCTGCCGATTTCCATGCTGATTCAATAATTGTATGCCATACCTCACGTGCCTTTACGGTACGGAATGGGATAACTCTGCGGCCTGCAGCCTTCCATTTATCCAGATCTCCATCCCATACCTCGTTGTAATCCTCATATGTTGTATCCGGGAATACAAGCTCCCAGTCCAAATCTTCCTTCACAGCCTTCATAAAGCCATTGCTTACACATACAGACAGGTTAGCGTTGGTCACTTGACCCATCGTTTGCTTAACCGTAATAAAATCCAGCAAATCCGGATGCCAGTCATTAATCATCAGCATCAGCGCACCGCGGCGGCTGCCGCCTTGCTCGATCAGGCCTGTCGTGTAGCTGAACAATCCGCCCCATGATACTGCACCGCTGGAGGAGCCGTTAACGCCCTTCACGATCGCACGGCGAGGACGAAGCGAGCTGAGATTAATACCGACACCGCCGCCACGAGCCATAATTTCCGTCATTTCAGACAAGGTCTGCATAATTCCGCCCCGGCTGTCCTTTGGCGAAGGAATAACATAGCAGTTGAACAGAGTCAGCTCTTCGCTTGCACCTGCGCCTGCCGCAATACGTCCGCCCGGAACCAGCTTCCAGTCATCCAGTATGTAGCGGAACTTGTCCTCCCATTCTTGCTGCTGCTCAGGCGTTTCCTCCACAGAAGACATCGCTTTGGCAAGACGATCCCACATTTCCTCAGGGGTCTTCTCCATATTCAGCGTCAGCTTCTCCACATCGGTCTCCACCAGTTCGCCCCGCCGGGTCTTAACCGTAGCATTTCGTCCTTCGCGAGCTACAACCTCACCGACTTCCTTGGTCGGGAACTTAGGATCATCCTTGGTCAAGACGAGAACGACATCGCCAACCTTCGCATGACTCGGATCTGCATCCTTCCAAGCATACCGATCCAAAAAGATTTTCTCGCTAAGCCCCTCAAGGCGTTGTTTAGGCACTGTATTCAAAGAAAACACCCTCCTATATAAATATATCCACAAAAAAATGACGATTACAACGAATAGCAACCGGCGCTCAAATTAACCGAAATCAAGGCAATTCACGTCGTTTTCTACCGCTCTGCAATCGATAATCACAAAATATACTTTGCTGCTACAATATGTATAATCACAACATATTGTGTACCTTTAACATTATACTATACAATATCTCGATGTCACAGCAATTTAACGTGAAATTTTAGCCACAAAAATCATATAATCCTGCCCGATCACTTCTTTTCTCCGATTCCCTCTTTATTTCGACTTTCTCTCATGAAACAAGCACTGAAAATTTTTCCTTTCCCTCTGCTGCAGCCTGTAAGGTTATGAACTTACCCTTTTTAGTCCATACTACTTTTACATCTGTCACAGCTAACGTGTACAGCTCTTTTAAGGGAGGTTATATCATCGTGTGTCCTCATCCCCCGAACTCTGGAATGAAGCCCGTTATTAATCCTATCACGCTGCCAATGCCTATTGAATTTCAGGATGACTGGTACCTGGATCTCGACAATCGTCTGAACAAGGGCGGTCCGTGGGACGATTGGAAGCTGTTCAATCTCTCGGCCCAAGCCGAAGGCGCTACCCTGGTATCCAATTTTGACGAAATGCAATGTCTTAAGCATTTGCAGAGTGTTACCCCATTGCCTCATCAGACTGAAACAGCTCGTAAGGTATTATTTGAAATGCGCGGCCGCGCAATTCTCGCAGATGAAGTCGGGCTTGGCAAGACGATAGAAGCAGGTCTCATTCTTAAAGAATACTTCGTTCGCGGTCTTGTCCGTAAAGCGCTTATTCTCGTGCCTGCCTCACTAGTCCTTCAGTGGGTTCGCGAGCTGAATCAAAAATTTGGAATACCTGCCGTTGCCCAAAAAAAAGAGCATTCCTGGCACAACGATGTCGTTGTCGCTTCTATAGATACCGCCAAACGCGACCCGCATCAAGGGATATTGCTCGGGTATGAATATGACATGGTGATCGTGGATGAAGCCCACAAGCTCAAGAACAAAAAAACAACAAACTACCAATTCATGCAGAAGCTGCGCAAAAAGTATTGTCTTTTGCTGACGGCAACTCCTGTTCAGAACGATTTGAGCGAGCTGTTCAATTTGATTTCTCTCCTGAAGCCGGGGCAATTGGGTGGACAAAATGATTTTGCCGCCAACTTCGTCATCGATAAGCGGGTGCCCAAGAACGAGGAGCAGCTCAAGGGCGAATTATCCAAAATCATGATCCGCAACCGCCGCGGTGACGGGGAGCTGGATTTTACGAAACGGATCGTAAAAAACATTCACGTAGAGCTCTCTCCCGAGGAGAAAAGGCTGTATGACGGAGTCACCGGCTTCGTTAAGGATCAATATCAGGCGGCGGGCGGCGATATCAGCAGTATGCTCTCGCTGGTCACATTGCAGAGGGAAGTGTGCAGCAGCCGGGATGCCGTCTTTGTTACACTGGTGAATTTGTCCAAAAAGCTGGCCACCGATTCTCCGCTCCGGGATAAAATTTGGGACCTCGTCGACATCATCAGAACGATCACGGCAAACAGCAAGGCTGAAAAGGCGATGGAGCTTATTCGAGGCATGGAGGATAAGGTCATCATTTTCACCGAATACCGGGCGACTCAGGAATACCTGCTTAAATATTTGAAGGACAGAGGCATGATCGCCGTTCCGTATCGCGGAGGAATGAACCGCGGCAAAAAGGACTGGATGATGGATCTGTTCCGCGGACGCGCTCAGGTAATGATCGCTACTGAAGCTGGAGGCGAGGGCATTAACCTGCAGTTTTGTCATCATATGATCAACTTTGATCTTCCATGGAATCCGATGCGCGTGGAGCAGCGAATTGGCCGTGTTCACCGCCTGGGTCAAAAAAATGATGTAAAAATCTACAATCTTTCCACCCAAGGAACGATCGAGGAGCATATTCTGAATCTTTTACACGAAAAAATCAATATGTTCGAAATGGTTATCGGTCAGCTGGATGTCATTCTCGAGCGCTTCGAGAAAAATAGCTCTTTGGAAAAAAACCTCGAAAAGAGCATTTACAAAATTATTCTCGAATCCGCGACTGACGAGGAAATCGCTTCAAAGGTAGATTCCCTGGGGCAATCTCTAAGCTCGATACAGTCTGAATTAACACAAGAGCAGGACCTTCGTGAAGGAGAGAGCGATCTCAAGCAAATATTAGGAGGCTGATGGCATGAGCATGACGAAGGAGCAGATTCAGCAGTATGTCATGACCTATTTGGAGACGACCGAATGCCACGTGATCGAGAAATCTCCATACCACGTGACCGTTAAGCTATCTCCCAGAGCGGATCGCGATCTGACCAATCGTCCTTACTACTGGGGATTTATTGATAGAACCGGAGCGGAGCCGGAAACGATGAGCTTCTCTTTTATTTTTGATTCAGAGCAGCACAAAGCCTTAACTCAATCGCAAACCGGCAATAAGGACAGCAGTACGGATAATAGCAAGGAAGATAGCATTATGGGGCGTCATTTTGGCGCCGTTCGCCCCCTGCCTGTTCTAGGTCCTGGTCGCATCCAGCAGGAGGAGCTTGTATTCGGCAGCCCGAGGCTCAAACAAATTTTTGCCGCCTCCAGACAGGGCGGACGCTGCGTCTATCTCTTCGAGAATCCGGGCCAAAGGCAGCGTATGACTCTGATCTCTGCAGCCTACGAGCCTTGGCTGGGCGTATGTTTCAAAATCGAGTTCTGGTGTGATATGAAGCGTGAGGAGCTTCATTTCTATGGAATCTCCTTACTGACTGGCCGGGTTGATGAAGGCTTCGCTCCGAGATTGCAAGGAATTACCCTGCAGCCTCGTCTACCGGAAAATGTCCACATTGAGCCTACCCGTATAACCCTGTCCGAGGGCAAAGCATCGCTGGAGGCATGTATACAAGCCAAGCTTGCCTCCTATAATCATAGCTGGGCTGAAGAAGCCAGAGAACGATTGAATGACGAGCTGTCCTTAATTGATTCCTACTACTCGGAGCTATTGAAGGAAGAAGACGTGGAGCGACAGGCATTTCATCAAGAGCAATACGAATCAAGACGCGGAGAAATCCGCTGGCAATATGAGCCGAGAATTGTCGTATCCGCCGTGAACTACGGCATCTTTCATCTACGTTCGCCAAGGTAACAATCTGACGACCGTTATCGCTAAAAGACCGCAAAAATAGAATCACCCTGGTCACTGTCGGCGCGACATGATGCAACACTCTTTTTAGACAGTCTTCGGTACAATGGACAAGTCTTATTGACCAGAAATGAAAAGAAGGTGAATCTGTTATGAGTATTCGAACGAAACTCTGTGCAATAGCAGCCTCAATACTGTTCACAAGCATGATGCTTCCTTCATGGTCGCTAGCCGCCTCCAAGACTTCTGATCGGATGATTTTACAGAAGTATCATTTCGTTTCATCTGCAGTATATGAAGGTGCTGCCGCTAAAGAGCTGCGAAAATTCGCTGACTCAGTGATTCAGGAGCTTTCGCAGCAGGAGCTGTTTAAGACCTGGAGCGGAGCAGACACGTTAATCGAACCGCTTGGCCCCGGGACTCACAGCTGGCTCATTACGATCCAGGATTCTTCAGAGAGGAACAACTCCACCTCTTCATCCGGTTACCTGATTATATCCGTAGCAGAGAATGGGGAATATAAATTGGTTGAATACGGGCTTGGGCCTGATTCCATATTTGCAAAATCTACTCTGGAAAATGCGCTTGTTAATTCCGGACTGAAGCTGAGCACAAATGCGCGCTGGAGCATCATTCCCGTTTACAGCGGCCCGGTCCTTGCTGAATGGGCCTTAAGCAAAGAGGGCGTTTCCCGAATGGAGCACTTTCTGGATGCCCGTACTGGCGAACTGCTTCCCGAGAATGAAGAGAGCTTTACGGCACAAGCCTCCCGTTATATTCCGCCCGCTACCGCTGCCGGAGGCTCCCAAGCTCTTCCGGATATAAGAGCAGACAGACTCGTGTTCACGTCAGACAGCTTTGATCCCTATGATAACATTTTATGGATGGCCGACAGCGGCGCCATCAACGTTATATCTGAAACATTCGAGAAGGTCCTTCTGAACAATAAAAAGCTTGTATTTGTTTCATCCGGTAAAAACCGCACTTATTCCGTACCTTTACCTATATTCGGTTATCAAAAATGGTCACGGCAGGACGATTCCACACTTTATATGATGAGCGGGTCTGAGTCCTCTCCGCGCTTCATTTCACTGCAAGCACTAACTGATTCCGGCAAATTTATCAAATATAATTAAATGAAAAAAAGCGATCGTCTCTTCGATATCGTAATGATTCGAAGAGACGATCGCTTTTTTATGTGACGACATCTCATCCCTTTTTCCATTTGCGTGGTAAACGTCCCGCCCATAAGGATATGGAAAAAGGGATCATTCCGAACCAACGACTGGACCACGGTTCTTTGTTTCTGATGCGCCGTTCCTTGCGTATCTCCCGCGGTGTCTCTACATAATCAACCACTCTTTCGGTAATATACTTTACCAGCTCATCACCCTTAGCCAAATTAATCTCCTCCTTATTCATACGGCTTAACATCGTGACTTGTAGAACTAGTTTGCACCGATTTTAAGGTTCATAAACAAACACATTTATGAACGCATGAATTAACCCCTTTTCGCTCAAGCTATATGAAGAAATGAAGCCTTAAGAGGTGAAATTATGAAACGACGAGTGCTTTCAGCACTGCTTGTTACTGTAACCATGGCTTTCAGCCTGTGCATTACTCCGGCACACGCTTCAGAGCTGCCTGAGGAAAGGGATCTCCGGCATGCCTTTCCAGAGCCTGTCATCCTGATTGATGTTGGTCATGGCGGCATAGATGGAGGAACCTCCTACGGTGATATTCTGGAGAAAGACATTAATTTGGCAATTGGCCGCAGATTATATATGGTGCTTCGAAGCCATGGGTACCGCGCTATACTTAACCGTACGGACGACTATGCTCTAAGTGACGATAACCGTTGGCTTAAGAGCCGTTCGAGGCATATTCGGGATTTGGCCCAGCGTAAAGAGCTGAGCGAGCAAATCCCCGCCTCCATCGTCGTCAGTCTCCATGTCAACTGGGCGCGCAACAAATCAAGACGTGGCCCTCTGGTTCTTCACCAGAACGAAGGACGGAGTGTACTGCTTGCCAATTCACTTCAAAGCTCCTTGAGGAATCTGTACGACAATACCAGCCTGAAATATCCTGAGCTTGGCAGACCTTTTTATTTGCTCAATCATGTTGATTCTCCCGCGGTTATCGTGGAAGCCGGATTTCTCAGCAACCCGGAGGATCGGAATATGCTAACCACCATTAATGGTCAGCAAAAGATAGCCGAAGCCATATATTCAGGTATACTTGAATATTTTACAGTATCGTAATTTCAACAAAAAACGCCGATTCTGATCAAGCGCAGATGTCGGTGTTTTTCTTGTGCTCCATAAAAAAGACCGCTACGCTGCCTTGAACCCGGCTTGCATGCGGTCTGCTTATGCTTGATCAACCTAAGGCAACGTATATCCGGGCCCTGACCCAATGCCGGAGCTTTTCCCCTGCTGCAGGGCAAAATCCGAAATGCCTACAAAGGTAATGCCTTTTGACTGAAACTCCGGAATGATCCGCTTGAGCACAGATGCTGTTTTCAAGCCCTTTACCCCGACATGCCCAATAGAAACACATTTTCCGCGCTGTGTCAGCAGCTCCTCGATTTTACGAAATTGCCCTGTAATATGCTGCTCGGTGTGCACATCATCAAGAAAAATATCGTTATGCAGCTCCGGCAAGCCCTTTTCACCGGACATCTCTCCAACAACAGACCAATAATTTGTTTTGCTGTCCACAAAAAACAGTCCCCGTTCCCGACACACATCCAAAATAACGGACATGATTCTTTTATCGCCGGTTATTTTGGAGCCCATATGATTGTTAATCCCTACGGCAAACGGAACATTGTCAATGGCTTCCTCAACCTTTTTCCGTACCTCGCCATCGGTCATGTTGGAAAGAATAGCTCCCGGCCCCAGCCACTCGGGTCTCCCTTGCTTCGGCTCCAACGGCAAATGAACGAGTACGTCATGCCCCTTTTCATGCGCCAATTTTGCATCCTGCTCTGTTGAAGGCAAAAAAGGCATTACTGCTACCGTCAGCTTCACAGGCATTGCAATGATTTCTTCCGTTCCCTTCATTTTGTTGCCAAGATCATCAATGATAACGGCAAGCCTCTTCTGTGAATGATTGTTTGCTTTTACCGTTGCCTGCCCTTCCGCAGCTGAAGAGACTGGAATATAAGAGCCGCCTGTACTCACGATGAATAAAATACCGCATAACATCCATATTCGCACACATACTCTTAATTTATCTACTGTCATCGTGCTGTAGCCCCCTTGCATTGTTTTTTACTGCATAACTTAAATAAACGCTTCATTACACCCGGCTCTGCTTCCATTCCCTTCTTCGCATACTCGTCGTCCAGGCGAGGTCTGCCAGAAAGATCAGAAGGATTGCCGGACTTGCATATGACCAAATGGTCTGCACCTTCAAATAATTTTGTACTAGCCATGGATGGATACCGTAAAGGCAGAGCAGGGATAAAACACCCCAGTATGCAGAAAATTTAAAACAGACATGTCCGTTCAATTGCCCAACATGACCGCTGTAATCCCACCATTGTCGACCAAAACAGGCTTTTAGCAAATACCCGCTTACATATTCGACTATAGTCGGAACGATGACACATAACACGATGACCGCAATCCATCTGGCAGCCGTCTGACTCCATATCCTCTCTTCAACATCAATCAGCATGATGAGCAGCAAGGGTGCAAAGCCATACATCGGTTTGAAAGGCCCCAGCAGGAAGCCCTCCTTCCAAAACACTCCGCGAGTAAAATAACTGTACACATTTTCCAAAAGCCAGCCCAACAGCGCATACACCAGAAAATAATAAAAAGCTTCTTCCAGAGACATTTCAGCAGTCCCCCCATCGATAGTAGATGCCAGATACAGCTCATCCTTGTTAGTATTTTCTTTCATGTAAGCAATTATGAATGGCTGGTTAAATGATGCATTTGTTCACTTATTGTAACGATGAGCCGTAATCGGTAATGGTCAGCTTCGTATCAAAGGTCACTGGAACCCTGCTAAATCGTTCGTCCCAATGATCCTTGACCTTTTTCCACACATGGGGGTGTTGAATGCTCAGACATTCTCCGAACCCGGCAACCTCGGTCTTGTACTTCGACTGCATTTTCCACATCAAAGTGTCCAGCATTTTCGACAGCCTTTCCTCAAACAGCTTCTCCGCTTTCCGCGTATATTGCTCATCAGCCGGATTCTCCTTCTCATCCCAGTTTTCTGTAAAACGCCCTTCCGATCGAATTTTTACATGAAAGGAGATGTCATCCCCTTTTACCTTTGCGGTAATTTTGCTCTTCATTGATTTAATCTCATATATAATCGGTTCATCCCGCTTGGAGTAAGTCTTAATAGCACCTCCATTGCCATCCCCCTTAATCCAGGAGATGCTTTCCACATCCGTTTGATCCAGCGAGCCGATCCATTTTCCCATATCTCCTTTAATAATTCCGGCACCGGAAAATTCAAGCTCACCATCAGCAGAGATTATGCTTTGCAGAAGGAAGCTTTTTTTGGAATTCATCAACGCGTCCATCTCGGACAAAATTACTTTCTTCATGACCTTGTTCGTTCGAAATCGGTTGCGCAGCATCGTATTCACATGGAACGACGGCACCTCGCCAGGATGATCCGCCTTTAAGACATCCATAGCTCGACCTTCGCTCAAAAATACTGCAGTGCTGGGACGAATATCATTATCGCGAAGCACAAAATCCATGATTCGATCCATTTTTTGCTTTTGAGCAAGCTTGGTGGACACGATGATGACCTTAAGATGGTGACCAATGACCGTTCGTTCTCGCCGAACAGAAAATTGACGAAGAATTTCCAGTAAAGAATCTCCTGTTTCCGTTGTATTAAGGTATAGGGGCGTTTTTCCTGCATCCCCCTTCGCAGTGCTTTTAAACGACTTTACCGGAACAATTTGAATGGTAGCTGTAATCCAATTTCTTCTCGGGTAGATGCCTCCCTGTTTATTCAATTGTTGCTCCGTTTGCGTCGGCTCACCGTCATCCAGACCAAGACCTGAATATAAGCTCAATTCATCGATCTCATTGCTGCTCCAGCAGCCTGTTAGATTAATTAACAGTCCGATGGTCAGCAATACAAGCAGTGAACGCCTATACATGGTGCCCCAATCCCTTCTTCCTGATTAAATAGATGAAAGATAGCAGAACAGGCAGCAAAATAAACATGAGAATGCCTATCATTCCTATAGCATCTCCAAGACCAAATAATTCATTGATATGCTTGGGAATCATTGAGGTTATAAAAATCAATGGCATCAGCGCGAAAATAACAGGAGGAAGCTTAATGTTGAATACCTGTGATATACCTAGCGATGCATTGAAATAAAAACAAATGAAATTGCAGAACAATTGCATCATCCATATGACCAAAAACGGAAATTCAAAGCGTTCAAAAAATAACCCGGCAACCTCAAAGCTTCTAAGCAGATCAATTGTAGGCCAGGTGCTCCTTAAGACTCCATCAACAGATATACCTCCTATGACAAGGACTACAGTTAGAAGATACAGGAGCATCGGAATTCCAATACCAGCCAGGGCAGCTTTAACCGCTCGTTGAGGATGCTGCATGTGGGCTACAAGGGTCATCATCACTTCGCATCCCGTAAAGATCAGAATTGAGGATTTCAGCCCTTTGAACACCGGCAGTATGCCTTCTGCCAAAACCGGACGCAAATGCTCAATATCAAATATCCTGATGCTGAGAAAGTAAGACAGCAGCAAAATAAAAATGCTGACTGGAAAAATAATTTGAAATACCCGGGCAATTGAGTTTATACCGCCAAAAATCAAATAGGTGCCTACCCAAATACAAGGGATAATGATCGCCCACACCGGTGTTCCCTCCAGCAGATAAAACATGGTTACTTCGGCCATTACCCGAATTTCAAAACCAGCAATAACCACAAAATAAACGATTAACAGAAAACATAGAAAACCTGCTGGAATGGCTCCGACGATCCGTTTGGAGTATTGATACACCGTATGACTCGGAAATTGTTGGCTTAATTTCACCATAACCAGAACAGCCATTAAGACTATGCTTCCACCCAATAGAAGGGTAATCCATGCATCGGGTGTTTGCACCACGCTCGTCAAGCTTCTGGGCAATGTAAGAATACCGGCCCCCAATACCGAATCCGTCAAAAAAACCGCAGTCTGTGTAGTTGTTATTTTGTTATCAGAACGTGTAAACATCCGAGTCCCCCCCTGATTCTACAGCTATGATCTTCGTTTTTTCTGCTGCGTCTTCATCATCTCAGGTCTTCGTTTCATTAAAGAAAGAGGTGCACGAAGAAACAAATCCTTCCAATCGTTTAAGCGGAAGGGCGAAATGGGAGTTACATAAGGAACTCCGAAGCTTTGAAGCTTGCTCAGGTGACTGCAGATCAATAAGAAAAATAGTATCGTTCCATACATTCCCAAAGTTCCGGCAAACATCACCCCAACGAATCGCAAAATTCGCAGCGTTATACCTGCACTGTACATGGGAATAGAGAAGGAAGATATCGCAGTAACCGCGACCACAATGACCAAAAAGGGACTGACAATACCTGCCTGCACCGCGGCCTCACCGATGATAAGACCGCCTACAATGCCCATTGCAGGTCCAATAGGCTTAGGCAGACGAATACCTGCCTCACGTAATACTTCTATAGAAATTTCCAGAATTAAAACTTCGACAATGGACGGGAACGGAACTCCCTGCCGGGAATCAATGATCGTAATAGCCAGCTCCGTTGGCAGCAATCCGGGATGGAAGGAAATAAACGAGACATACAACGCAGGAGCCATAAGAGCCATAAATGCTGCACAAAACCGCAATATGCGCATAAATGTCCCGGGAATCCATCGCTCGTAATAATCCTCGGGAGATTGCAGCAGCATGCTAAAGGTGACCGGAACAATGAGCGCAAACGGAGTTCCATCCAAAAGAATCGCAATTCGCCCCTCCATTAAGGCAGTGATCACCCGATCCGGCCGCTCCGTATTTTGAGCCTGCTGAAACGGACTTAAGTAGCTGTCTTCTATTAACTGCTCCACATAACCGGATTCCGCGAGAAAATCCATATCTATCTTTGATATTCTTTTTTTCACTTCCTCCAGCAGATCAGGATTCACGATATTCTTCATGTAAGCAACCACTAAATTTCTTTTGATGCTGCTCCCGACCTCAAACACTGTCATCTCCAAATTCTCAGTGCGCCCTTGTCGCCGAAGCATTGAAGTATTATCGCTTAATACCTCCGTGAACCCAAGTCTTGGACCACGCAGCAAAGCCTCCGAGGTTGGCTCCGAAATGGATCTTGTTTTCCCCTTTGGCATACCCATAACTAATGCTTGAGACATCCCTTCTATTAACAGCGCCATATGACCGCTTAGAATAGATTGGTTCAGCTCGCTGATGTCAGCTGTCTCGTTAATCTCGCTAACAGGAAGCAGCTTTTGCTTCATAAGAGAGGACAGCTCAGAGGCGGATGCCATGCTATCGCTATCCTTCGAATCCTTAGCCGCATCCATCATCAGGATTTGCATGACCTGTGCATTGATGAAGTCATCAGCCTGCATTCCATCAACAAAAATGAGCGTCGCAGGGGCTTGGTATCCTGCGATTTTAAAATCTCTAAAATGTACATCGCAATTTTGCCCAATCGCTTGCTTTATGCTGTCGACATCTGTTGCATAGTCTCCGGATAATTTCGCGACAGGAGTCGTTCCTGAGGCATTTCCTGAGGCTTTGGCCTTTACTGAGGCATTTGGAGAAATCACCGCTGACCGCATCGATCGATACAGGTAATAAAGCAGCAAGGGAATCAACAAGGTTAACCCCGCCTGCATAAAGGTTGTCCAGTCAGGAATAAAAGCTACGATTTTAGACCACATAATGATCATCCCTAACACAATTTGCTGTTCTTTTAGGCTACCCCATTAATCTCTTTAAGATGCAGAGCCTTCCATGTAAAATAGAGATGGCGTAGCAGGACTACATCTAATTTGAGGAGTGGAAATATGAAAAAAGTTATAACCTATGAGACTCTAGGAAGCTTTGCATACTCTAATGACAAGCTGTGCAGAACCTCCATTAAAGGGATTGTATTGGATTTTTTCGGGCTTGGAAGCCAGCTCATGCTCGATGAAAATGCTTTTGGCGACGAGCTTGCAGAGAAAGGCATCGTGCTGCTGATTCCGTACAACAATCCTTGGGCTTGGATGAATAATCAGGCCGTTCAATATACAGATGAACTTGTAGATATCATTATGGAAAAATACAGTCTGCCTGCCGATATACCGATTGTTTCTAGCGGTGGCAGCATGGGTGGTCTATCGTCGCTGGTATACACCAGATATGCAAAGCGCACGCCGGTAGCCTGCGTTAGCAACTGTCCTGTCTGCGACCTGCCTTATCACTACACTGAACGTCCGGATTTGCCCAGAACTTTATACAGCGCATTTTTCTCCAGCAGAGAGGATAGTCTGGAGAACGCAATGAAATTAGCTTCCCCCCTGCATCTTGTGGGTGAAATGCCCGACATCGAATACTATATATTCCATTGTGAAGAGGATACAGCCGTAGATATACGGAAGCACTCGGAACCATTCGTCACAAGGATGCAGCAGGCACATAACGTAACGTATCACACTGTCCCCGAGCGTGGGCATTGCGATTTGCCGGATGAAACGAGAGAGCTCTACAATAGCTATATTATCCACTCGGTTCTGAACGCCCGTATCAAATAATCTTATCTGACTACAGTGCCAAAAAAAGACGAGAAACAAGGTAATGAAACCCTTATTTCTCGTCTCCATGCACGGTCGAAATATGTTAATTTAGCAGACTGATTAATTGCTCTTCATTTATATTCTCGGTAATCACCCTCTGCATTTTTCCATCGATGAAGGATGCGACCGCCGGTACGCTATCAATACCTAGCTTGGCAGCAAGTCCAGGCGATTTATAGACATCCACCTTGGTTACGCGCAGCTGTGCGGCATGAGCTTGCTCGAAGCTCTCGATCAGCGGCAGCAGCTCACGGCATTTCGGCTCGGTAGCGTTCCATAAATAAACGACCGAAGGCTTGCCATGATTCAAAATCTGATGCTCATAAACCTCGCATTCTGAAATGTATTTTTCTGCGCCGTAGCCGGCAATCGCTCCATCACCAACCGCCGTAGCAACCTGCTTAAGAAATTTTTCGCATACATCGCCCGCAGCGAGCACACCGGGTACGTTAGTTTCCATCTTCTCATTGATGAGCACATAGCCATTTCGATTCATCCCGATCACATCGGCAAATATTTCTGTATTCGGAATGTAACCAATGAACAGGAAGCAGGTATCCACCTTGACCGGCTGCAGCTCGCCGGTTTTCAGGTTTTTCAAAATTACTGTCTCAAGATGCTCCTCTCCTTCAAAGGAATCGACCATCGTATTCCACATAAACTCCATTTTGGGATTATCAAGAGCCTGATTTTTGGCGATTTCATTGCAATCCATTTTACCATGATCATGCATAACCGAGACGATCACTTTATCGGCAAATTTCGTCAGGAACATCCCTTCCTCAATAGCTGCGTCCCCGCTTCCGATCACCATTACCGTTTTGCCCGTGTTCGCTGCCGCATCACAGGTCGCACAGAAGGAGATTCCTTTATCGTATAAATACTTTTCCTCGTGCCTTGCGCCAGTCAGTCTTGGTTTTCCACCGCTGGCTATAATGACAACTTTACATTCATATCGAACCCGAAATGTCTCCACAACCTTCAGCTCATCGGCCAGAGAAACGGATTTAACATCCGTCATTTTGAAATCCACGCCAAACTTCTTTGCTTGCTTATGGAACAAGCCCATCAATTCCATCCCAGTCGATCCCTCAGGAAACCCGGGATAATTTTCGATCTCATTCGTATAAGTGGCAAGACCGCCAACCAGAGTTTTTTCCAAAATCAGCGTCTTAAGCTTTGCACGTCCACAGTAAATTCCCGCCGTTAACCCCGCAGCACCACCACCGATAATGACAACATCATACTTCTCCGTTTTCTTCTCCATGTGCCTAGCCCTCCATTACAAATGCTGATTTCAAAGAAGCAGGCTGACCTGTAGTCAGCCCGTCATCTGTCCGCTCATTACATAAAAAATTTCGCCAATAATTTGCTGCCGATAAAAGCACCTGCCAGCAGGAACAGCCAGAAAATCCAGCCTGAAAGTGACAACGAAGAAATCGAAGTAAATAATGCACCAATATTACAGCCATTAGCGAGTCTTGCTCCATAACCCATCAGCAGACCGCCCAGAATGGCTGCAAGCACCTGCTTCATTGAGCGGAGCTTCTTGATCTTGAACTCGGAAGCAAAAAGTGTAGCTAACAGCGCTCCCAGAATAATACCCAGGTTACGGACCGAGCCTCCATCGTTCAAAAATCCGCCGGACAACGTCTTCTGTGCCTTTTCCGAGCTAAAATACGCCCAGTTGTCCACATTGCCTCCTACGAGTTGATACATCCAGGCTCCCCAATCTGCGAATGCACTCGTTACACCCCAGCCCTTGGAGAATACCGCCAAATGAGCTGTAGCGAATACGGCAAGCAGCACGGCTCCAGTCACGTAGGTTAACGGTTCCTTCAGCAGTCGCTTGTAAAAACGATTATTGGATATTTTTAACCAAAATGCGTTCACCGTTCAATTCCCTCCCTTCTTTCAATATCCCCGGTAACATTTATTTGGTCTTCTCTATGACAATTTCCCATTCACCATCATCGATCTCTTCAATTTCCACATTGTGTCCTTGCTTTCTCGCCCATTCGGGAACATTTTTCATCGCACAGCTGTGATCGATCGACACAACAAGCACGTCGCCAACCTTTAGCTCCGTCATTTTCTTCTCTGTTCTCATCAAAGGAACCGGACAAGCCTCTCCCATACAATCCAACGTAAATTCTGCCATTGTAATTACCACCTTTTAATTATAAATTTAAATTTTGTGATTCTTTTCACTTTCTAGTCGAAACGAAGGCTTTTCTTTTCGACCAAGCCTTTCTCAAAAATCAGCTTGCTCTAATAAAGCTTGCTCTGTCTTACTCCGCACTGCCCATCTTTTTCTCCTGCCATTTGACAGAAGCAATATAGAGCAGCACGATGATCAGAAATTGAACTACTAAGGCTCCCAGCCAGCCAAATACATCAGGTAAAAATACAGACGGCGCATCTTTAATGACATGTGCACGCCACCAGCCCATATCATGTGCTCCCCACAAGGAACCGATCACAAAGAACAGCAAGGAAAGCATTTGCATCGTAAAGCCTTCTCCGACCCGCATCAGCGTACCGGAGGCACAGCCGCCAGCTATGACCATCCCTACTCCGAAGATGATGGCTCCGATAGCAAGGGCCAGACTGATCTGTCCGACATTATCCATGCCCGGAATCGGATTACCTGCCGTAAAGGCGGAGTACTTAATCGCCGTGAAGCCGATGGTAGCCAGCGAGCAAGCAATTAATACCGCTCTCGTTACGGATGTGCTTCCTGTAATCCAGGGATCCCGCATAGAAGCAGTAAAGCAAAACCGCGCTCTTTGCAAAATTACGCCAAATGCAAGCCCGAATAATAAATAGACCACCATTTTGTCATTGTAATGATTCAAATAGAAACCGAACCCAATAACAAGAGCCGTAGCTACAAGAGCGATTGGAAGCTGGCTCTTCTTTGGCTTTCTAGGTGCCCGGGCGCGACCGGATTTCGCAGCGGGACTAGCGTTTTGCTCCATAAATGAACACCTCCAACATTGAAGTCAACTAACTATGTGAAAATAATAACATTCTTGCAGAGGCTGTAGTTATCTGCTTTTTTGATGCTGCATAAGTTTTTCTAATAGCAAATTAAATATAGAAGCGTTATGATATACTCTGGTCAACGGTTGACAAAGGGAGGCAAATAAATGAATCTGGAAACGCTTAAATTATTTCTTGATATCGCCACGCTCAAGAGCATTTCCAAAGCGGCACAAAAATCGCATATCACGCAATCCGCACTTAGTCAGCAACTAAAATCCTGGGAGTTGTCACTGGAGACCGAGCTGCTGCAGAGAAGCAACAAAGGGGCAATGCTCACTGAAACCGGGGAGATTGCTCATAAATATGCAGCACAAATTTGCAAGCTGTATGAGGATATGATCACGGAAATCGAACAGGTTAAGCCTGCCCGGCTTCAGCAGCTCTCAATATATGCGATTCCTGAAGTATGCAGCTATGCGCTGCCCTGCACCTTATTTGAAGTAAAGAAGCAGTTCCCTTTTTGCAATATTTCATTAAATGAAGCATCCAGTCCACTCATTGAGGAGCATATTTTGCTTGAAGAAGGAGACGTCGGCTTCATCTCCGGCCCATCCTCCAAGCCGGATATAAGCTCAAACAAGGTTTTTTCCGATCAGGTCATACTTGTCTCCAGCGGCTCCAGACCTGCTCCTAATGAAATTGCATTGGAGGAGCTGCCCCGTTATCCCTTGATTTGGTCGACTCAGCTAGTCTGTGTCCAGCGCTCTCTGGCGCAAGCTATGACCGCGGATGTGAAGCTGAACATTATGTATAATCTGGATTCTATCGAGGCAGTGAAGCTGGCTGCGATCAGAGGGCATGGCGCTGCTTTTTTGCCGTATATGTCCATAAAAAAAGAGCTGTATAATAAACAGCTCAAAGCGATCCAAATTCGTGATCTTCAAGTTTACAACGAAATTTATATGGTCAAGAAGCGTACTCAAAAGTGTAACCGCGATACAAAGCAGCTCATCCAATACATTGAGCAAACCTTGATCGATACGTTATGCTGAGCTTTTATTAATCAAACTTCAATGCCAATCTCCCATACACCATTCATCACTTCTTGAATGGAGCAGCGCAGCTGTGTCTGATTGCAGTATTCTGTGATCGATTTTCTGGCACAGCTATGGTCTGTGACAAGCAGTACCTTTTCTCCGCGACGAATCGCTTGGTGATGCTTCTTTAGCATCAATACCGGCACCGGACAAATTTCCCCCATACAATCGATTTCAATCATAAGCTGCTGCTCCCCCTTCATTCCATTCACTTGATAGGTTCAGTATAGCGTTAATCTATATTAAAAGATTATGAGCTCCTTCACATAGCCACATTGTCACTCCAGTGAGAACAAAAAAGCACCCGACATGACCCCTGAAAATCAGGACTGGACGGGCGCTTTTTTGATTAAGCCAAAGTATTATTCAAATCGGTCTCCTGCTCCCCGGTAATGACGGAAACGATGCTCAGTCGGACCTGATCTGCATTTTGCGCTTGATAAGGATCTGCATTAAAAACTACAGCATCCGCAATATATCCTTCGGCAATATGCCCTAATTCGCTGCCGCTTCCGAGAATCTCAGCAGCTCTTTCCGTGGCGGCCAGCCATGCTTCCTTCCGGGTCAAGCCGTAATCCATAAGTGTATCCAGCTCTTGAAGATTGTACCCGTGAAGTGCAGGTGTAGCATAATCCGTACCGAAGCCGATGCGGACCCCGGCTCTTTTTGCATAAGTAACCGCCTTTGCATGGGCTTCCACAGCACGCGCGGCCCGATCACAGATGACCTGATTCAAAGCCAGAACGCCTTTCGGGTCCGCAGCAATACGGTAAATCGATGTTGTAGGCACAAAGGGTATTCCTGACCCGGCCATTCTGGCAGCCTGCTCCTCAGTCAGGAACATTCCGTGCTCTATAGATTCCACACCAGCCTGAATGGACCAATCTACCGACACTCCGCCCCATGCATGAACCAGCACCTTCTTGTTATGGGCATGTGCGTGGCGAACGATGAATGAGAATTCTTCTTCCGTAAAAATCGGTTCAGGCACTTTTTCGGTAGGCGCGCCAAGACCTCCTGTAGCCATAATCTTGATCCAGCTCGCCCCTGTATCAAAAACCTCTTTCATTCGCTGCTCCAAATGCTGAACACCGCGGGCATCCCCTGCTCCAAACATGTAGCTGCTGGTTTGTACCCTCAAAGGCTGCTGATATTGCTGCACCAAGTGCTGCACCGTGCTTGGCTGAATCCCGCCTGCATCGCGCGCCGTCGTTACGCCGGTCCGAAGCGTGGCTTCGAAGGCCTTCGCCTGCATGGCTTCGATCTCAGCGCTGTCACGCTTCAATTGATCCGCATGATCAAAGTCAGTCCAGGCAAGATGTGTATGTAGATCAATCACACCCGGACTTATCCATAGGTCCTTGCTTGGATCAATCGGCTGATCGTTATCTGCTGCAGATTCAACAATGGATGAGAACCGACCATTTTTTATCGAAATATCAAAGCGTTTCCCTTCGATCCCTGCGATAAAAATACGATTGAAGGTTAACTCCTTAGGGCTCTTATTTATCATGTTCATCACCCCAGTGCAGCCTGATTGCCTGAATTGCCTCATCAGGGTCTTGACCTAACAGCTGCGCCAGCGTTGTGATGGCTTCTTCCACACTTCTCCCGCTAGCGTTCGCTCCAAAGTGATTGATTCTCAGCAGCTGGCCGAATAGCTCTCCATCCCCGGGAGCTACGATACCCAATGGCTGTTCGATTTGCAGGCTCTGCTGCTTATCACTGGAAATTCGCACTGTCGTAGTCAGTGTAGAATAGGTTTTGCTGTCCTTTTGCCAAGGCTCCAGTCCCAAAGCAGTGATACCGGCAATGGTAGAGGCTGCCGCCAATTCATGACGCTTGATCACTTGCTCCAGCCCTTCTTCCTCAATCAGCCTCAATGCCGAAATCAGAGCTTTTGCCTCCAGTGTCGGAATGTTGGGCGGAACACGCACTGGCGCGGTTCCGTTTGTTGATGGCCGTTGATCCAGCAGAGACAAAATAGAATTCCGCGGTGCATACACATTGGATTCAAGGAATTCCCAGCCGCGTGGCGAAATGCTTACGGCACTGACGCCGTTAGGTCCCGCTAACGCTTTTTGTGCACCGATAGCTACAAAATCGACTTCCCATTCATCAACGTGCAGAGCCTCCCCACCGACAGCCGAAACGGAATCCATAACTGTGATCAGATTATAGTCACGGGCAAGCTTCAATATTTGCCCGGCAGGGTTGGAGCCGCCTGTAACTACTTCAGCCTGAACAAAGGAAAGAGCATGCGGCTTAGAGCGTTCAATTGCCGCGGCAACCTCCTCCACCGTAACGACTTCATCAAAGGGAACCTTGACTTCAACAACCGTCGCTCCGCCTCTTTCCAGCCATTGTCCAAACAAGCTTCCGTACGGGCCTGTTACTATATTTAAAATCGTTCTTCCAGGCGCAGCGATTCCCGCGGCCATCGCCTCAATCCCTAAAATCGCTTCACCGGGGATAATAACCGGAGAATGCTGGGTAGATAAAAGTCTGGAGAGCGAGCGAACCATCTTATCAAATTCAGATAGAGAAAGCGGCACAAATCCTTTTTGTTGTTGGCTCATAATAAACCTCCTGATGTATTGGATTTCGGCATCTTCGGAACTGCGGACAATAGCTCACGGCTGTATGTCGTTTCCGGGCGGGCAAAAAATTGATCCTTCGGATTGATCTCCACAAGCCTCCCCTGCCGCATAACCGCTACCGTATCACTAATTGCATGGATGACACCAAGATCATGGGAGATGAACAGCATCGTAAAATCAAGCTCAGCCTTAAGCGTATTAAACAGCTCAAGAACACTTCGCTGGACGGAAACATCCAATGCGCTTGTTGGCTCATCTGCAATCAGAATGCTTGGCTCGATGCTTAACGCACGTGCGATCGCGATCCGCTGGCGCTGACCGCCTGAAAATTCATGAGGGAATCTGTCCAGCGCGCTTTCGTCCATATGTACACGGGACAAAAGCTCTTTACTTCTCTTCTCAACATGAGGACGGTCTACAATTTTATGAAATAACAGCGCTTCGGAAAGAATCTGCCGAATGGAATGCTTGGGATTCAACGATGCATCCGGGTTCTGAAAGATCATCTGTATTCTTTTATACTGGTCACGGCTTCTCTTCTTCTTCAACTCTTGTGATCCGAGCACAATTTGCCCCTCATCGGGAGTGATCAGACCGGCAATAACCCGCGCCAAAGTGGATTTACCCGAGCCGGACTCCCCGACCAGACCAAGTGTGGTATGCTGCTGAAGATCCAAATTGATACCATCCAGCGCCGTAAATCCGCCGTAACGAACCGTTAAATTTTTTACTTGCAAGGCCAAATTGGAATTCAATTGATATCGCTCCCTTCCAGCTCCGGCAAAGGAAGCACCGAGTTAATCAGCATCTGCGTGTAAGGATTTTGGGGATTTTGCACAAGGTCAAGTGTATTTCCTTGCTCAATAACTTGCCCCTCCTTCATCACGCACAGCTGGGAGCACATCGTAGCTGCAATCGCCAAATTATGCGTAACAAATACCATGGCAAAGCCTAATTCATTCTGCAGAGCAGTGATCGTTTCAATAATTTGTCGTTGAACAGTAACATCCAGCGCCGTTGTCGGCTCATCACAGAGAAGAATGCCCGGCTTGCACGCGAGCGCCATAGCGATAATTACCCGTTGACATTGACCGCCCGAGAGCTGGCTTGGATAGCGGTCCGAGCTTTTCAAAGAATCGGGAAGCCCCAGCTTTTCGAGCAATTCCAGTGCGATTTTGCGCGATGCCCTCAGCCCAACCTTTTGTCTGTAATAAACAACCTCAGATAACTGCTTAACAACCGGGCAGAGCGGGTCCAAGGAACCTCTGGGGTCCTGAAAAACCATTGCGCTGCTGGCGTTGCTTTTGATAACCCCTCCAACTTTCTGAACCCCGCTTGGAAGAAGTCCAAGGATCGCGCGCAGCGTAAGCGATTTTCCGGAACCCGATTCACCTACCAGACCGAGGCTCTCCCCTTTGCCTAACGTAAAGCTGACATTGCTGACTAATCTTTTATTAGAGTTAGCCGCCAGTGACAGTTCTTCTATTTCCAAAACAGGACTTGTAGACATTATTTTTTCCTCCATATGTCTGCCAACCCGTCACCTACAAGAGACAAAGCAATTCCTGTATACACCACTGCGAATCCCGGGACTGCCGAGAGCCACCAGGCTGTAGTAATGAACGATTGTCCATCCGAAATCATCGTCCCCCAGTCCGGAGTTGGCGGTGTAATGCCGATGCCTAGGTACCCTAGCGTAACTATGGCTACCAGCAACCCAACCATATCCGTCATAAGCACTACAATCGCTTGGGGCAGTACATTGGGCAGGAGATGACGCATGATAATTCTTACTCCAGGCAGCCCCAAGGTCTGGGCGGACGCAATCCATTCCTGCTTGCGGAAGGATGCGCTAAGCCCTCTGACTACACGGGCAAATACAATCCAGCCTACAAGAATAAAGGTAATAAAAATCCCCTTTTGTCCGGCTCCACTGGCAAAAGCTACAACAATAACGATCAAATAAAATGGAAACGCGATAAATGTATCGGTAATTAGAGTAATAACGTTATCGATCCATCTTCCGTAATACCCCGCAAGCATTCCGAGAAATACACCGGTGCAGAACGGAATAATTTCCGCCAAAAACATAATTTTCAGATCAGTTCGTGCAGCATAAATCAGTCTTGTGAACAAATCGCGCCCTAATTGATCCGTCCCCAGCCAATGCTCGGCAGACGGAGGCTGCAAAAAGGCGCTCAGATTTTGCTCTGATGGATCATAGGGACTTATAAACGGTATAAATACAGCCAAAAGAATCAGCACGGCCAGCATAATGCTTCCAATCAGAAGGGAAGGGGTATTCCATATACGGTTCAAAGCGCCTGTCTTCTTTTTGCCATCCTGAAGCCATTGCGGGTCTATTGTTATAGGTTTCGATTTCATTGTTTTCCTTTCGTTCTGGGATCAAGCCACCATGAAATAATTTCGATCAGGAGGCTGATGATCACAACAGATATCGCACAATAAAGTGCTATTCCTTGAATGACCGGGAAATCCCGTTTGGAAATTGAAGTGAACAGCAGGCTGCCGATTCCCTTAATGCCAAACACCTGCTCGACGACCAGTGTGCCACCGATCAAATAGGAAATATTTACACCCAGCAGCATCAGTGTCGGAAGCGCAGAGTTGCGCAGCACATGCTTGAACAGAATCACCCTTCTTGGTATTCCTGCTGCCTTCAAAGTGACTACGAAATCCGATTCCAATACTTCAAGCATCTGTGCTCTTAACGAACGAACTAAAGTAGGAATCTGCGAAAAAGCGACGGTAATCGCCGGTAGCGTAAGACTGTACAAGGTCCCGCCCCAGCCTTCGCCTACCCCTCCAACAGGGAACCAATGCAGACGAACACTTAGAACCAGAATCAAAAGTAAGCCAACCCAAAAGATTGGCATACCCAGAGTTATTGTAGGAAAAATACGTATCAAATGATCCAGCA
>RCUU01000090.1_pt1 | contig 50108 bp, 42 predicted proteins | sample 2166211 | NCBI WGS metagenome assembly RCUU01 (sample SAMN09932620, study PRJNA488358) | compost metagenome | feature: garden; material: soil; isolation source: compost soil in phenylacetic acid-enriched culture | place: Germany: Experimental Botanical Garden Goettingen | collected 2016-01-27
CTTCCTGTTCAGACTTTGTTTCTGTGATCGCTTCTGACATACCGATTCTCCTTTACAATAAGCCAATTGCTTAATTGATTCGGGGATTAAAGAGGCGCCCCGTTCCCTCATAAAATCTCTCCAGTTAGTGAAAAATGGTACAATTCACTCCTAAACAACCCGTAGACCATTGTATCATAATTTACATAAAAATAGTCATTAAGTATTTAACTTAATGACTATAAAATGTGCGATTTCGCATATCTTAACCCAACAAGGGCTGAATTATTCGTTTTTTTGAAGTCCAAACCTGGGTGAAATTTCCTTTAAAAAGTCATAAAACAGCTTTTCCGTAGGAGGCAGCTCCCGATTAGCTGGAATAATCACCCCAACATCCCTGGTTACTCGCGGTTCAATTACCGGAAGTGTGACTATAGTAGATGCTATGTGCTCGCTTAGAGCTATTTCAGGCAATACTGTCAAACCAAGGCCGGATGATACAAGACCTTTGATCGCATCCAAATCATCGCCCTCAAAGGTTACTTTGGGCTGAAAACCAAGATTTGCACAGGCCTTAACCACCATTTCCCTGAGAACAAAGCCTTCAGGAAATAACACAAAGGAATCATCCTTTAATTCACTTAGCTTAACGGAAACTTGATTCGCCAGAGGGTGGCTTGCCGGCAGCAATGCCACGAACTTCTCCTCGAATAGCACCTCGCTCTTGATCTGAGGCTCGTGAGGAACCGGCCCCATAAGAGCCAGATTCATATCTCCTTTTGCAACCCACTCTACAAGCTCTTTATAAGAACCATGCTGTAATTGAAAATGTACTGATGGATACTTTTCGCGGAATCCTGATACAACTGTTGGAATCATCTGGGCTGCCAGACTGCTAGGGAAACCAATTCGAACGGTACCTCGTTCCGGATCAAGAAACTCGCTAATTTCCTGCTGAGCATTATCAATTACTTTCATCAAATGCTCCATATGCGAAAGAAACAGCCGACCGATCGGCGTCAATTTTACTTTTCGTCCTTCATGAATGAACAAATCTACACCGAGCTCTGATTCCAGCTTGAAAATTTGCCTACTGACCGCAGACTGTGAGACATGAAGGACATAGGACGCTTCCGTCACATGCTCCAGCTTCGCTACCTCTATAAAATATTGGATTTGCCTCAGTTCCAACCCGCCACCCCCCGATTCCAGTTATTCCTCAGTTACTAATTCAGCTATTCAGTATATCCGGATCATTCATTGCATTCTTACACGTCTGGTTAAATATTAAATCCCATTATATAAGTAAACAGAAGAGAACGAAAGGGTTTCTTCCTTTCCATAACCATTCAATATATCCAATAAGTCTGACAACCAAAGTCATTTAATTATTAAACATGTTTCATGTAGAATCAGGAACCCGAAGGTAACAGGATATATCCAGGGCTCGCTTGTCTGGGGCATTGAGCCATATGAAATAACAAAGGGCTGTTCTCACAGTAGATTTTTTCTACTAATGAGACAGCCCGTTTTCATTCTCAAATTACTCTCCTGGACGATCCAGCTTGTACAGATTACGATATCTCGGTTCATTCTCCATCAGTTCGGCATGTGTTCCACGCATAATGATCCCGCCGTGCTCCATGAAAATGATCTCATCCATCAATTCCGCACCAACCAAATGATGGGTTACCCATATCAGTGTTTTCCCTTGCGTAGTATGGAATATCGTAGACAGCAGCTCGCGCTCGGTTCGCGGATCAAGACCGATCGTCGGCTCGTCCAGAATTAACACCGGCGTGTCCTGAAGCAGTACGCGCGCTAAAGCCACACGCTGCCGTTCTCCACCAGAAAAGCGCTGCCCCGTCTCTCTCATTGGCGTATCCAGACCATTTGGCAGACTTGCGATCAGCTCACCAATTTGCGCCTGCTCAGCCGCCTTGTCAATATCATCTTTGGAGGCCTCAGGTCGTCCCAGCATAATATTATTGGTAATTGTGGTATCAAACAAATGAGGGCTTTGATTCAAGACTGCAATGATCCTCGGCACCTCGGCACCAAAATGAGAAACGGGTATTTCATTAATCGTAACGCTGCCTGACGACGGCTTAATTGCACCCATGATCAGCTTCAGCAATGTAGACTTTCCAGCTCCGCTGCGGCCAATGATTGCAACCCGTTTCCCTTGCGGGATGTCCAGTGACACATCATTTACAGAATTCGCGCCATCTTGATCATAAGCGAAAGAAACGTGTTGAAGCTGAAAATGAGTTTTTTGGGACGCAGCAGCTATATCCTTGTCGGCTGCTCCTACTGGAACGTGAGCAGACTCGCTTCCCTCATCCTTAGCATAGCCTGCGCCGGAAATCCGATTCAATCGATTGAGTGATTCCTGGTATTCAGGAATACGCTGTACAGCTTCGGATACTGGCAAAAATGCATCGGTCAACGGGAATACTACAAGCACAAAAGCCGCGATCATGACCGGATTCAGATCTCCATTAGCCACTTGTCCAGCAGACCAATAGATCATCGATACGACGGAAATTCCCATCACCAGCTGACCAATCAGTGTTCTCCATCTGCTCCATATTCGAAGCTTGCGATCCATGGACATCACGATCTCTTCATCCTGTTCATATTTGTTCAGGAAGTCATTAGCTCTGCCGCTGATTACCCAGTCGCCAATTCCCATTACAGCATCGGTCAGCTTCTGATAGAGTCCGTTTCGCTCCCGCTTCATCTCAATATTCATCCTGCGAGTCAGCTTCAAAGACACATAAGGAAGCACCGCTACAAGAATAAAAATATACAGCGCAATCAACAGAGCAAATGTCCAATCGAACATCCCGATTCCGATTACCGCAGCCGCATACAGCACCAGTGCAATCAAGCTTGGAAAAACCGTGCGAATGTACACATTTTGAAGCTGCTCTATATCATCGGCAAGTGCACCCAAAATATCTCCGGTCCGATAACGGGATCGAATAAATAAAGCCTGAGGCTCCAGCATCCGATACAGACGAACCCGCATTTTCGATAAAATACGCAGCACTGTATCATGCCCCACCAGACGCTCTACGTAGTGTATAACCGCCCTGCCAATCCCGAAGGCCCGTACTCCGACAATCGGTACATACACAAGAAGAACGTTATAGGGCTGCGTCGCTGATTTGGAAATCAGAAATCCGGAGGTGAACATGAGCATCGAGGCCGCAAGCAGGGTCAACACGCCCAGAATCAGATAGAGCGCGAAGCGGCCGCTATACATTCTCATGTAAGGGCCAATCCATCGATCCTGTTTCATAGTATCCCCTCCCTTTGGGAATCTACCAAATGATAGTAAACTCCCCTTTTCGCCATCAATTCTTCATGAGTCCCTGTCTCTGCGACACGTCCCTGATCCATGACGATAACATAATCCATATCACGCATCCAATGCAGACGGTGAGTTGCGAGCAGCACAAGCTTGCCTTCAAACAACGGCAGCATCGTCTCCTTAAGCTCATATTCCGTCTCAATATCAAGATGAGCAGTAGGCTCGTCAAGCAAAAGAATCGGACGATCACTCAGCAACGATCTTGCCAGAGCGACACGCTGCTCCTGCCCGCCGCTAAGCGGACGGCCACCGCCGCCAATAAGCTCATCAAGGCCATTCGGCAAATCCTTGAGCATAGATTGAAGGCCAGCCGCGATCGCTGCTTGCTCCACGTCACCGGTCGATGCATCCGGAGCGTTAAAGCGAATATTGTCCTTCAACGAACTGCTGAAAATGTAGGGCTTTTGCGGGATATAGGTAATCTGTTTACGCCAGTCAGCCGCATTCAAATCTCCAAGCACCGCCCCATTAATTTCAAAGCTGCCCTGCGTTGGACGAAGAAAGCCGCCCAGAATGTCAATCAGCGTAGATTTACCGGCCCCACTCTCACCGATAATGCCGATTTTACCGACTCCACGAAAGGTGAGATTCACTTTTTCAAGAGAAGGCCGTCCCTCTTCCTCATAGGTGATCCCCACATCACTCAAGCTTAAGCGACTGCTGCTCGTCCAGGTTAAGTCAGCACCCTTTGGCACAGGGGCAGCAAGAGCGGCCTCTTTATCAGCAGCCTGGATAATATTCTCCATAGCCTGGCCTGCTTCTTTGCCATCCAGCGTTGCATGATAATCCGCACCTACCATCCGTACAGGCAAGAAATATTCAGGAGCTAATATCAATATAGTTAACGCTGTTAGCAGCGTCATTTTCCCATCGATGAGCGGCAAGCCCAGACTAACCGCTACAGAAGCTACCGACAGCATAGTAAAAAAATCAAGCGCAAACGAGGATAAAAAAGCGACGCGAAGCGTTCGCATCGTTGCCGAGCGATAAGAGTCGCTGACCCGCTCAATCGATTCTCCATGCTTTTTGCTGCGTCCCAGAAACTTTAACGTTTCAAGGCCGCGAAGCGAATCAACAAAATGATTAGACAATATACGATATGTTTTCCATTGACGCTCTGTCTGCTTCTTAGCGGTCAAGCCGATCAGGATCATAAAAACAATCAGGATAGGCATCGTAATAGTCAAAATAACTGCAGACGTTATATCCAATGTATAGATATAAATTAAAATAAGAATCGGAGTAATACCTGTTGCAAGCATGCGAGGCAGGAACAGCTCCAAATAATTGCGGAATTTAGCTACTCCCTCAAGCACCATAGTAACCAAATTACCGGTACCTTCCTGTCCTGCGAACCTTGGACCCAGCTCGAACAGCTTGCTGAGAACCTCCTTGCGCAGGCTCTGACCTGTCTGCTCGGCAAATCGATAGGCCACCTTCTGTTCAAGAAGCCCGCATAGCTGACGCACTACAAATGCAAGCAGGAACAAGCCGACCCCGCCGGCTTGTTCCTGCAGCTTGGCGCCGGCAAACAGAGCGGAGACGACCTCCGCCAGCCATTTTGCCTGCATAATGATGGCAACGCTCTGAATAAGGGTCAAGCCGGCAATGACCACCAGTACCGGCTTTATTCCCTTGTATTTCATTAATCCGCGACCCATTAGTATTCCAAATGCTCCTTCTCACTAACCCTTTTGTGGAAAACGAAATAACTCCAAATTTGATATCCCAAAACAAATGGTAGCAATGTAAGCGCCACGATGGTCATAACCTTGAGCGAATATTGCCCGGATGCCGCATTATCAACCGTCAACGAGAACGCATCGCTGATCGAACTGACCATAACACGCGGGAAAAGCCCAATAAATACGGAAGCTATCGACAAGAAGATGAGCGTACCTGTCATGCCAAACGCCCAACCGTCTCTTTGCTTCGTCATGAAATAGCCTGCAAGCAAGAAAGCAGCAACACCGACTACCGCTATAACGCCAAGAATAACTCCACGAACCTCAAATACATCTGTCTCAATAACCGTGAGCACGCCAAAGAGAACGAATAGAACCGCAAGCGGAATAAGCAGCTTTTTGGCTAGTTTGCGTGCACGTTGCTGTAAATCGCCTGTTGTTCTAAGCGAAGTGAACATCAGGCCATGTACAAGGCAAAGCATAACTACGGTAACCCCTCCAACCAGAGTATACAGGTTCACCATATCGAACAAACCGGCCTTCATTTCCATATCGCCATCTATAGGCAGACCTTTCATTAATCCGGAGAATACAACACCCAGGAGGAATGGAGGAAGCAGGCTTCCCAGGAAAATCGCAACATCCCAAGTTCCTTTCCATTTCTCATTTCCGACCTTGCCCCGGAATTCAAATGCAACCCCGCGGGCGATTAACGCAAGCAGCAGCACAACTAATGGAGTATAATATCCGCTAAACATCGTTGCATACCAGTTAGGAAAAGCCGCAAACATTGCGCCGCCTGCCGTTAACAGCCACACTTCATTCGCATCCCAGAAGGGGCCAATCGAATTGATTAACACACGACGTTCCATATCATTTTTGGCAAGAAAGCGAGTGCTCATTCCTACGCCAAAGTCAAATCCTTCTAAAAAGAAAAATCCTATAAACAGAACCGCAACAAGTATAAACCAGAGCTCATTAAGAGACATGGTATCCCTCCTTATCAAACGGATCAGCCTTCGTATCGTCTGATTTTTCCACCGCGTTCGGCCCTTTTTTAATTACTTTCACAAATAAGTATACCATTACAATTCCTAGTATCGAGTAAATAGTACAGAAGGAAATCAGGGAGAATAAAACCTGTCCACCCGTCACACTTGGAGATATACTATCCTCCGTCTTCATTAGTCCAAATACAGTCCAAGGCTGACGTCCAATCTCAGTCATAATCCAGCCTGCCGTATTAGCGATAAACGGAAGCGAGATAGCCCACAGCATAGCCGTGTAGAACCATTTATGCGGAGCTTCCAGCTTTTTGCGCCATGTCAGGTATGCTCCGTACATAGCAAGCAGGATCATCAAGCTGCCTGCAGCAACCATGATCCGGAAGCTCCAGAATGTAGTGCGCACAGGAGGAATATAGTCTCCGGGACCATAAGTTTGTTCATATTCAGCCTGTAATTCGTTCATACCCTTTACTTCACCGGAGAACTTGCTGTATGACAAGAAGCTGAGCAAATAAGGAATTTTGATTTCAAACGTATTTTCTCCGGATTCCGGATCAATGTGGGCATATACCGTCCAAGGAGCAGGATCTCCACTCTTACCCCATAATCCTTCAGTAGCCGCCATTTTCATAGGCTGTGTCTCTACCAGGTATTGTGCTTGTTGGTGACCAAACAGCGCCACGCCAATGGAAGAGATCAATGCCACGATGATGCCGACTTTAAATGAAGATTTAAAGAATTCTACGTCTTTACGACGCAGCAGCTTATAAGCACTGATACCCGCGATCAGGAAAGCCCCCGTTGCAAAAGCTCCCAGTACAGTATGCGGGAATTCTACAAGCAGCTGGCCATTGGTGATCAGAGCAAAAAAGTCATTCATTTCCGCGCGTCCATTGTTGATTTCAAAACCAACAGGTCTTTGCATGAACGAGTTGGCTGCCAAAATCCAGAATGCAGACATTGTTGTTCCTAGCGCAACTAACCATATGCTGAGCAAATGGACACGCTTGGATAGCCGATCCCAACCAAATATCCACAATCCTATAAAGGTTGACTCCATAAAGAATGCAAATAAAGCTTCTACTGCAAGTGGTGCACCGAACACATCACCAACGAATCTGGAATAATCCGACCAGTTCATACCGAACTGGAATTCCTGAATAATCCCGGTAACAACACCTACCGCAAAGTTGATCAGGAACAGCTTACCCCAAAACTTTGCCATCTTCTTGTATTTCTCATTGCCCTTGACTACATACATTGTCTCCATAATTGCGATATGCAGTACGAGTCCGATGGACAAAGGAACAAAGAAGAAGTGGAAAATGGTTGTCGCCGCAAACTGCAGTCTTGCAAGAATTAACGGATCCATAAAAAATCTTCCCCCTACTTTCTGTCATTGGTTAACTAATGTGAATTCTATCACGGAAATATTACAGTGACTGATAAAATATTAATAATTTTGTGACAAGAATCACATGATATTTGTCACACTGGTACATTAAATTAAAAAAATAGCTGGTGTATCAACTGTTTGATAACCTTCTGCTTTATTGTGAAACTATTGTGACATCAAGCTCTTCAGAAGGCTTCCCCATATCTTCAGAACAGCTGCCGGCATCAGGATCCCAGCTCTTTAATACTAGCCTTTGCTTGTCCATCCAGTAAATGCCGAACTGTTAAAACCGGATGGCTCCATAGCATTCGTGGTCCGGCATAACGCATCACCTCTTTGATTCTCTCCCGCTGTGATGGTGCATAGCAATGAACAGGACAACTAACGCAGGTTGTTTTATTTTCACCAAATCGACATAATGACAATCGCTTACTCGCATACTGCTGAAGCTCTACACAATCCTTACATAAAAGAATCTTTAATACTCGATTCGAGCTTTTTGAACGATGCCTCAGCTCTACGATTGCATTTTCCTTTTCAAGATGTCCATGCTGACCTTTACAAAAAATGTGGACCATGTAAAAAACGGTTTCCATTTCTCTCAGGATTCTAGTTCCTTCTCTAAGTTGATTTTTTTCGACGGTTTCTGAAACCCGCTCGCCTCTATGTATTTTGCGGTTCAATCCTTATTCCCTCCGATTTACTTAATCCCGGCTTTGTCTATCATCGCCTCTCCTCCCTTGAAAAATACGTAAATACAACCTAACGACTCGTTCATCCCTACTCTATCGAAGAGTAAGGTTATCCGCTATGACGGTATGCATAAACGATGTGCATAAATAGAAATAAGGCACCCCCGCACAGCAAAGATGCTGCCCCTCTAAGGGAGTGCCTTATTCTATAGAACCATCTATAATTAAACAGCGTTATCGTCTTATTTACCAAACGGGATAAAGTCGCTGATATCAACGCCCAAACCTTGCGCAACCCTCATTCCGTATTCAGCATCGGCACGGAAGAAGTTGCAAATGGCACGAAGCTGAGTCTGATCAGGAGTCTGGCTTAAATCATTTACGATGTTTGCGATCAGATTATTTTTCTCCTCGTCACTATACTTGCGATACAATTCTCCGGCTTGCGTAAAGTCATCCGTTTTTTCGATTCGCTCACGACCAATCTGTCCCTGAACCTGAACAACGCTATCCTTGTATTGCGGAGCTTCTTTGGGAGTACCGTCAAAGCTGTTTGGTTCATAATTGATCGGTGACGGGTCTTGGTTCACGTTCATCAATCCATCACGCTGATGATTACGTACCGGAGCATATGGACAGTTAACCGGAATTTGCAAATAATTCGCTCCAAGACGATAACGTTGAGTATCCGGATAAGAGAATAGGCGCCCTTGAAGCAATTTATCCTCTGACGGCTCGATACCTGGGACGAGCGCGCTTGGCGAGAATGCGGATTGCTCTACCTCCGCAAAGAAATTGCCAGGGTTACGGTTTAACGTCATCGTTCCGACCTTAATTAAAGGATATGCATCCTCCGGCCATACCTTGGTCGGATCGAGTGGATCAAAACCCCATTTGTCCAGATCCTCTACCGGCATGAGTTGAACATTCAGCTCCCACTGAGGGAGGTCTCCCTTTTCTATATGATCATATAGATCTCGTGTAGCATGGTTGAAGTCTTGGCCTTGCACCTCTGAAGCTTCCTTAGCAGAAAAATTCCGCACTCCCTGCTTCGTCTTCCAAGTATATTTCACATAGGTTACTTGATCTTCAGCATTAATCCATTTGAAAGAATGAACTCCAAAGCCGTCCATTTGGCGGTAGTTGGCCGGAGTACCATAATCAGAAAACAACCAGGTCATCATATGAGTTGATTCTGTCGATAGGGACATGAAGTCCCAATACCGGGCAGGATCTTGAATGTTCGTATCAGGGGCCGGCTTCAAGGAATGAACCATATCCGGGAATTTGATGGCATCGCGAATGAAGAATACGGGCAAATGGTTGCCTACGAGATCATAGTTTCCTTCTTCGGTATAAAATTTCACAGCAAAGCCGCGTGGATCGCGAGCCGTCTCCGGTGATCCCGTGCCATGAATAACTGTTGAAAAACGAACAAAGACCGGTGTCTCATGTCCCGCCTTCTGCAGGAAATTCGCTTTAGTGAATTCAGACATACTGTTTTCCGTTACGAATACACCATGCGCTCCTGCACCACGGGCATGTACAACTCGCTCCGGAATACGTTCGCGGTCAAAATGAGCGAGCTTCTCCAGCAGATGGTAATCCTCCAGTACAGTCGGGCCCCTTCGTCCAGCCGTTCTTGAGTTTTGATTATCACCTACCGGAGCCCCCTGATTCGTCGTCATCCAATGATTCATCATATATCAATCCTTTCAGCATCTTGTTATTATATTTAGACTTATTCTAAGTTCTGAAATAGATTTTAACATGATTTCGTTCCTTTTTGCATGAAGGTTAGATGAGAGAACTATGAAAATACAAAAGGCTGTCCACAGTAGAAAGCACTGCGGGCAGCCTTAACTCTATCTCGTAGCTAATGCTTATACTTTAAATACCTGAATCAATTTTTTTAATTCCAGCATCATTTCATCCAGCTCTCTAAAATGCTGCACAAAAGCACCCATAATCACATTTTGCTGCTCCGATGCATTTGATACGGATTGGGCGTTCGCTGCAGATTCCTTCGCGGTGTTAAACATTTCCTCAACGGAAGCAGTGATTTCCTCTGAGCCTGCAGATAACTGCTGCGTCGTAGCGGATACATCCTGCATTTGAGCAAATACCTCGCGGATCGATAATCGGATATGCTGGAATCTTTCCCCTATCTCTTCTATCCGTGAGATTCCTTTGGAAATTTCCACAATATTTTTATCTACAGATTGCACCATACTTGCCGTATAGTTTTGAATAACTGTAACAATTTCTGCAATGCTCGAAATCGACTCGTTCGTTTGCTCAGCCAATTTCTTCACTTCATTCGCTACGACAGCAAACCCCCGGCCATGCTCCCCTGCTCTAGCCGCTTCAATAGAAGCATTTAACGCCAAAAGTGCAGTTTGTCTGGAAATCGTAGAGATAACGTCAACAATCTGGCCAATCTGCTCAGAATGACTATCCAGCTCTTTGATCTGAGTAGCTGTAAGCTGCGAGGTCTCTCCGATAACATTCATTTGAGTGATAGCAGCCTGAATTTCCGTATATCCACTTTCAACTTCGTTTGTTACCGTTTCAGTCTGCTCGGAAACCTCCGTAGCCGTTTCGGAAATACGCTGTACTCCAATGGACATTTCCTCCATTGCTTTCGTTGATTGCTCAGAGCTTTGCAGCTGCGCGTTCGAGCTAAATGCTACCTCACTAATCGCTGATGCAATATGACCTGAGGCTTCTGCCGATTGATTCGCTGATTGAAGCAAGCCAGAAGAGGCAGTAGAAACCTGACCTACAGTAGAGTTGATATTTTGTACAATGCCGGAAAGAGAATCTATCATTAAGTTAATATTCTCCCCCATTTGACCAATTTCATCTTTAGATTTTAAGCTGACCCGTTGCTGTAAATCTCCATCAGCCACCCCTTTCATCACATTGGAAACTCCAACGATCGGCTTCACAATGAATCGGGACAAGAAAAGGGCAATCAGTGCAACAACTACTACAGCAGAAACAACTATAATGACGGAAAGCCCTTGGGCATTTTGCAATTTTCCGTAGATTTCGCTTTCAGGAACCGTAATAATAAGCTTCCAATCTGTATTTGGAACTGTTCCAAAATAGTTAATTAGTTTCTGACCGTTCTCCTTGAAGCTGACAGAACCTCTATCCTGGTTCAAAATCGTTTCAAAGGCTTGTTTTTCTTCCGGAGTATTTTCAAACTCATCTATATTTTTACCTATCCGTGTTGCATCCTTGGAGGTATAATAAACTCCATCACCAGAGATAAAATAACCATAACCGCTATCACCGAGAGTAATTCTCTCCCCGACTTCCATGAGAACCTCTGGAGTCAAAGAAAAGGCAATTCCTCCGAGGAATTCCCCCTTATCATCTACTATGGGGACAATAACGGGAATAATATGGATATCAAGCTGCTCCAAATAGGACATATCCGCTACAGAAGGAGCTTTCGTTTCCTTTGCTTTTAGGAAGTAGTCAGCTTTGCTCATATCAGCTGTCATATTGATCATGTTCGTTAAAATACCTTTATTATCAATAATGCTATATCCCTCAGATTGCTTATCACTCTGATCCATAATGTTCAGAATAGGAAAAATCACTTCTGGATTCATCGTTTTAATTTCATCATGCTGAGCAATCAATTCCTCCACAGCACCTGTCTTATTTTTAATCCAATCATCAATCCGATCCAGATTGATTTGAAGAGCCTGATTAGCCAGCTCCTCATTATCATCTTTAATTACTCCACTAAAATAACTCGTAAAAAATATCGTTGATGCTAGAAGAGGTAGAATCGTTAATACCAATAAACCGATTGACCACTTCACTTGGATAGAATTAAATACACTCTTTTTTTGCCTCATGCAATAACCTCCTAAATAACCAGATGAATTTCTAATCCCGATGATTCTTTTTTTATCGGTCAGTAATACTCGTTTTTAACAGTGTAATTATGAAACTTCTATGGATATTTGTAACCTTTTTCACAACTGTAGTGCTTTTTTTCACATAACAGTTAAGTTCTACTAAATAAGCAAGTAATTATTTCCTCGGAAATCCTGGCATTTTCCGAATTTTTCCATACAAAAAAAGGTCGCCCTCAGCATATCACTGAGAGACGACCTGCTTTCTATATAAGTTAAACTAAAGAATAGAACGTGATGGCAAGAGGGTAAAATGATTCTGGAACAGCGATTGAAAGAACATTTTACACGGCTGCCTTTTTACTTGATTCCCTCTTGTACTTCATTCAGCATCTCAGGTAAGGACAACAAACCGCCGCCTGCAAGATACCAATAGCTAGGATCAAGGTAAATAATTTTTCCATCTTTATATGCATTCGTTTTCTTCACAAGATCATTCTCAACCAGCTTGGAAGCCGGCTCTGCTTGCTCGCCTTCGGTTACTACAGCGTCACGGTCTACAACGAACAGGTAATCCGGATTTTTCTCAGCCACATATTCGAAAGAAATGCTTTGACCATGAGTGGATGCTTCGATGGTATCGTCTACTGGAATAACTCCAAACACATCATGCAGAAGACCAAAGCGTGAGCCTGGACCATAAGCGCTAACTTTACCGCCGCTTGTCAAGATAACCAGACCTTTTTTGCCGCTTGCTGTCGCTTGATCACTCAATGCTTTAATCGAGTCATTGATTGCTGCCAGTTCTTTCTCCGCGTCAGCCTCTTTGCCGAAAATTTTGCCTAATGTAGTTGCATTTTCAGTAAAGGAAGCCATGTAGCTGGCTGTATCTACACCCATAAAGATCGTTGGTGCAATTTTGTTCAATTCTTCATAGGCCTCTGAAGAGCGTCCCGAGATGAAGATAACGCCCGGATTCAATGCATTCAGCTTCTCATAATCCGGCTCGAACAATGTTCCTGCATTTGTATATTTCGAGTCTGAATACTTGCTTAAATGAGGTGGCAAATTGCTTTGTGGCACTGCCGCTACTTCAACACCCAATTTATCAAGCGTCTCCAGCACACCATAGTCAAAAACAACGACATTGCCCGGGTTCTTCTTCAATTTAGCTTCGCCCAGCTTATGTGTAATCGTAAGTTCTTCCTCTTCAGCCGGTTCAGCTGCCGCCGGTTCCGTAGTATTCGAAGATGTTGCCGCATTACCGCCAGTATTGGCTGCACCTTTATTCGCTTCCTTATTGGCTCCGCATGCGGAGAGTACGACTACAAAAATGATTGCCATGAACAACATCGAGATTTTTTTATTCACCTTAGATCCATCCTATCCTATATTTTATTTAAAATAGACTGCAATTTTATTGCCGCCAATCTCTTCAATCGGAATTTCCATATCATACACTTCACTTAACACTGTCGAATTCATAATTTCAGTCACAGACCCTTCCCTCACAACGACACCATTCTTGAGCGCTACGATGTGATCGGAATAGCATGAAGCGAAATTAATGTCATGGATCACGAGAATGACTGTCTTGCCAAGCTCATCCGTAAGTCTGCGCAATACCTTCATGATTTGAACCGAGTGCTTCATATCCAGATTGTTCAGCGGCTCGTCAAGGAGCACGTACTCAGTGTTCTGGGCAATGACCATCGCAATAAATGCACGCTGCTTCTGTCCACCGCTTAACTCATCCAGATACTTGTTCTCCATGGACCCCAGATCCATGTACGCAATCGCTTCATCAATATGGACATGATCCTCCTTGGTCAGCTTGCCTTGGGAATATGGAAATCTTCCGAAGCTTACAAGGTCTTTGACCGTCAGCTTGATATTAATGTGATTGGATTGCTTCAGAATGGAAATCTTCTTGGCTAGCTCGTTGTTTTTCCACTTCCCAATCTCTTGATCCTCGATCAAAATTTCCCCGCTATCCTTCGTAATCAAACGACTGATGATCGACATTAGAGTGCTTTTACCGGCTCCATTAGGACCGATAAATGAAGTGATCTTTCCTTTTGCAATGTCTAATGACACCTTGTCGATGACTGTTTTTCCGCCGTATTGCTTGGATACTCCTCTTACCTTTACCACGATTTATTCTCCTTTAGCAGTAGATAGATGAAGTACACTCCACCGATAAAGTTGATGATCACGCTTAGTGAAGTGGAAAAGGTAAACACTCGTTCAACAATCAGCTGACCACCGGTGAGCGCGATGAAGCTGATCAAGGAAGCGCCGAGGATCAACGTTTTATGGCGGTATGTGTTCAGGAACTGATACGCTACATTGGCGACAAGCAAGCCCAGAAAAGTAATGGGGCCCACAAGCGCTGTTGAAATCGAAATCAATATGGCGACGATGATCAGCATTCTTTTGACTACAAACTCATAGCTGACCCCTAAATTCACTGCATGATCCCGGCCCAGCGAAAGGACATCCAAATACTTGGCAAATTTAGCGAAGTATAGCCCTGACAGTAAAACTCCCAATAAAGCAAGCAGCAATATATCGGAATTCACGTTATTGAAGCTTGCGAACATCTTATCCTGGATGACCAGAAATTCATTAGGATCAATCAGCTTTTGCAGGAAGGACGACAAGCTGGAGAAAAAGGTTCCAAATATAAGCCCGATCAACAGCAGGTGATAAATGCTGCGGCCTTCCCGTCGAAACAACATTCTATATAGCAAGCTAGCGAACAGCACCATCAGGCCGACAGCGAAAATAAAACGGAAGTTTTTGCTCATCAAGGTAAGACCTGTACCGCCGATCAAAAAGACGATTAATGTCTGAAGCAGCATGTATAACGAGTCCAGACCGATAATGCTTGGCGTCAAAATGCGGTTGTTCGTGATCGTCTGAAATACTACCGTGGAAAAGGCGATCGCTGTGCCGGTTAACAAAATCGCTATCAGCTTCTTGCCCCGTCTAGGCAGTATGTAGTCCCAGTGCCCTCCCGCATCAATCGTCATAAAGACGACAGCCAGCAGAACAGCTATGCCGACAAGGATACCTATTTTTGCTTTATTGCTCATATGTCTTTCTCCTCAACAGCAAGTACAGGAATATGCCGCTTCCGATCACTCCGACAGTCAAACCGATGGATACTTCATACGGATAAATAATGACCCTTCCCAAAATGTCACAAGCCAATACGAATACCGCACCCAGCAGTGCAGTACTCGATAAATTTTTCTTCAGGTTGTCACCTTGGAATATCGTAACCAGGTTAGGAATGATGAGTCCCAAAAAAGGAATCGAGCCCACGGTCAGCACAACCACAGCGGTTACTAGAGCTACAAGAACAAGTCCGATATTTACAACATGCCTGTAGTTCAATCCGAGGTTTACTGCAAATTCTTCTCCCATCCCTGCAACAGTGAATTTATTCGCGTATACATACGCCAAAACCACAAGGGGGACGCCAATATAGAGAAGCTCATACCGTCCCTGCATGACCATGGAAAAATCCCCAAACATCCATGCGGACACATTTTGGATCAAATTATATTTATATGCGAAAAAAGTAGTTATTGAATTAATGATTCCACCAAACATCAGACCTACAAGTGGAATAAAGATCGTATCTTTAAATTTAATTCTGTCTAGTATTTTCATAAAGATATATGTCCCGGCTAATGCAAATACGAAAGCTACCGAAGTTTTGGCTAACGGGCCTGCTGAGGAAAAAAGCAACAGGGACACCATGATGCCAAAAGTAGCCGAATCCATCGTACCCGCTGTAGTAGGGGACACGAACTTATTCCGGGTCAGCTGCTGCATTATCAATCCGACAATGCTCATACTGGCTCCAGCGATTAGGATGCTGATGAGTCTGGGAATCCGGCTTATCCTGATGATTTCCCACTGTTCCCCTGTCAGATGAAACAGATCCAGTGGTGATATACTCTTAACACCAATGAACAGAGATAGCAGGGATAGTATAATTAGTGCTGATATTAAGTATCTCTTCTTCATTTCTCGTCCTTACTCTCATTCCTCTGGCCTGGAGGAAGTCAAAGTTTTTTCGCTGCCGGCAGGACAGACGCTAATAATGATATTCATTATCATTTGACAAAATTATAACGTCTAAAATTTTAGCTTGTCAACCCTTTCACAAAATGAACCAGAATGAAACAAAGTTAAAAATGGCATAGTAATCTAAAGATATATGCCCATTCAAACAAAATAGGAGGATGCCTTCATGGAAAATCTAAATGAATTTGTGGAAAAAATACACGACAAGCAGTCCAAGGATCTTCGCAACAAGAAGCGTCATGGAAAAGGAAATCCCACCGGTCAGCTTCCTGGCAAGCAGCATAGTACTCAAAAATAGCCTTTGCAGTTGACTCAAGGTTGAGCACCCTAGCCTCACATAAGGAAAGGCTGTCCCGGAGCAGATAATTCCGCTCATAGGACAGCCCTCTTCTTCAGTCAATTACTCTGTTACCCCCGGTACTTATCCGTACCTGAGATGAATTCATTAGGAACGTCCATTCCTCCGGTTTTGTGATTCTTGAACTGACTGAGACGACCTGAACGGGCCTCTCCTCTACTGCCGCCTGATCCATTAGGTTGACCATTGCAGCCACAGCCGCAGCCATCACCACTTCGGGAATGTTCCTCACGATTGTTAGTCATCTAAGAGCACCTCCTGAAGACGATTGACCTGTATGAGGATTCATAAGGGTCAAGGATAGCGTTAGTCTTCTTGGAGATTTTTATACCTTGCAGGCTATTCTTTAATCGTTACGGTAACCGGAGACCATTCTCCGATCACTGTCTGTCCGTGAACAGATACGCTGCCCTCGGGAGTCAGATCCTTCTCCGTCATTATGCCTAACGCGATTGTAAAGCGATTAAACTTGATCGGAACTCCACTTTCACGACGCACCTCTTTGCCGTTTACATAAAAAACAACCTCGTCTGTGCCACGGTTGTAAGTAATTTTGTAGTCATTGAATTCCCGTGCCTTGAAATCCGTATCTTCCTTAAACACGCAAAAGTATTTTGTCTTATCGCTGTCCGGTACAGTAACACCAGGGAAAGGCAATACCGCGTAGACACTTGCATATTTATCATTGCCAGCAAAGAAATCAAGCGCAGCACCTGTTGTGAAATCCAGAAGATTCAACGACACATATCCATCGTAAAGATCCCCCGGAACTGTGTTTTGGGAGCGGGCGCGAATTTGCAGCTCAAAGCTGATTTCACCCGATTCAGGCACTTCAACCTCTTCTACGGAATAATACATGTGCTTCGCATTGTCCAAAATCTGAATCTGGTTGTTTTGCCGACTTAGCGGTGCACGAACATACAAAACCCCATTGCGCACAATGACCACTGCCTCCGGCTCGCGATATTCCCAGAAGGACCCGTCCGGCAGAGGAAATCCGCCCATTTTCCAAACCTGTCCCTCATTTAAAATCGTATGAAAATCGCCAAATACTTTTTGTTTATCCATATTACTATCGTCTCTCTTTCCGGTTATCTTATATTATTGAAAAATGCCCTGAACTAGCATCGCCGCCATCATCACAATGCCACAACGAACAGAAGCCTTTTGTGATGCACCCATCAAGGGTAAATAGGCTGCGGAAGGATTCTCTTCCTTAAGCCCGCCATATACTTTATACAGCGGAATAGCTGTAAGCAGTGCAATTAAAGCATACACGGGTAGAACTCTGGTCACTACACATATAACTACAAAGGCATACGCAAGGAACAGCATCGTTTTGGAGAAACGCAGCGATTTCTTCTCCCCCCATACGACAACAAGCGATTTTTTCCCCGCCTGCTCGTCCGCTTGCCAATGTAAGAAATGGTGATTGAACAGCAGCATTGTAGTCAGTATGCCCACTGGCATGGCTAGCAGCACAAGACTGTAGCTGAATTCACCGGTCTGAACATAGTATGTTCCCATAATCGGTAAAACACCAAAAGACAGCAAAATGGCGATTTCGCTGTACCCTTTACCTCTATAGCCGTATCGAATAGGAGGCGCAACATAGAAATAAGCAATCAATCCGCCTAATACGCAGTATGCCATTACAAGCCAACCGCTGAATATACTTAGAATAACTGCACTAATTACCGCCAACCCCAACAGCGACCATGTGATTGCCGCATAAATGCGTTCGCTCATAATGCCTCCGGACAAAAGACCCGAATTAGTCGATATCAGATCAGGGTTCTCTTTTGCCGCTGCATCGGCACCGTTCCGATAATCCCACAAATCATTGATCATATTAGAGAACAGGTGAGCCGAAGCCGCCCCGATCAATGTAAGTATAAATAGTGCCGGGTGAAATTCTCCCTTCCACACATACGCCCCTATTCCACCAAGAAATACAGGGACCAGCATGACAGTAACTGCCCAAAACCGGGATGCCTTAATAAAAAGTGATAATTTACTCACCGGTTAGTTCACGCCCCAATCTAAAATATAGTCTGTAACAAATATCACTATCAATTATACATTATGTTTCATAGAGTAGAACGGGAAATTTATTGCATAACATTTACTGGACTTTAGTCCAGTAAATTTCTTCACCAGAGACCGAAGCTGAATGCTTTTTTTTATAGTATGCTATAAGCAATTAAGTACTCAGGAAGGGGATTAACATTGAAAATGAGCAAAAAATCTTGGATCGGACCTGCTCTCGTTTTAGTTGGTATCTACTTACTGTTCTTCCGAAAGGAGGCCCTCACGGCGGGTACCTTATTCGGTCATTTTTGGCCGACCATTTTCATCCTGCCGCTCGGTTTGTTTTTTCATTGGTTGTACTTCTCTATGACTCGACAAAAAGCAACGGGACTGCTCATACCCGGCGGTATTCTATTTACGGTCGGTCTCGTATGCCAGCTTTCTATTTTATTCGATAGCTGGCAGTATCTCTGGCCAGGCTTCATCGCAGCTCCGGCAATCGGCCTGCTTGAATTTTACTGGTTCGGAGGACGTAATCGGTGGCTGCTCATCCCCATTAACATTTTAGGGGGATTGTCCATCCTATTCTTTGCTGTCTTTTCCTTAGGCGCTCTCTACAACAGCTTTATTTTCGGACAGCCCGTCCTCGCCATTGCCCTTATCGTGTTTGGTGCAGCCGTTATGATTGCACCCAAGAGAAATAGATAATTACCGTGATTAATTACCCTCCAAAGCAAATAAGAATAAGCCCCACACCACAGCAATGTGGAGTTGGGGCTTATTTGTTGTCAGTTCATCATTTTGTCATGATAACGGCGATAATTAACACCGCGATGCGTGCGACATTAGTCAGCATGAAGTTTTTCACGGAAAGGGAAAAGGTAAACTGCTTCGTCGGCTTCTCTGTAAATTTTTTAATATTTTTTCGGACAGGAATGATCGTTAGCAGCACCAGCAGCAGTAAAATTGGATGTACCTTCATAAATAATAAAACGATTAGATCAAGATATGCAGCATAATAGAGCAGCTTAAACAAAATCAGAGCGTTAGGTCTGCCAATATATACAGGCAAAGTATAACGTTTATTCTCGATGTCATCCTCCACATCGCAAATGTTGTTCGCCAGCATGATGTTCGAAATGCCCAGTATAGCCGGAATCGAAATCAGAAAAATAAGCAGCACCTCAATAAGCTGCACCTCCAGAAGGACTGTACCGCCCTGAAGCGTAAGCGAGGCCAGCTTCTCTTCAACATGAATATAAGCAGATATGAAAATGATGACAAATCCCATAAACAGTCCGGAGAATATTTCACCAAGCGGCATTCTGGAAATGGGGATAGGGCCAAACGAATACAAAATTCCTACTGCAAACGACAGTCCTCCTATTAATAGCACTAAAAGATTAGTTTCCATCACTAGAACAATCCCGGCAGCAATCGCGATTGCAAGCAATGTAAAAATAATGGCAAGTACATTTCCCGGCTTCATTTTATAGCTCACAATAGCGTTATGAACCTCGTAGCCGTAACCTTCCTTCTTCTTCGCTCTAGCATAGTCATAGTAATTATTAATAGCGGTTGTCGCCATATCAAAGCTTAACAAGGATAGAAGCATCAACGCAAAATGATAGCCCTGAAATTCATGAAACCGAAAAGTAGCATAAATCGTACCCAACAGAAAAGGTATCATGCTTGCAGCTTTCGTACGAATCTCTACTAAATGTAAGAACCTGGTCAGTATCATAAAATGTCCAACATCCTATCTGTTTATTTCTTAAAATGATGATATCTAATTTTTAAGATATTTTCTATTTCAAATGTCCTTGACAAGCATTTTTCAAACATGTAACCCTAAAAAGGAGGATATTTATACCATGACGAAGAAAAGAAACTAGTCAATAAGTACCTTGTCTCCTACTTATTTACTATAAATACACTTTAGGAGGAACAACAGGATGGCTAACAAGAGATCCCTATCTCTTCAGCTGGCAGCGATGTTTATGGTGGGGCTTGCAATCGCGTTATTTTTCGAGTCCTACAACCTAAATCTCATTTTCGGTATATCGCTTACCTTTACCAATATAGCACTACTGCTCATCGTTCGCTGCTACGGAATTAAATATGGGCTCCCCGCTGCACTTTTTGTGTACTCGGTATCGATTTTTATATGGAACAATCCCTATACAATCGCCATTTTCCTGCTTGAGCTTATAGTCGTGAGCTTATCATTAAGCATAAGTAAAAAAGACCGAAGCATTATGATCGATTGGATGTTCTGGTTTTTACTTGGTGCTCCGCTTCTATTCTTGCTCTATTCCAATATCTACAGCACGACAGGTTATGACCTGTGGCTAATGATTGTAATACATGTTGTCAACGGACTATTTAATGTAATGATCTCGGAAATGCTGTGGGACTACACGCCGAGCCGTCTACTCCCTCCAAAAGCAGCCTTTAAGAGAGTCCCTTTGTATTTCTATAAAGTGCTTTATCATATTATTATCGTATCCGTAACGCTTCCATTCCTGATCTATATCGTAAGCAATAGCTGGAGCATGGTCAGAACGATGTCTGATTATACGGCTCAGATGTCCTCCAGTCTATCCGAGCATATTTCAGAGGATGCACAGCATGTCTTGGAGAGCTACAGCAATCATGATGAGCAATCGATGGCTCTTGCAGCTTCTCAGCTGCAGAATATCGTTCAAGATTATAACTCGGACAATACACTTAACATCGTCATTTCAGATAAGCAAGGCAACATTATTGCTAGCAGCCGCATGGCACCGCATCTAACAAACTCATCACAAATCGAGCCTTTACCAACCGATCAGCTCATTCAGGACGGTCTATTTTTGCATGTTCCATCTAACGACAAGCTTCTGATTCTTTCGAATCAGGATTGGAAGGAAGCCAAATATATTTACAAGACAGAGATCGGAGATAAGCAACTGCAGTTGTATATATTAATTCAGATGGATCAGTTCAGGGAGCAGCTATATCATCAGTATTTGGGACAGTTCCTGTCACTGCTTCTCTTCTTCTTATGTGCTGCTGCAGTAGGACAATATTTGAACCTACGCTTGCTTCGAGCCCTGAATCAGCTAACGGATTTATCAACCAATTTACCAGAGAAGCTGTACAGCGGAATGACGGTAGATTGGCCAGAGAGCCGAATATCTGAAATTCGTTCTTTGATACGCAATTTTCGAGCTATGTCGAATACACTGGTCCAAATATTTCAGGAGTCGATCAAGAGTAATCACTTGCTTCAGGAGCAAACTACTCAGCTGCAAAAATCCGAGAAAAAGCTGCATCATCTCGCGTACTATGATGAACTTACCGGGCTGCCTAACCGATTGCACTTCACGGAGTATATAAAAACACTAAATTTAGAAAATCCCGACAATTCGCATCCATTTGCACTAATGTTTGCCGATTTAAATCGATTCAAACAGGTTAATGATATTTTAGGGCACACTGTAGGGGATCGGCTTTTGCATAATGTTGCCGGTCGCTTTAAAAACATCGTGTCGGAGCAATGCAAGGTTTTTCGTATCAGTGGTGACGAGTTTTTGTTTATTTTGCATTATGAGGACATTTCAGACGTTCAGCGAATTGCGCAGGATATTTGCGATAGCTTGGATGCTCCGTTTGACATAAATGGGCGATCACTATATATGTCTGTCAGTGTAGGCATCAGCGTGTATCCTTATGACGGCGGCGATATGGATCTTATTATGCGAAATGCCGACATCGCGATGTACGTCGCTAAAGAGCAAGGAGACGGCTTCTATCACTTCTATGACAGCTTAATAGAAAATCAACGCGCGGAGAGCATGCAGCTGGAGAATGAACTGAAAAACGCCTTGCGTGACGGACAATTCACCCTGCATTACCAGCCAAAAATCGACGCCATCAGCAATGAAGTAATTGGTGCCGAAGCTTTGATTCGCTGGATGCATCCTGAGCTCGGCATCATTTCGCCCGCTAAGTTTATCCCGCTTGCAGAAAATTCCGGGATCATTCTCGATATTGATGAATGGGTGCTTCGCGAAGCCTGTCGCCAAAACAAAGCATGGCAGGAGCAAGGGATCTATAATTTCCCTGTTGCAGTCAATATTTCAGCCCGCCATTTCTACCAAAGCAACCTTATTCCGATGATCACGCGTATTTTGGACGAGACCGAGCTTGATCCAAGCTATATCGTGCTGGAAATTACGGAAGGCACGCTGATCAAAAATGTAAAATACGGCGTTCAGGTGATGGAGGATATTACGAAAATGGGTATCCGCATTTCTATGGACGATTTCGGGACAGGCTATTCCTCACTTAGTCAGCTCGAACGGCTGCCGATCAGTGAGATGAAGCTGGATCGCTCCTTTATCCAAGGACTTACGGACGATTCGCGTAAATTATCCCTCGTTCGAGCCGTTATTGAGCTTGGACATCATATGGAGCTGAAGGTTGTAGCAGAAGGCATCGAATCGGCGGATGATCTAAAATATTTAACAGAGCTGAAATGCGATCAATTTCAGGGCTATTTTTTCAGCAAACCCCTGTCTAGCAAGGAATTTTCAGGCTTTGTCCGCGATTGGGACAGCACTGCCCTGTCATCAGATAATTAACAGAAGAAAAAAACGATAATTGCCAGAACCTGTCAAAATAGGTTACAATGTTAAATGACAGAATTCACCAATATCTATCCCATCATTTTACCCTTTTGCCTTCCCCTCCGTTTCTTTAGTTCAACTTATATAGCATCTCTCAGCTTCGTTGCAAATAGAGACGGGCTATATATTTTCTATAATTCAGCCAGAGACCGTATTTTATGCTGGTATATGTTGAAGGAGGCCTCACGGGGTAGTTATGAAATTGAAATTTTCAAAAAAATACTATTATGCACTCGCAGCCATTCTCCTCTTAGTTGGGAGCGGGATACTGCTGTACTGGAAGCTGGAGCCTTCGCTGCATTTCCGGAATGCAGATATCCCCGTATTAGCTACACCCGAGCCATCCGTACCAGATGGTCCATCTGCCGCACAACAGGATTCCACGCAGGCGAATTCCACAACACCAGATGACAAACCGGCTAAAACCAAGCAGCCCAGCTTCAATATCCTGATTCTCGGTACAGATGCGAGGGAACAGGAAGCATCGCGTACAGATGTTATCATGCTGGCTCATGTTAATACCGACAAGCACTCTATTAATCTGATCTCCATTCCCCGTGATACCAGAGTCTACATCTCCGACGTCGGTTATACCAAAATCAATCACGCACACATCCTGGGTGAAATGAAGGGCAACGGGCATACCGGAACCCAAGCTACCATTCAAGCGGTGAGCAATCTCTGCTCCTGCACCTTGAACTACTATGTCAAAACAGACTTTGAAGGCTTTGAGCATTTCATTGACACGATCGGCGGACTTGACGTTTATCTTGACGATCCCGTCAAGCTTACTTATGGGCACAGAACGATACCCGCAGGTAATAATCATTTGACCGGGGCTGAAGCCCTTGAGTTTGTACGCGAGCGCAAATCCTTACCCGGCGGAGACTCCGGCAGACAGGCTAACCAGGCACTTGTTCTAAAAGAAATGATACGGACGGTTATTCAGCCGCAAAACTTAAAAAATCTCCCCTCTTTGATCAATCAAGTAAGGGAAGACATCCTCGACACAAATCTTAGCGACAGCGATATTGTTAGCCTGGCCTGGTTAGCTAAAGACGTTGAAGAGGATCAATTTGAGTATGCCCAGCTTCCCGGTCAAAGTGGCAAAAAATATGATCCATTGTTAAAAACGGAGCTGTACTACTGGATTCCCGACACAACGGAATGGAACGAATTATCCAAAAAATTAATAGGAGAGTAGCGAGAAATGACACTGTCAGTAAATCGTAGTTTTAGAATAATTCCTATTTTGCTCATAGCTATGGTACTGGGATGTCTCTCACCGTTCAGCCCTGCTTCCGTTGCCGCAGAAGCTTCTGGTACCGGAAACATCCCTAATCTTATTAATGTTAAAAGCACCGGTGCTGCTGGTGATGGTGCAACCAATGACACTAAAGCCTTCATCACCGCTCTGGAGATGGCTGCCGCAAGGCCCGGAGGAGCGAAAGTAATTGTACCTCAAGGAACCTATCTCATTGATTTGGAAGATCCTTTATATGTTAAAGGTAACGTCCAAGTTATAGGTAAAGGTGCTCCTACTCTCAAATTCGTTAATTTCTCTTCCGACCCTGATCAATACGGATATGAAGCCTTCTATGTCTCCGGCAACAACATTGCTATAGACGGCATCATTGTCGACGGTAATGAGTCGTTAATAAGAGGGATTGGCGTTCATACGGGGTCCCGGAACATCAAGATTTCAGGCTGTACCATAAAGAACATTACTCAAGCTGAAAATTCGGAGCTTCCACAGTATAGTGCGCTTATTTCGGGAATTCTCATTTATGGCAACACTCAGAACGTTACCGTCTATAATTCAACGATTACTAATATTTCCGCTATCCATGAGAATCCCATCGCCCGCGGTATTCTTGTATGGAGTGAGCCTAATCAGCCATTTGCCCAAAATGTCCGAATCTTAAAAAACAACTTCTCTTACATTACTCCAAGGGAGGATGCTGACGCGATCTACTTCGATAAAACTCCGGAGAACACACCTAAATCAAATTCTTTAATCCAAGGCAATCAGATCCACCATGTCGGTAAAAGAGGAATCAAAATCGCGGCGCCGGGCGTTACTGTTAAAAGCAATCACATTACCAATTCATATAATGGCAATAACTATTATTTGTTCCCGAATTCCAATCCTCTTCCACAGGATATGTTCTCCGCCATTTCAGTGTACGCCAGCCATGTTAATGTCACTGGCAATCTCATCGACGGGATCGGCAGCTATTATGCAGCTATTGAAGCAGATCTCGGTATTCTGACGAACATTACTATAGAGAAAAACTCGATTTCCAATGGTCATCAGGCAAATATCGAAGATACTAACGGCATCAGACTCGGCCAAATTCGTAATTTCATAGTGACCGATAACTCTATATCAAATATGCGTTCAGGAATTTTTTCTCCTATCGATACTTCTCAAAGCGGCTCAATCTCATCGAATACTATTTCGAACGTGGAGTACGGTATTCTTTTTGTTGCCCCGGAAATATCGTATCAAACGTCCAATGTTGAGGTAAAAAATAATACGATCACTTCTCGCCAGGATCACATTTTATCGCTCCCTAACTTAAAGTAATCGTATAATTTGGCGCAGCATGCTTACTAAAGTAATTCTTGCATCGCTGCAGTCTCCTGTTTGCTATTCTGTAAGAACTGCTCAATATCCAGGGATGCACCATTCATGCTGGTGTCCAATCCCTTGGATTGGTCGCGTCTTAAAACAACCAGAATGGTTTGAAACAATATTTTCAGATCAAGAATCGGCGAGTAGTTCTTGATATACATCATGTCGTATCTCAACTTGTCCGATGGAGAGGTTGTGTAATTCGCCATCACCTGTGCCAGTCCGGTTAACCCTGGCTTCACCATGAGCCTGTAATTATAATGAGGCAGCTCATCCTTAAACTGATCTACAAAAAACGCTCTTTCCGGTCTCGGGCCGACCAGACTCATTTCCCCTCGAATCACATTAAACAGCTGCGGCAGCTCATCAATTCGAGTCGCTCTGATAAATTGACCCAGCTTCGTAATTCTTGCATCCTGAGCGCTCGCTAATACCGGCCCCGTATGCTTCTCTGCATCCTGAACCATGCTTCTGAACTTATACAGAGTAAACTCCTTCTCATGCAAGCCCACCCGATCCTGTGAAAATGTAGCTTTGCCGGATGAGGTCAGGGGAATGATGATATACATCAGCAGCATTACAGGTGAAGCTAAAATGATCAGCACCGATGCGATAGCTAAATCAATGCAGCGTTTGGCGAATCTCTCCCAGATCGTCAATTCCGGTGGAACCATAGAATAGACTAACAGATCATCGATTTGCTGCAGCTCCGCTTTCATCATATACAATTCATAGAAATCAGGGATCAGCAGTACCTCAATGTTTTGTCTTCCCGCTGTTCGAATAAGCTCTGTTTTGATAGAGGATGGAATATCCTGACCGAGAATCAGAACATCGATGCCTTCCCAGGACACCTCTCCCCATTCCTCCTCTTCATTTACGATAAGTACCCGTTGAATATCAAACCAAATATGACCTTGTACTAACAGCTTTTGAAGGATGGTCAGAGATGATTCCTGACCGTTCATCACAAGAAATGCCGGCTTTCTGCCGATGCCTTTTCTCTGTATGTAGAATATCGATAAGCGCAGGCTAAACGTAAGAACAACCTGTATTAGAAAGGCGATGCTCACCACACTACGAGGTAAGGTAAATGTTTTAAGCCAATAATGAAGCACGATCATCTCTACAATAAAGATCATATGGGCTAATACCAGATTGTAGAGCCATTTGGAGGGCTTCTGTCTGCCTGCAAAATCGTATAAATTGAAAAAATAATACGTAATCGCTGTGAACAGCCCCAGCCAAGGAGCATAATGTAAAAATGATTGCCACTGCTCAGACGGCACGACACCGCCAAAATTTATATTGTAAGCCAATAAATAACTTACATAAATAAAGAGACAATCCAGCAGCAAAACAAACACCTTGGACCCGCTTAAACGGATAATTTTAATCATAACATGACCTCCCGCGCAGTCGCTCCATGTCCATAAATTTGTGTCCACTGTTCCACAATGACACCCATGCTGTAATGCTCTCTCACAAACTGACGCCCCGCTGCTCCCATTGCTTTGCGCGTATCCTGATCAAAAGCCATCATGTTGACCATTTGCTCGCATAAATGATCGCTGTCTCCAGGCCGGACTAACAGTCCGGTCATATTATCCTGCACGACCTCCCGGTTCCCGCCGACATCCGTAGCAACAATAGGAAGCGCACTCGCCGAGGCTTCCAGCAGTACAATAGGCATGCCCTCCCACTTTGAGGACATCACGTAGGCATCTGCCGCATTCATTAATTGGGGAATATCACGGCGGATTCCAAGAAAATGTACCCGCCCCTGAATTCCCTTATCACTGCAAAGCTGCTCCATTTCGTCACGCTCCGGACCAATTCCAGCAATGAGAAGAGTGCTATTCGGATACGTTTCAATCATCTTGGCGAATGCTGTAATCATATTTATATAATCCTTCTCCGGGACAATCCGTCCTGCGGCGAACCAGATAAATGAATCACTATCAAGTCCAAGCTCCTGATCTATTCGCTTCCGTTCCCGTTCAGCGTTCCCTTCAAACTGGTTTACGTCAATCCCGTTGGGGATGAATTTGATTTTATGCTTCGGTACGATCCTTTTGTCGATATAGCGATGAACCGCCTTATCGCTCACGTTAGTCGTCAGCTCGCATAGCGGGTCCGTTAGTCTGTACAGCAGCTCCCTATACCGCCCGCCTTCATTGATATTATGGGCTGTACAAATAAGCAGCGGCATCTTCACAAACAGCCGGGTAATTCTTGCTAAAATATTTGCATGCACCAAATGACTATGAACAACATCCGGCTTAAACTCAACAATTAGCCGTCTTAATCTGGCAATAGCCCGCGGGTCGGGAATTCCTTTGGCCATACCTAAGGAATGTATTTGTACCTCCAGCTCTTTTAAATCATCCAAATAAGCAACCGGATCAATCATACTTACAAGAGCAATGGAATAGCACTTCGCCCGGAATCCCCTGCATAGCTGTACAATTTGATTTTCAGCCCCGGCATAATTAAAACCTGTGATAAGAAACAGAACTCTTGTCATGATTCTCCGCAACCTCCCTTTGTTCGTTCTTGTAAAGTGCCAGGGATACAAAAGCAAACAAAAGATACTCAAAGTTGTACCCGAAATCACCGCTAACCAAGGCGGTTCCTATCGTCTGCAGCAGCAATACGAGAAGAACCATCTGACTTCGGGCTATCCATAGCGAATTCAGATAAGCAAGAGACCAGAGCAGCAAGCCGATAATTCCCAGCTCACAGGCAATCTCCAAAATAACGTTATGAGGAAAATCCCTTGCAATCGGTGGGGTTACGCTACCAAGCCCTGCTCCGATGAAAGGATGCTCATTCCATGTCTGAAACGCCTTCCTCTGTAAATCAAGGCGACCAATATAATTTGCGTCACCTTGTAATTCACTGTGATCAAATAAGACGGCAAAACGGCTGTTGCTGACCCATGTCTCAAGCTCTGCCGAATATTGAGAGGCTACTAGCCCGCCTGCAGCAAGCAAAATTAGAAAAGCTGCAAGATAAGACTGTAATTTCTTCAAGCCTTCGCGGCGATATTTTTTGAAAAATGAAAAGACGGCAATCATCCCGTTTGCAATAATGAAGGCAACCAGCGGGCCACGGGATTCTGTAGCAAAAGCAGAAATTCCCGCAACTACGATGGTGATGATTCTGATCATTAACGGAATACCTCTCCCCCAAAGGGAGATCGAAATTGTAATCAAGGACATTCGCGCATTAATAATCGGATTACTACCCGGCAGTGCCAATCTTCCAGGGTATTCATCGGTATACTCGCCGAAGACCAGATGGGTAGCCGCATAGGCAAGTCCAAATAATGCCACGATGGTCCAGGAGAATTTTCCGTATTTTTTATATATGATATAGGCGTACACACCCGGGATAACGGCGTGAACAACCAGAATAATCATTTTATAGAGACCATTTGATCCAGGTGGTGTCCAAGTAAGCGTCGCAAGCCCATACAGGAGAACAAGCAGCCACAGCCATATTCCGCTGTCCTTCAGGATATCGCCGGTTCGTTCCCCTTTGCTGAACCAGGCAATTAATGCAGGAAGCATTGGCACAGCTACAAGCAAAAATAAAGCATTGCCAGGCATAGCCTGCTTGTACAAAAATCCGATCATGTCAAAATATAAGGAAAATCCGATAACATAACCGGCATCGATTTTCATGCCGAATTGGTAAATGCATTGCAGGGTAAAGAGACCTATCATTAAAACCAGCAGTAGCAGCAGGATGAGATGAACGCTCACCGGATACCGCCTTTCTCCGTAATTCTCTTCATATAGCCTAACCTTACAGATTCCTTCACAGCCGTATCCAGGCACTCGACCTGACTACGATCTACTCGTCGTCCTTGCCAGGAATGCACGAATTTTTCAATGGCATCAGCGGCTTTTACCGTATTTCCCGGTTCGTTAGGAATTTGTAAAATGAACGGAACCTGCTCTTTGAAATCGGTATCTACGTATCCATTAATAACTGGCAAGCCGTAAGCCAAATATTCCCTTACCTTTAACGGCGATGCTTCCTTCATCTTTTTACGGTAAAGGGCCAGGGAACCTATTGCCACGTCCGCTTGCTGCATCAACGGCTCATATTGAGCTCTTGTTAGCTTGCCGTGGAACATCATATTGTCTGGAATCGGTTTTTTTAATTCAGAGGAAGGAACTCCAATAATGTCAAAATGCCAGCTTTCGTGCATTCTCGCCATCTCCGCAATAGCATCAACACCATGCCAGGATAAGCCAGGAGTACCGATAAATATTAATCGAGGTGTTTCATTGCTTGCAGGTGGGGTCGATGGAAAGTCATTTAAAGCAATGCTGTTGCCTATAATAATCCGATCCTTGGCCTGTCGCCTGAAATTTTCACTTTCCGCGATTTCCCCACTTACAAAAACATAACCGGAGGTCGATTCTAGAACAAAATCACGGGTTAGTGCATGATACATATATCTCAGCTTGTTCCCGATACGCATCTCGGTCATGTCATTCGTATTGATCTCCAGCACTGATGGAATCTTTCGGAGCAATGCAGGCAGTCCAAAGTAGAACAGATCAAAGCGATGGTAAATAACGTCTGGATTCCACTGATCTACTCGTTGGATTAATTTTTTAAAATCGGAAAAACGCCCAAGTCCCCTCTGATAGGTTTGAACCGTCACCTGAGCGGTTTGGAGCGAATCGCTCCAATCTTGTGTATCGTGCATTGTAAACAGAAACATTCCTACTTCATGTCCCAGGCGTGTCCATTCTGTAATCTGGCTGACTACTTTTTTATAAACACCACTCTCTGGTCCTTCATTCCAATGAATCAGATAAGCAATTCTCATGAGCTCCCCTTCTTCACCATACATTATTTCAATTCTTCCATACACATCCGGTAAAGCCTCCGGTCACGCGAACGCACTAGGTTGCTGTTGTGCCATAATAAAGTAAATTCCCCGCCGTGCTTTACACACTGCCGATATAATGAATGAATCACTTCGAATGCCTGCTCCGGATTCAGCCCTTCATACTGCGAATGAATCAGGGATTGTTCCATCACGATAAGCGGTCTCTCTCGAAGCCTAAGCCGTTTCCTCGTGTGCAAATTAAAAACCGGATATTCGTAACATGTGCCACACCGGAAGCCCGGGCGGTCAGCGTATCCAAGCGTACTGTCATAATGTAATCCGGCGTCCTCCCAATGCTGCCAAGTGTCAGGCGCTCTCCATCTCAGGAAGTGCTGTCTTCCTCCATACTGTTCCTGCTGTATGCCAGCAATTGCAGCTGCTTGCTGAAGGTAATCATACTGCTTCTTGATCCTCTCTGAAGATAAGTAAGTCTGGTAGCTCGGATGCAAGCCTACTTCATGACCTCGCTGCTGAATTTTTTGCAGAAGATGGGAGATATCGGGGTCATCCATACTGTAATTCCCGTCATATCTTGGTTCCGTATGCTCGGTAATAAAGAAGAAGGCGCTCTTTACGCCCGCACGCTCACTTAGATCCATAAGCAAATCAAACGTATTGTAAGGATCTCGATCTATCCTGTTCCTTCTACCAATCATTTTCCCTTTTCTCAATCCTGATTCGATGTCTCCCCGCTTAAATAAATCACCCAAGCTTTCCTTGGCTAGGCTGACCCGACTCCGACGACGATGCGCAAAAAACGGATGATCAACATCATGGCTTAGCAGCTTCTGAATCGTTCGCGATTTACGGAAGCTGGATAGCTGTGGCCACAGGTCTGCAACAAATGACCAGAGCAGCTCCAAATAAACGTTTACGATGGGATAATGCAGCATGCCTTCACGAACGGAGTAGGATTGTTCAGAGGTGAAGCGATCATGCTGATCTCTACTCACCGCCGCAACCACCTCCTCGTATCTGGTCAGCATAAAAAAGCAGCTTCCGAACAAATCAAGATCACACCATATGCCCGAATCACTAGTCTGTAGTGGGACTTCGGAAGCTCCGGACATCCCATATATTGCGGGAATCCCCTTTTCATCAGCCACTCCCAGCCTTGCTAACATTTCCTCGCCCACTTGCATTCTGCTGGAGGGGCTCTTCGGAAGTGATTCCGGAGTAAGCCATTTTTTTTCTTCTATCCCTAATAGCACATCCGGGAATCTGATTTGATGGCTGTTCACCTCTGGGCATGTAATTTCTATGCTTGAGCGATCATCAAATTCAAGGGTATATGGAAGGCCAAGAAACTCTCCAAAAATAACATCATAGATATACTCTCTCTCGGGAAGTCGAGATAACGGGCTTTTTATGATGAACACAACCTACCCCTCCTGTTCGGCCTCAAGATTCCCTGTAAGATGACGATATTTCCTGACCGCAGTCCATGACAAAGCGAGATGCAGCAAATATCCAAGGGTAGAAGCGATACTGAAATACAGCACAGCCGTTGCAGCATTCTGCCCCGTATATTTTGCTAATAATAACGCCCCAAGCACGATCGTTACTCTCACGATTTCCCGAAGCAGATGCAGATCTTGCCTCTCCATAACATCAATTGTTGAGCCCACCGAATTTGCCACGAACTGACTCAGGTACATAATGCCAAGCAGACGAACAAACTGTCCGGAACGCCCCCATTCCTCCCCAAAAAGAAATGAAAAAGTGGATGGCGCAATAAATACCATAATAAGGACTATCACCAGGCCTACAACAAACACGTTTCGAGCTGTCTTCTTGAACAGAGGATACAGCTTATGCGGTGCATGCAGCATATATTGCGAGGACTCCGACAAATAAACATTCATAACAGACGTTGTAATCAGCGTCATCGGAGATCCTAATATGCGCTGTCCCAGAGCAAACAGTCCCGCCACCTGCGGTCCGTAAAAAGCAGCTAGCAATATAGTAGGCAAATAAATGCCTAAGCTGTTCAAAATGTTGGATGCCAGTGATAATTGCGGAAATCGTCTATAGCGATGCGCACTCTCCTTCATTTCGTCCCAGCTCGTATCGATGGCCTGATTGTTCACGTCACGGCGCCAAAGCCGCCACTGCTGAAACAAGCCGCTGAACCGACCAATCATATCGCCAATTATCAAGCCGAGCGGGCCTGTAAAGACACGGCTCAAAATGAGCTGCGAGGATACTAGAGAAATGCTTTGCGTATATTTTGTCCTTGAGAGCTGCCTAAAATATTTTTTACGAATCGACCAGGCATTTAAAATTTGATAGAAACCGCCCAGAAACAAACTGATAACAAAAAAGGCGAAATAACCTTTGATATCAGGCTCCTGAGTCCATACAGCCAATGGATGTGCTAAAAAATAAACGCCGATTCCGCCCAAGAGACTAACCAGAATACAAATGCGAAGAGATAAACTAATAATGCTGCTCGCCACGCGATCATCCTCGGGCAATGTGATTGCATTTTCATATGAAAACGATACGAGCATAAGCATGATGGAGATCATGGAGGTATACATGGAGTAAACGCCGTATTCAGTTGGATTATAAAGACGAGTAATTATAGGCAGAGCACCCAATATGATAATTTGGCTGACGATCGTTCCGCTTGCCAAAACGGCCACATTCCGAAAAAAGCTGTCTTTAGTCAATTTTTTCAAATTTTTCAGCATCATCGTTCCTGACTATTGGAGTGCTTTAACTATTTTTTGTACAATGTACTGCTGTGTGGACTCTTCAATCTGTGGCCAAATCGGTAAAGACAGCACCTCGTGTGACAAATCCTCTGCTATCGGATAGCTGCCATATTGCCCCTCATAAACCGGAAGCTTATGTACCGGAAGAGGATAATATACGATGGAGCTGATGCCTTCCGCATCGAGCTTGGCCTGAAGCTCATCACGTCTGCCATTCAATACACGTATTGTAAACTGGTGATACACATGCTTAGCATAGGATTCTTCTACAGGAAGAACTATTCTCTCGACACCGCCAAGCAGCTCTCTATAACGTCTCGAAGCCTCACGACGTCCTTCATTCCAATCATCAATGTAGGGAAATTTAACCCTTAAAATAGCTGCTTGTATCTCATCCAGCCTGGAATTAAAGCCGATCAGCTCATTGTAATATTTCTTTTTGGAGCCGTGAGCACGGAGCATCGTTGCTTTCTGGGCCAATTCAGGATTATCAGTAATAAGCAGTCCACCATCGCCATATGTGCCAAGGTTCTTGGATGGGAAGAACGAAAAACAGCCGGCATCACCAATTGTTCCGACCTTCCGGCCTTTATACTGGCCGCCAAAAGCCTGAGCCACATCTTCAATCACGATCAGATTATGCTGTCTGGCAATTTCAAGCAAAGGGTCCATATCCACGGATTGTCCGAATAGATGCACCGGAATTACCGCTTTGGTCTTCGATGTAATTACTGATTCCAGGAGCAGAGGGTCCAAATTGAACGTGTATGGATCAACATCTACAAAAACCGGGGTAGCCCCGATACGATTAATTGCTTCAGCAGTCGCAAAAAAGGTAAATGGCGAAGTGATTACTTCATCGCCTGCCCCAACGCCGGAGGCCAGCAAAGCAATAACTAGCGCATCCGTACCTGAATTTAGAGTAACAGCGTATCCTACCCCGAAATATTCAGCCGCTTCCTGTTCGAATTTCTTCACATTTTGTCCCATAATGAACGCTCCAATATCGAGAACTCCCTCAATAGCGTCCATAATTTGCGGCTTCAATTCCTTTACTTCGTAGCTCATATCGAGAACCGGTATTTTTTTAGAAATTGCAATCTCATTACGCTTGGCCATCTTTCACACTTCCTTTCAATTTACATACCATGTCCTGAGCCATCTCATATTGTCGCCCGCAGCTATGGCACTCTGCTTGCTGATCCTTGAAGGAGAGCTTTATTCCACATTGACATACCCATCCAATATGACGTGCCGGCACACCGGCAACCATTGAATAAGCCGGTACATTTCGACTAACGACAGCTCCGGCAGCTACAAAGGCCCATTCACCGATGTTTGTTCCGCAGACCACTGTAGCATTAGCTCCGATGGAGGCTCCGTATTTCACGACGGTCGGATGGTAGTCAGCGCTTGTATTACGCGGAAATGCTGACCTTGGTGTACGCACATTTGTAAAGACCATGCTTGGACCGCAAAACACGTAATCTTCCAAAATGACTCCTTCGTAAACCGAAACATTGTTTTGAATTTTAACACCGTTTCCAATCGAAACATTGGAAGCGACGAAGACATTTTGACCTAAGCTGCAGCTCGATCCTATCACTGATTTGGAGGATACATGACTGAAATGCCATACCTTGGTCCCGTCACCGATCACGGCCCCGTCATCAATAATCGCCGAAGAATGTGCCCAATAATTACCCATTTCTCATAGCTCCCCCGTATCAATATCGTTCTATAGCAAATGATAGTTATCCGGCTTCGTCATTTGATGTAATGCATTTCTTGTATCAAAAAGCACCTGGCTCTTACTGCTGATCATGTCATAATCAAATCCGCTATGATCTGTCGTAATCACTGTAATGTCCGCTTCCTGCAGGCGCTCTTCAGTAAGCTCGATGCAATCATAAGGCTGTCCACGGTATTTAAACGAAGCAACGTGCGGATCACTTACCAGCACTACTGCTCCCCGTTCCTCCAGAAGCTCAATCATTTTGAGCACCGGTGATTCACGATAGTCGTCAATGTCACGCTTATACGCAACACCAAGCAAATACACTACGGAGCCGTATATCGGCTTCTTGCTCTTGTTCAGAATTTCCCCGATCTTCTGAACAACAAATTCAGGCATGGCGTTGTTAATTTCTCCGGCCAGTTCAATCAGCCTTGTATGGTAATTGAACTCTCTTGCTTTCCATGTAAGATAGAATGGATCAATCGGAATACAATGTCCACCCAGTCCCGGTCCGGGGTAAAAGGGCATAAACCCATAAGGCTTAGTCTTAGCGGCCTCTATAACCTCCCAGACATTGATTCCCATGCGATTGCACAAAATGGCCATTTCGTTAGCTAGTGCAATATTGATGTGACGAAAGGTGTTTTCATAGATTTTCTCCATTTCAGCAACCGCCGGACTGGAGACGACGTGCACTTCGCCGTCCAGCACCTGTCTGTATAACTGCTCTGCAACCCTTGAACAGGCTTCAGTAATGCCGCCGACTACTTTTGGAGTATTTTTGGTATTGAAGGATTTGTTGCCCGGATCGATTCGTTCAGGAGAATATGCAAGAAAAAAGTCCCTGCCGCATTGAAGACCAGTCTCTTCCAAAATAGGCTTAACCAATTCTTCCGTTGTTCCCGGATATGTCGTACTTTCCAGTACAACAAGCATTCCGGGATGCAGGTATTTCGAAATTTCACGCGTGGAATTTTCTACGTAGCTCGTATCCGGCTGCTGATAAACATCAAGCGGAGTTGGTACACAGATCGCAACTGTATCCACCTTGGAAATAAATGAATAATCACTGGTCGCCTGAAGCTGACCACTTTCCACGATAGCCCTAAGATCTTCATCAACAACATCACCGATGTAATTGTACCCTTTGTTCACCATCTCAACCTTTTGATCCTGAACATCAAATCCAATGACTCGGTAGCCGGCTTTAGCCTTCTCGACCGCTAGCGGCAATCCGACATACCCCAATCCAATAACGCCGATTACCGCGGTTTTATTATGTAGTTTATCAATCAATTCTGCGCTGAGTTCCTGTGTTTCGAACAAATTTCCGCCCATAAGATCCCCCGATCCTGTCAACATCTCTCTCAGCATTTCTCTCAGCAGCCACTTTCAACTATGTCGACAACCAATTTAACTGCGTTTTTCCCATCCTCAATTGTGATCGCCGGCATTGAATCATTCCGAAGCGACTCTACCATATCCTCGATGATTCGTTGATGGCCGGAAACTCCAAATGGATCCTGCTCAACGTCAGCAATAATTCGTGCAATTTCTTCCTCGCTCATTGCCGCACATTTCCATTCCTTAATCCAATTCGCTGTCTTCCCGCCTATTAAGACATACCCGTTCTCCCCGAATACGGATATAGACTCCTCAAGATTGTGATCATAAACCGTTGTACAAGCTTCGACCACACCAAGGGCACCGCTGGAAAATTTCAATGCAGCTACAGCGATATCCTCAGCCTCAATATTTCTGATTCTCGTATCAATCCACGACTTTACCCCAATAACCGGACCAAATAACCAGAGCAGCAAATCAAGGCTGTGAACCGCTTGGTTCATCAATACCCCGCCATCCATCGCTTTTGTTCCACGCCACGGTGCTTGATCATAATAGGCTTGATTGCGATTCCACCTTACCGTTGCGTTGACATGGCTAATCTTCCCAAGCAGTCCTTGCTCCAGAGCCGCTTTCAAATGGGAAATCGCCGGACGATAGCGATTAGGATGTACTACCGTAGATTTCACACCATTTCTAACAACCGCTTGAGCAATGTGATCTGCATCCTCCATGGTGAGTGTCATAGGCTTTTCTATTACTAAATGCTTGCCTGCTTCAGCAGCTTCAATAGCCTGAGCGGTATGAAGTCCACTTGGAGTGCAAATACATACCACATCGATACTCGGTCCCCGCTGCAGCATTTCTGTAAAGCTATCAAACACAGGAACCTGCCACTTCTCCCCAAGGGTCGCCAGTCGATTGACATTGTTGTCGCATAATGCAGCTAATACGGCTCCGTCTGTCTGCTGAATAGCCTCCATATGCTTGTTTGCGATATGTCCACAGCCAACTATTGCAAAATGAATCATTTCATACCCCCTAGTTATAAATTCCTTCAATCTCTGCCTTGCGATATTTGCCCTTTCGAGTAATCCTTCTTCTCTCAAGCAGCATTGAAATACCAAGTGCCACAAAAATACCAATAAACCCGCCTATGGCAAGATTGAGCATTTTTCTAGGACTAACTGGAATGGAGGCATCCTCCATATCCGCATAGTCAAGCACTATTACATTAGCGCTCTGCACAATCTCTGTTGATTTCGCAATAAAGGCATCCGCAAAGGCATTGGAAATTCGCACGGCATCCTCCGGATTATCGTGAGTTGCATATAGCATAATAACTAGAGTTCCTGGATCTGTTCTCACATCAATTCGTTGAAGCAGGTCATAGATGGACTCTGATAGGTTCAGCTTCTCCTTCACTTCATTGGCAATGTAACGACTCTTGATTGCATCTTCATATGTCCTCGTCAGCATTTGGCTTGCCAGCAGCTCATTGTAGGTTCCCGATTCTGTTGAAGTAATTGTGGCTACCAAGCTGGCACTAGCCTGGTACTGTGGCTGAACAATCATGTTAATTAAAAAAACGCCACCAACACAGATCAGGAGCGTAAAGCAAAATGCAAATAGATGATGTTTAATTGACTTTAATAAGTAATAAATATCCAATCTACACTCACCTCAACAATGATATAACTGCTTTCAATTACTCCTGAATTTCCATAGCATTTTTCTGAATTTAAGGAATTAAATGACTATTAATCGCAAAAAATAAGACCTATCGAACTGTATCGAAAAATGTCGCATAGGTAAAAAGTCACTATCATAAACCTTATATTAACATATAATAAAATGTATGGTATCCTACTTTTTCCTTAATTTCAATATTATTTAGTTTATTCCTTGTAAATTTTTGCATAACCATAAAAAAACAGGATCTTATCATATTCCATGATAAGATCCTGTTTTACTGTACGAGATGCTGAATCTATTAATTTTTTCCTATAACTTTAACGTTAACGTTACTCTTGGCAAGCTGAATATTGAACGAGTCCCCTGTCACCTTGTTGTTCTGAACAACGATGTCCTTTTGTGTACAATTATCAAGATATGTGGTCAAATCAATGCCGCCCTTGGTTGTTTGAATCACATTGTTTTCTATGGAGCCCTTTTCGGCATTTTGCCATGTCCATATTCCCTTTTCAGCATTCTCAATAGTATTGCCGGAAATGTGGAAGTCTTTAGTATTGCCTAGTCGAATGGCCGTCGTCCCTTGGGTCGAGCTTGATGCACCCATCACAATTTTATTGCCTTTTACGGTAACATTGTTAACTGTCTGCTCTGCACTTACTTCAATTGCAGCATAGTAGCTTCCAACTCCACCGATTGTATTGTTCTCTATCACATTGTTCGAACCGTATACGCTAATCCCGGCAAACATATCAGGAGCCAGCTTTCCCTTCTCCTTACCTGCATAATAATTGTTCTTGAGGAAGGAATTCGTTATCTTGTTGTCTTTCACCGTGATGCCTTGAGCATACAGCTTAATCGCCCGCTTGGCATTGTGATCAAATCTGTTATTTACAATAAAGCTGCCTGTATCTTTGCCTTTGTTGTTATCAAGATTAGGGTCTTCATAGTATATACCGTCCCCATCATCAGCAGGGCCGATATGGTGGATATAAGAATTAGTAATCGAAACTTTAGCAGCCACAGTCTCTTTCGATCCCCATGTAGTTGTTACATAAATACCTCTGGAAATAAGACTGCCTGAGGTTAAATTGACTGCGTTTATATTCTTTACCTCAACGCTATCAATTTCAATATTACTGCTATTGCCGTATATGATTATGCCTGACACAACACCCTCATGGAAATCGTTTCCAGGGTCCTTGCTGTGGGAAGCGTTGGAGACGATCGCTTTGCTTACTTTGATTGCAGAGCTTCCACCGCCAATAGCAAGCACGCGATTTACCGCCATATTCCCATCGAGCACAATGCTATTAATCTCAATATTGGAGCCCGTTGCCCGCATCATTTCCCAGCCAAACTTACTGCCACTAGCTTGTATTACCGAGCCCGTCCCGTCGCCTACAATTTTGGTACGACTCTCAACAATCAGCGTCTTGCCAGGATCGACCAGATAGGTTCCTTTAGGGAAATAGACCGATGCCCCTTGATTAGCTGCACGATCCAGAGCTTGCTGTACAACCGCTGTATCATCCGTCTTGCCGTCGCCTTTAGCTCCAAGGTCCTTAACGTTAATTACTCCACCAGTCGCATCAGCATGAACCAATGTTGCAAACGGAGCAGAGAAGAACATAACTATTACTACGATGAGTCCTATTAAACTAGTTCTATTAAATTTACGAACGTTCATCATAGCAATCACCCCAAAAAATCAAAATGGATAAAAAAATAGAAGGATCCCTGTTTCAGGATCCTTCTATTCACCATATCCTGAAAACTGTTCGGGAACTGGCTGGCATGTGATCGCTCACGAAGCCCCTGTAGTTTTGCGTCCCGCATTTTCATACGGTTTGCCGTTTCGTAGTTCTCATATTTAATTTAGGAGTTAAAAAATAGTATTATAGAATCGTTTATTAGAAATACAAATCTAGAAATCTATGGATATATAGTATCATATTATCTCTATGACCGCAAACCTATTTTACTAATTTTTTACTAGATTTACACTATAGACCTTACATTTTCAGACCGTTGTGATCACCTGCAAAAACAGTCCCGGTTCCTCCCACAAGTACAATATTCCTATAAATCGGAGTAACCTCACCCAGTACATTGGAAATGGAATAAAGCTTCGTTAATCGTACATACTCTCTGCTAATACTCTCTCTTAAAGCAGGCTTCTCGAACAATTGCAAAATCGCTTCTCCAAAAGCTGCGGCATCCCCCAATTCAACAAGCAGTCCATGCACTCCATCTGATACCAAATCCCGATTGCCGCGAACATCAGTCGCTACTACAGGCAGTCCGGATGCAATAGCCTCCATCACATTTACTGGCAACCCCTCTTGTCTGCTAGAGGATACCGCCAGATCAGACATAGCGTACAATTTGTTCATATCACTGCGGTGTCCCAAAAAAGTTACCCTGTCCTCCAGCCCCATCTCTTGAGCCAGCCCCTTGTAATAGACCTCCAATTCTCCCTTTCCAGCTAGCAGCAGCTGAATATTCGGTATTCTCTCTCTTAACTTATCTATGACTTCGAATAATAGATTCTGGTTTTTGCGCCTAGTCAGCTCTGCGGCATAGATTAGCACAAATTTGTCGTTCTCAATTCCATATTCGGCTCGAAGCTGAGCCTTCTCATCCGCTGAAACAGGCTTATACTTATTAAAATCAATCCCTACTCCATGGACATAAGCTATCGACTTCGCACGGAATCTCCTTTTCTGAATGCGCTCGTAGTCTTCCCGGTTCATCGTAATTAAACAATCTGTATAACGGGACAGCCACTTTTCAACCGGATAATAGATAAGCCAATTCACTTTGGAAGCACCGGTGAAAAAATGAAAGCCATGAGCAGTATAAATTACTTTGGTGCCTCGATGCCGGGCATTCCGGGCAGCCAAGCGGGTCAGCACTGCACCCATCGGTGTATGGCAATGGATAATGTCATAATCGTTGCGATCAATCAATTGCTTCAGTCCCCGATAAGCTGTGATATTACTCCATTTGAAGGGGGAGCGTTCAATAGAAAGATTGAATTGCTTGTCCACATGCGAAAGAGCCTCTTCTCCACAGGCTGCAGCGTGAACCTCCCAGCCCTGTTCCTTAAACCATTGAAGGTAAGGTAAATGAAATGCTTTTAAGTGCGATACTACAGTAGCGCAAAACAAAACTCTTCCCGACATTGTTATCCTCCACTCTAGCATTAATTAATAGACCCTAAATTACATAATTTATCTAGTTATTCAATGACTTATATAGTATATTTTGTTATAGTATTACATATAAGTTGTTAATTTCATATTTTCTTTTAATTGTGAGGGAGCATGATGGTGAGTAATACACAAAGCGGAAGCATGCTTGAACAGTGGGCTAAATTCAACACAATCAAATGGGGCTGTAAAACTAAAATCATGCGATTCCAAAGTCCGGGCTCTGAAGCATTTGTGGAGAGCCTTTTCTTTATTAACAAGCGAGGAAAGCTTTACCTTCCGCCTCTGAATCCTTTTCAACCAACCATTTTCCACCCTTCCAATACAGACAAAGCCTACAGGTTGACCAGACAATGGCACGATGCTGCAAATCTGATGATTCAAGAAATTAAGCACTTTGGTGGAGCAGCAAGCTTAAGTCTCCCGCCTGAAATTACCGACATTCGCCCCTTCTTATGGAATGGCTTCAAGACCAATGTCAAATATACATACCATCTCAAATTACCCTACTGTATAAATACCGCAAGCACGGAAATTAGAAACCGAATTAAAAAGGCTAATGCCCAAGGCTATAATTCATCGCTTTGCAATGACATGGCGGAGGTGTATTCCTGTCTGTTGGGTACTGAGTCAAGAAAAGGCTTCAGCCATCATTTGTCTGCCGATGACCTCAGGCTTGCACAGCAGCTGTTCGGAAGCGATTGTTTTCGCTGCTACATATCCTACTCCAAGGAGGGGGAGCCTATCAGCACTAACGTCATGATCGTAGACAACAAGCGTGCTTTATGGTGGATTGCAGGGAGCAAATCTGAGCATTTATCTAATGGTGTGGCGCAGCAATCCTTATTTCTTGCTTTTCAGGATCTGGCTTCCGCAGGAGTTGAGAGTATAGACCTTGTAGGTGCTAATATTCCTTCCGTTGCAAAATATAAAGCTAATTGGGGAGGGGATTTAATCCCGTATTACCAGGTGAGAATCCCTATTTTAAAAGAGATTCTGCGCACCGGCTTGGACTGGATTAAATTTGGACGCAGTTAAAGGAGATCAATTGATGGTTTACATTATTTTCCCGTAAATATATTATATTCGTAATAGACTATAATAATCCTTTTAAATTTGAGGTGACTTTGTGAGGGTTCTCATAACCGGTGGTTATGGCTTTATTGGATCTTTCGTCTCAGAGAAATTTCATAGGGAAGGCCATGAGGTTGTCATCGTCGACAACATGTCTTCCGGAAACGTAAAGAACATTAACTGCCAACATACCTCCTACATTATTGATGTTGAAAGTCCCGCCTGTGATGCCATTTTTGTTCAGCATGAAATAGATGTTGTTATCCACCTCGCCGCTCAAATCAACATCGTCACTTCTATGGAAAACCCCTACGCAGATACAAAATCAAACATTCTTGGGCTGACAAACATTTTGCAGCTTTCAGTCAAGCATCGTGTAAAAAGATTTATTTTCGCATCCTCGGCAGCTGTTTACGGAATGGCGGAGGATATCCCTCTATCTGAATCTCAATCCTGCAAGCCAGTTTCTCCTTACGGAATTAATAAGCTGTTAGGAGAGTACTACTGCGATAAATGGAGCGAACTGTATGGACTTAATACTTTGTGCCTAAGATTCGCTAATGTCTATGGGCCCCGTCAAGGCTCTGTTGGTGAAGGCGGCGTAATCTCTACCTTTATGGAACGGATTAGCACAGGACAAGATCTGCATGTGTACGGAAGCGGCGAGCAAACTCGTGATTTCATTTACGTAGAGGATATCGCTAATGCTATCTATACAGCCAGCCATTCAAGCCAGACTGGAATCATGAATTTATCAACTAGAACGGAAAGCTCAGTCAACTCACTCATCAACGTCCTCTCGAAGCTCCATTCTTATGTAGGTGTCGCGAGAAAGGAGCCTCGTCCGGGAGACATTTTCCGTTCTGTACTGGATAACACTTTGATTCGGACAACGCTGAACTGGGAACCGCAATTTTCATTAGAGCAGGGACTTAGCAAAACCTATGAATGGTTTACTCAAGCCGGTCAAGCAGGGCCAAAGCTGTCCAAGCCTGCTGAAGAACACAGCTCCAGGCTTAACGACGAGCACATTCAAAATGAATTAATTACCTCTTCGCTATCACGGCACATTCGCAGCCTGTATCTTAGTCAAAGTGAACATTATGTAGAAGGAACACCTGTACTTAAGCCCGATATTTTTGCCGCAGTCATCCTGTCTCGGGAATTGGCTAAGAAGAAATACAACACGGACTACACTCTACTCTCCCTCAAAAATATTTTTGACCAAAATGATGAAAGATTGCATGAAGTAAGCGATATGCTGAGAGAAACAGACTACATCGGGATAAACGAATCCGACCATCTGCAAATTTTGTTATCCAATGTGACGTCTGCAGATGCCCCAAATGTTGTTGATCGTCTGAACCGGTTAACGATCACAGCTGAAATCAACACAAGCTCCGACTTAAGAAAGGAGGCACAAATTTAGAGGATGATGGAACAATCCGCACAGACACTGGCCAACTGGGCAGAATTTAATCGTCGTAAATGGCATTGCGACGTCGAGGCGATAACATTTCAAGTTCCGAATTCCGGAGCATACGGGGAGAGTTTGTTTTTTACGAACCGCCGTGGCGGCTTTTACTTACCTCCCCATAATCCTTATCACCCGACGTTGTTCCACCCTACTCCAACTAATAAGCCTTATCGTTCTAATAAACAATGGCATGATGTTGCAGACCTGATCATTGATCGTCTTCTGAAAATCCGTGGACCCGTCATATTTAATCTTCCTCCGGAAATTACGGATATTCGCCCTTTCTTGTGGCGGGGATTCAAGGCAGACGTCAAATATACATACTATGTGAACATTCCCTATTCTATCGATCTTGCCAGTAAGGCTATCAGGAACAAAATACGAAAGGCCGCAGCTGAAGGATACATCTCCGTTAGAACAGACAATATGGAGCATGCTCTGCAATGCCTGGCTGAAACAGAGAAGCGACAGGGCTTCAGCCATCAGCTTACGGTTCACGATCTGAACATGGCCCGGGAGCTGTTAGGTGAAAATGCACTAAGATGCTATATTTGCTACTCAAAGGACGGAGAGCCTGTTAGCGTGAATCTATCCCTGCTCCTTCATCCTACCCGAGCTACCGGCTGGATCGCCGGCACCAAATCCGCTCATTTGTCAAAGGGCGTCGTTCAACAGCTGCAGCTATTTGAATTCGAGGACCTTGCTTCAATCGGAGTAACCAGCTTTGATTTTACTGGCGCTAACATTCCCTCGGTGTCCGAATCCAAAGCAGATTGGGGCGGCGATCTCATGCCGTATTATGTAATCAGAAAACCAGGGTTTAAGGAAATTTTACGATCCGTTAGGGATTGGTTTCAATTTAAGAGGGAACTACGGTGAACATAAAAAAGAGCCGGCCACAGTAGGGGACTACTAATGGTTCGGCTCTTTATTCAATCTATGGAATGTATTGCTGAACAATACGTGTAACCTGACCATTCTCGATCGTCAAATGATAAGGAAATTCGCTGACATCCAACAAGTCCTTATGCAGGAACAGCGAGGCAAGCTTCTCCAAGGTAATATGCTCATTCCATGAAATATCGATATCCTCTGCATTTCCTGTACGATCATAAATTTGCATCAGCACCTCGGCGTCGCGCGCTATCGGGTAATGCTGCAGCTCTTCATCCTCGTTCACAATGTAATAACCGTCCGGAGGTCCATCGATTCCAGCATCAGGCTCATATTTAGCAAAAGCCTGCTCCGCTTCCTTACCCTCATACCATAAAATAGGATCCACCGTTATTTCTCCACCGTCAGCATTTAGCTTCATTTGATCAATGTATACTGTTATCATCTCATTCTTCTGAACGACTGGTTGATATTCTGTCTGAGCAGCTCTTGAACTTGGCGTGGCGACTGAAGATATCACAACAATTAAAAGTAGTGGTATAATTACTGTCATTATTTTTTTCATTACATGGTTCCCGCCTTTCTTCAACACTCACCATCAGCTTCGCAAAAAGCACTATACCATTATTATATGCTCACTGATAAAAAAAGGGTCACAAGAAGGTTAAAACCGATTACAAAAATTTATTATTTTAATTTTACAAATAAATATCCTAGTACTTTACTGCTTACTTCTGGTAAAGTGTTCTTGTTAGTCTTAATAAATAACTACCCATGAAAGCGCATTCTTGAATCAAAGGAGACTCCCAACGTATGAACAACATCTCTCAAACCAAAGCTGCCCTGATTACCGGAGCTAGCCGGGGCATAGGAAAAGCCATCGCTCTTGAATTCGCTAAAGCAGGAATAAACCTTATGATTAACTACTACGGTGACGACAAAGAAGCTGAAGACGTAAAACGTCTGGCAGAAGCACATGATGTGCAGGTTGAGCTCTATCATGCCGATGTTAGCGACCCAACAGAGGTGCGTGACATGTTCGCCATGATGGACCGAATTTTTGGAAAAATCGATATTCTCATCAATAATGCAGGTATCGCACAAACCTCAAAAATCACCGAAATGTCCGATACGGACTGGGATCGAATGATCAAAATCCACTTATATGGCGTGTTCCATACCTCCCGCGAGGCTGCAAGCCGGATGCTAGCTAGAAAATCCGGTAAAATCATCAATATTACTTCCGATCTAGCCAGTCAAGGAGCGGCGGATTTGTCGCATTATGCGGCAGCTAAAGGCGGTGTTACTGCATTTACGAAATCTCTGGCAAGAGAGCTCGCTCCTCATGTGCTTGTTAATGCTGTTGCACCAGGCGGTACCTTCACCGATGTACGCTCTTCGCTTGAAGAAGGACATGAGAAAAACCGTCCGCTGCTCGGACGTCTTGCTTTTCCACAGGAGATCGCCAAATCGGTGCTGTTCCTGGCTTCTGAGGATGCCAATATCTACACCGGACAAATTCTTGGCGCAAATGGCGGCAGCGTAATGAACGGCTAATTTAAAAACTCGATATTTCTACATGTAACAAACAAAGGCTGCTTTCAGGTTAGTACTTATCCTGTGAAGCAGCCTTTATTATATCATGTGCCTTAATTATTTAACTTCTTCGGAAACAAAGTGTCCTTGTTCTCTACGGATTGTTCCGTTTCAACATAGTACTTCAGCTTAGACAGGTTGTTCTCCCAGAACCGGTCGAAATAAGCAATCCATCGCTTTAATTCAAGCAGAGGATCGGCATCCAGCCGATATCGGGTCTCCCTGCCAACCTTGCGTTCCCGAACCAAGCCTGCCTCTGCAAGAATCCGGAGGTGCTTGGAGACAGCAGTTCTGCTCATCGAAAAATGACCGGTCAGCTCCTTTAAGGGCAGCTCGTGATCACCAAGCAAACTCAGCAGCTCCCGTCGTGTCGGGTCGGCGACGGCTTGAAAAACATCCTGTTTAGGTACAGCAGCAGACATATTAACCCCCGATGTAAGCGGAGAGCTTGCCAACCAATCCTGCCCAGCCTTGATCCATGTTGCCGCGTATCACGGTGTGAGGTTGTCCGAACTCCGTCACCTGCTCTTCGCTCCAGCCCCCGTGAATGACGGTAAATTCAGTCTTTCCCTCTTTCTCTACCAATTCGAAGGTCAGTGTCCAATCCTTGCCCCAATTAAAGGAAAGCCGATGTGGAGGATCAACCAGCGTCACCTTGCACGGAGATTGACCAAACGGACCTGCCTCCAAATGAAACTCATATCCTATCTCCGGCTTTATATCACCAGGCATAAACCACGCGGACAAGCCCTCTGGGGTAGATACAGCCTCCCACACCTTTGCTGCAGATGCATTTAATGTAATAGAGTGACGAATATCAGGTAATGCTGCATTTTTATCATGGTCAGTAGAATGATTTCCCATCGTGCTTAACAGCTCCTTTTTATTTATGAAACCAAAAGGTTTCCTATTTCAAATTATACGAAACCATATGGTTTCGTGTCAAATGTAAAAAGCCATACCCATCTCATAGCGTATGGATATGGCCCTTGTTTCATTCTTTCGACTGACCTCTATATAAGTTGAACTAATGATTGTACTTATAAGGCAGCCGTGTAAAATGTTCTTTCAATCGCTGTTGTTCCCGGATTTCCAGATCTAGTCCTATACTTTTGTTCAACTTATTTAGTTATGATGATTTCATACAATCTGGCTGTTTTGGTTGCCGGTAAAGCCACTTCCAGTTCACCGGAATCGGAATCCCATGAGAACTTATTAGCAAAGCCCTGAGGATAAGCACAGCGTACCTCCAGCTTCTCACCCTTCAGGAACGGCAACGGTAATTTTTTACTAGCAGCTTTACTAGCAGCTTTACCAGCAGCTTTACCAGCAGCTTTATTATCCCGCTCCTCATCGCTATCTTGAATTCGCCACACGGCCAAATACATGCGCTCATCCTTACGCAGCCCCAGGCTTACCCAATCATCCTGAGCTGTGGGCAGTCCCAGCGGCCAGAACGGCAGCGCTTCAGGAATGTCGGCACGAATTTTTTTGTAATAATCCAGCGCTTCCTTAACCAGCTCTCTACGGCGAGGGCTTAGCTCCGCCAAATGTCCGCTCTGATGTACGCGAAGCAGCAGCGCGTTCACCATATTGAAGACAACTTCCTCGTCATCTCCTTCACGCAGCGGGTATGACCATACTGCCGACTGTTCAGGCGTCAGTGCCGATGGCGAAGCAGCAGCGATCGCTGCGTAATTCACATAATCCTCTTGGTCGCTGGTTGATTGAATGCTATGACGGCTAAGCATTGCATAGTCCATTCTCATACCGCCGCTGGAGCAGTTCTCGATGACAAGATCAGGATAACGGGCAAAAATCGAATCCAGCCAGCTCAGATAAGCACGATTGTGCTGCAGCAGACCGTCCCCGCAGCTATCGGAATCCGTCTCAGTTCCAATTCCCGCATTGATGTTGTAGTCCATTTTAATGTAGCCCACGCCGTAATCCTCCACCAGGCGCCGTATCACTTCGTCTGCATGAGCAACTACCTTGGGATTGCGATAATCAAGCTGATAGCGACTGCGATCCTTCACTCTTTTGCCATGCCGCATGAAAAACCAGCTATCATCCGTCTCCGCAAGCTTCGGGCTGTTAATCCCCATGACCTCAAGCTCCAGCCACAGGCCTGGAACCATTCCTTTGCTTCGAATGTAATCCAGTACATATTTGATTCCTTCAGGGAAGCGTTCATCAGACGGCAGCCATTCTCCTACTCCGTCCCACCACTCGCCGGCTGCATACCAGCCCGCATCAATACAAAAGTATTCGCTTCCTACATCCGCAGCCGCATCAATAAGCGGCAGTAATTTTTCCGTTGTAGGACTGCCCCACAGGCAGTTCATGTAATCATTAAAAATTACTTTCAGCGTACGATTATCATCATTAGGCCGGCGAATCTTTCGTCGATATCGGGTAAGCTCTCCTATCGCCTCCTGATATCCGCCAATTACCGAGCCTACCGCAACAGGCACGCTAATAAACTCTTCTCCCGGCTCCAGCTCTGTCCACCAATGATTATCGTGTTCATTTGGTCCGCTGATCAATAAAGTCAACAAATCACTTTGGTCCACGATTTCCCAGTGCCATGAACCATTGTGCTCAATCTGCCAGAACAACGTATTGTTGTCCTCTTCGTTCTCCAATATCGCCATTGGAATATGCTCAGCAGCAGACCATGAGCCTGTATTACTGCAATAAATTCGTTTGGAGGTTCGATCGATCAAATGGGATAAGCCAAGCTCCGGTAGCCGATAGGATCTCCATTGGAGCTCACTTTGCCAACCCGTATGTGGTATATAAAGCTTCAGCTTCTCCCCACGATCCTGCAAGCCCTCTTTATCCAGACCGGTTAGCGCGAATGAAGACACATACTCCACCCCGAGCGTTTTAGCGCCTTGATTGTTCAACACCACCCAGGAACGAACGGTCTGAATACCGTCATAGAACTGAAAATGCTGCACCGTTTTTAACGAGGTCATAGGATCAATCATCCCGATTTCCAGCTTTCGGCCATATTCGTTACGGTAATCTGCATGTCCGCCATATTTCATTCTCAGCCCCGGATAAGTCGCTCTGTGTGTTCTGCCGTGGTATTCATCACGATCATCTCCGGTTAGCTGCAGCTCCATCAGACGAAAGCTTCGTTTTTGTCCATTCTGTACGTTTTTACCATCAAAAGACCGGGCTCCAAAATGAAGCAGCAGCACTTCCTGCTCCGGTGTCACCTCAAAAATAAGATGCATTCCATTTTCATGAATCTCAATGATTTGGGACATTAATATCGCACCTTTCCCCACATAGTTGTTGTCAAAGTGGCCCATAAAGCAGCTTAACCCAGCACCGCCTGGTGCTGAGTTAAGAAGAGCATCGCTCAGAACTTATTATTGAGCCGAACCCAGTTGAACCCACGCTTTCTGAATTTCATCTATGACCTTATCTTTATTTTGATTGCCGCCGATGTAGGATTGCATAATCTCACCGAATTTTTGATGGAAGGTATCCAGTGAATAGTTAACCGAAAGGTCGCCCGATGGTTCAGTCTTCAAGATTTCGTCCATTTGTTTTGGCATATCAAGGTCTGGAAGCGGAGCATCTTTGATTGGCGGAATAACTTTCGCTACGCT
>RCUU01000091.1_pt1 | contig 50058 bp, 46 predicted proteins | sample 2166211 | NCBI WGS metagenome assembly RCUU01 (sample SAMN09932620, study PRJNA488358) | compost metagenome | feature: garden; material: soil; isolation source: compost soil in phenylacetic acid-enriched culture | place: Germany: Experimental Botanical Garden Goettingen | collected 2016-01-27
ACTTAAGTACGTCGTGATCAACGTAACGCTCGCCATTCAGCTCACTGATCAGCTCGATCGCAACCTTCGCACCGTCACCGGCGGTGATGATCGTATGCACGCTAACCCCAGCAACCGTTCCTGCTGCCCAAACGCGCGGAATGCTCGTACGGCCCTCGCCATCGGTAGCAATCACGGTTTTGATTCTAGGTTCCCGGCCATCCTTCAGCTCCAAGCCGATAGCGCTTGCAAGATCGGTTAAGGCACCGGTAGCTAATACGATATGGGACGCTTCATAACTGCGGCCGGATTCGGTCTTGACAGTCACTTTCGATCCGCCGTTGGTATCTACGCCCGTTACTTTTTCCTCAATGAATTTCGCGCCGAATTTCTCCGCTTGCTCCCGCCCGATCTTCAACAGATCCGGTCCGGAAATCTCCTTCGCGCCGTAATGATTTTCGATCCATGCCCGTTTGGTCATGCTGGCGTTGCTGTCCAGAACGAGCGTTTCTTTACCCGCTTTGGCCAAGAAAAGCGCTGCGCTGGCTCCCGCCGGTCCTGCTCCGATAACAATTACCTCAGCCACAAGTACACCCACTTTCTATTGTTTTCATGCCGCCCGCTCGCCGGTAACGGCATGCCGATCACTTAATCCACTCGGTCGCCCAAGCCTGAACCTCATCCATGACCGGACGAAGCGCCCGGCCCTTCTCGGTCAACTCGTATTCAATTCGAACCGGCGTCTCAGGATAAACATGACGGATCAAGATTCCTTCACATTCCAAATCCTTCATCCGCTCCGACAACATTTTATCGCTCATGGAAGGAATCTGATTGGAAATATCCTTGAATCGTTTCGGCCCGCTCATCAGCGTATTGATGATCAAACCGTTCCAACGTTTGCCGAGAAACGAAAAAGCCGATTCAAAACGCGGACACATCGCATGAGAATGCTCATCCATAAAATTCACCTCGTTATCATTGCCCGCCTAAAGGCTTAAGACTTACATTTTGTTAGTATATTTCATATTAGCACATTTGTCCTTGGAAAGTAAGGGGGTACCCTTGTCATTTGAAAAACGGCCGCCTTGGCGGCGGCCGCTAATATAGTATATTACGCTGGTTGTAACTTATACCCCCGCATCTCGGCGGCTGAATCCGTTACCATTTACGTTCACCAAATCGATGGGTAGTGTTAATCAAAATAAACCGTTTTTCCCGTTCTCGCCGACTCATAAATGGCTTCTAAAATTTCCGTTACCACGAGCGCTTGCTCCGGCTTAACGAGCGGCTCCTTATCCTCAAGAATGGCCTGCACCCAAGCTCTCGCTTCGCGAGTGGCATCGGTTTCCTGCTTGCCTTCGAAAAAAGCGACGCCGCCCGAGCCCAAATCGACCTTCGTCTCGTACAAACGGCTCATTTTCTCGCCATTGAGGCGAAGTCCGTTGGTCATATCCGCTCCGCCTTCCGTGCCGCACAGCAACGTTTTGGCTTCGCCGATTTCAACCACGTTCAGCGCCCAGCTTGATTCAAGGATGATCGTAGCGCCATTCTTCATCGTGATGAAACCAAACGCGGAGTCCTCCACTTTAAATTCTTCAGGATTCCATGGACCGAACGCGTTCGCCGCATTTTCGCGGTTTCCGAGCTTATGGAAGACGGAGCCGGTGACGCTCTTCGGCTCGTAGTTGTTCATCAGCCATAAGGTAAGATCAAGCGCATGGGTACCGATGTCGATCAGTGGACCGCCGCCCTGCTTCTCCTCGTCCAGAAATACGCCCCAAGTAGGCACCGCCCGGCGGCGAAGCGCCAGCGCCTTGCCGAGATAAATGTCCCCGAGTTCGCCATTTTCGCACAGCTCTTTCAAGTACAAGCTATCGTTGCGGAAGCGGTTCTGGTAAGCGATCGTCAGCTTTTTGCCCGTGCGTTTGGCCGCATCGAGCATTTGACGAGCCTGCTCAGCCGTTTTGGCCATCGGCTTCTCGCACATCACATGGCGGCCGGATTCCAGCGAAGCGACCGTGATTTCCGCGTGGGAGTCATTCGGCGTGCAGACATGCACGACTTCGGCATCGCATTCCGCTAACAATTGGCGGAAATCCGTATAAACCTTGGCGCCTTCCGCGCCATATTGTTCCGCAGCTTTGGCTGCGCGCTCCTGGACGATGTCGCAGAATGCGATCATTTCCACCTCAGGCTGCTGAGCTAGGCTTGGCAAATGCTTACCGTTCGCAATCCCGCCACAACCGATGATCGCGACTTTCAACGTTTTAGACATGAAGCTTACCTCCCTTTTCCGCGTAGGCACGCACCCACTCCATGCTTGTTTGGATGCTGTCCAGCGGATCCGCGGCGCAATAATCCTGCTCCACGATCAACCATTTTACGCCTGCTGCGATCGACGCATCGCCGATGTCCGTAATGGCGATTTCTCCGCGGCCCAACTCAACCGTTTCCGGAGAACCGTCCGCTTTCTTAACCAAGTCTTTCCAGTGCACCAGCGGAAGCCGCCCTTGGTATGTCGCGATATATTCCAGCGGATCCGACCCGGCAAACGCAACCCAGCAAGAGTCGAGTTCAACCTGCAGCAAGGATTCGGGAACTTGCTCGTATATCGCATCTAGCGCCGGTTTGCCCTCGTGCTGCAACGTCAGTTCAAAATCATGGTTATGATAGCAAAGGACCAAACCCTCTTCTTTGCAGCGCTCTCCGAATATTTTCAGATCCTCGATGATTTCCGACCAGCGGTTGCGATCCTCCTCCGCCAAATAAGGAACGATGATATAACGGCTGCCAATCGCTTTATTAAACGCCAATTCCTCATCCAAGGCTTCCTTCAACCGGTTATATGGAGTATGCGCACCGATCGCGGTCAAGCCCGTTTCCCGCAATATTTCCTGCACCTGCTCTACCGAGCGACCGTAAAATCCGGCAAACTCCACACCTTTATAACCAAGTTTCGCCACCTTGCGCAGCGTTCCCTCAAAATCCTGCTCCAAATGATCTCTTACCGTATACAACTGCAAACCAATCTGCGTCATCTTCTCGTTCACCTCATCCATAGTTGTGGTATAACCTAGAACTCCATTCATGCCATCAGATGGATCCATATAAAGCGCTTTCCATGTACCATGGTATTTCAAAACGCTCCGTTGTAAAATGAATAATATGATTGAAACATGAACAATCTGGTCATTTTTTTCGAAGACCCTGTGGAGGACACCAATGAAGGAAGAAGCAAACCTGCAAATTTTGCATGCCGGCTATTCGCTGCACCGCAAGCCATTCCACACGACGCAAATAGACGGACACGAAAATTATCTCATTCGCCTGCAAACATTAGGCAAATGCCGTTCGCGATTAAACGGGCGGCTAGAGCTTTTGGAACCCGGCGATTTGCTGCTGTTCGCCCCGGGGGATCCCTACGAGCTGAAAATTGAAGCGGAACCGAACAGTACAGGGGAACCGGCGGTTTCCAGCGGCGATTACCATATTTTTTTATCTGGGGAATGGATCAAAGCCTGGTGGAACCGCCGGCCGCTTCCTCATCGACTGAAGGTTCCCTTGTCCGAGGGCATCGTTGGAACCTTCCGTCAGATCATGCTGGAGCAGCGCCGCATCTCCAACCCGACACCGGAAATATCCGAATACTATTTAAAGATCCTGTGCATGGAGATCGAACGAAATTTACTGGAGCAGCCGCAACCTACCTATCCAACCTATCTTGCCCACCGCCTGAAAAATTATATCGAAGAAAACGCTGCTACTCCCTTTAAGCTGGAGGACGCCGCAGTCCACGTCGGCATCAGCGTGTCGCGGGCGGTGCATCTCTTCAAGCAGGCGTTTGGCACCAGCATGATTCAATACACCCTGGACGTGCGACTGAACATGGCGCGCGAGCGGATCATCTTCAGCCCCTTATCGCTTGAGCACGTTGCGGAGAGCTCCGGTTTCCCGAGCTACAATTATTTCCACAAAGTTTTCCGCAAACGTTTTGGGATGTCTCCCAAACAATTCCGCCAAACCTCCCGTGACAATGGCGCATAGTGTTGGGTCTGCCTGAAATGCAAACAACGCCGTGGGCGGCCATTGTAACGGCCGCCTGCGGCGTTGTTCTTTTTTACCCTTAACCTCCGTTGGTTTGCGGTATCGCTTGGCGAAGGCGCGCTTTACGCTTCTTCATTTGGGTGCCAAGCAGCACCACCACAGCGATGACGAGAATCTCGAATCCGTATTTGATCCAAGGGCTGGCGAACCAATCGTGGATCAGCGGCTCTTCGACGATCATCTTGGCTGAGGTCCAAGCCAGTACGGCGGCACCGATCGTGATCACGATCGGATAACGTTCGGTCAACTTCAGAATCATCGTGCTTCCCCATACCATAATCGGTACAGAAACGGCGAGACCGATAATGACCAGCAGGGTGTCCCCATGCGCTGCACCCGCTACGGCTAGCACGTTATCGAGGCCCATCATCGCATCTGCGATAATGATCGTACGGATGGCTGCCCACATTTGGTTGCCTGCTTTTATTTCGTGGTTCTTCTCCTCGACCAGCAACTTATAGGCGATCCAGACAAGAGCAAGGCCGCCGGCGAGTCGTAATCCCGGGATGTTTAGCAGTTGCACGACAAGCAAGGTCATGATTACCCGGATCACAATCGCGCCAATGGTCCCCCAAATAATGACTTTTCTCTGATCCTGGTGAGGCACGTTACGGGCGGCAAGGCCAATAACGATCGCGTTGTCTCCGGCTAGGACGAGGTCAATCAGGACGATGGATAATAAAGCCATCCAAAATTCCGGCGAAAATAAATCCATATTCTCTCCCCTTTCTAATTTCCATGCAGCGATCCCACTTTTTCCGGAAAAACCGCCTCACGACCGACCGCTGACTTTGTTGTAAAGGTAGTGTGTCAGGCCTACGGACAATTGATGCGGTAGGGATTACGGGAACAATCCCCATCAGTGATCCAAAAAAAATACGCCGTGTCCGTATTGGGCACGACGCAATTTATGCATCAAAAGAGACCTTCACCCAATACTCGCTACGGGCAAAGGTCTCGCTAACAACATTTCGTTGCCAATAAAGCCGGGGGTATGTATACTCCCGTAATGACGACTTTATTGTAGCAGCTACTCCCCTTTGGGAACCATGCATGTTTAATGGAGTTATTATAGCACGTACTCCAGGAGAGCACCAGCCTTTTATGCAAAGCGTTTTGGGTTTGGTGCAAAAACAAGTTATAATAAGGAGCGAAACGGAGGGATCACAATGAGTCCAGCGTCAAATTCCAATGTCAAACTGGCCACTTTTGCCGGAGGTTGCTTCTGGTGCATGGTTTCGCCATTCGAAGAGCTGCCCGGCATTCACGGGATTATTTCCGGATATACCGGCGGTCATACGGTTAATCCAACTTACGAGCAGGTTTGCGCCGGACACACCGGCCACTACGAAGCCGTGCAGATCACGTACGACCCGGCCGTGTTTCCTTACCGCAAGCTGCTGGAGTTATATTGGCAGCAAATCGACCCGACGGACGAAGGCGGCCAATTTCATGATCGCGGCGAATCGTATCGCACCGCGATTTTTTACCATGATGAGGAGCAGCGTCTGGAGGCAGAGGCTTCTAAGCAAGAGCTTGCGCAAAGCGGTCGCTTTAACAAGCCGATCGTCACACCGATTTTGCCGGCGGCGCCTTTTTATCCTGCCGAGGAATATCATCAGCAATATCACAAGAAAAATCCGGGCCATTATAAGCTGTACCGCAAAGGCTCCGGACGCGAGGACTTTCTGGAACGCCACTGGTCCGGCCCGGAGGATCCAGAGGAACTGAAGCGCCGGCTGACCCCGATGCAATACGAGGTGACGCAAAACAACGCGACCGAGCGGCCGTTTACAGGCGAGTACTGGGACCACGAAGAAGAAGGGATTTATGTCGATATCGTCTCCGGCGAGCCGCTGTTCAGCTCCCGCGACAAATACGACGCAGGCTGCGGCTGGCCCAGCTTTACGCGCCCGCTCCGCAGCTACCACGTCAAGGAAAAAACCGACACGAGTCACTTCATGATCCGCACCGAAGTGCGCAGCCGGCTGGGCGACTCCCACCTGGGCCATGTCTTCGAGGATGGCCCGGAACCAACGGGCCTCAGATATTGCATTAATTCCGCGGCGCTCCGCTTTGTACCGTTAGCGGATCTAGAGAAGGAAGGGTACGGAGAATATCTTTACCTGTTCCAAGATACGCAAGAATAAAGAAGCTAGTACAGAACAAGGCTGCCGATCCCGGCAGCTTGTTCTTTTTGGAGAGGATCATGATTCTTCGCCCCGCTCCTCTCCGGCCTTTTTACGGGCACGAAACCGCCGCACCTTCATGAGGTTGCCGCACATTTTATCATCGCAGTATTTTTTCGTTCGATTTCGCGTATCATCATAAAAAATCCAGCGGCAATCAGGGTTATCGCACACGCGAATCCTTCCCGTCTCTCCCCCAAGTAAGGTTTCGCCGAAGCTCGCGGCGATTTCCGCCCGCACATGGCGCCAATCCTCCGTTACCGGAACATATACCAGCCGAACCGCTCCCGGCCGGCCAATCAGACGGCGACTCACTACATCAAGCGCTAAATGCTCGTTGAGCAGCTGCCAATCCCCATCTTCCATGTCGCCGCCGTCCGCCAATTTGACGGCTAGCAGATGCAAACGCTCCCGAAAATGACGCATTGCCGAAGCTGCTTCCGCAGGCATCGGTACGGGGGCGGCGAGATGCCAGTCGCTAAGGAATCGCTCTTGCCAAGCCCGTATTTCCAGGCGATCTTCGCTGCGTCCGCTCCCCCGCCAGTCATGCCATTGGCTATTTAGAAAATCACTCCATAATGTCTCCAACTCCAAAGGCCTCCCCAAGATGTAACGACCAAATCTATAAATGAATAGTTACATTCTTACCATCTTCTGCTACAATACCATTGTAACCCTTTAAATATGGATTAGCCAGTTACAATGATGAGGAGGAGATCAGATGAGCGTAAGTGCCGTGGATTTACTCGTACTGCAAAAAGACAACACTTGGGAATTGGAGGAGTGGATCGTACCGTTGTCAACGGCTTTGGCAGGCACGACCGCCGAGCAAGCCATTTGGGCTCCGCCGGGCGGCGGCAACACGATATGGCAAACGGTCAGTCATATTAATTATTACAACGAGCGGATGCTTAGCCGCCTAAAAGGGGTAGAGCCGGACGCTCGCGTGGAAACCAACGAGAAGACCTTCGCTGGCGGAACGCCGGATGAAGCCGTGTGGGCAGAGGTGCTGGCGGAAACGAAACGGATTCAGTTGGAACTGCGCGAGGCGATCGCTTCCTTATCCAATGAGGAATTGGAAGCGCCTTACGCGAATACGAACGAATCCGTGGGACGCGAGTTCTCCCGCTGGATGCTGCATGACGCCTACCATGCGGGACAAATCGTGTTGATTCGCAGGCAGCAGGGTTCTTGGAGATCCTGAGAAATCAAAAAAGAAACGGCCCGAGCCTTAAGCTCGAGCCGTTTTCTCTTTCATTGGGTAAGGCAGACGCATCGGCGCCAGTTGTCCCTGTCCGTAATGGACGGTCCAAGTAATCATTTTCCCAGCGATCAGCACCGCCAGTATCGTAAACATGGTTTCTTTGAATGGTAAATATAACAAGGAGACCGTCAGCACGACCGCATCCATGATGATAAACATCGTACCGATTTTGATGCCGGACCACTGGCTTAGCAGCATGGACAGAATATCATCCCCGCCGCTTGCTCCACCTGCCCGCAACACGAGTCCTGCCCCGAAACCGGTCAAGAGCCCCGACAATAACGCAGCCAACGGCAAGTTGTTCTGCAGGTTCATCGTCAATGGCGAGTATTTCTCGCACAGCTCGTAAACCAGCGAGAACGTCAGCGAAGCCGCCACCGTATTGATCACGAACTTATGGCCTTTCAGCCACCAGGCGAGTACCACGATCGGCAAATCCAGCGCGATCATCGTCAATGCCGGAGGCAGGTTAAACAGGTATTTGCCAAGCAACGCTAGGCCGACAAATCCGCCTTCCGACAATCCGTTCTGAAAATTGATGTGGTAATACGTAAAAGCCAATAAACTAGATCCTAGCAACATCGTAAATAATCGAGTACCGTACGTTTGCCATCTTGCTTTTGTCCTCATTTGGAATCCCTCTTATCGTAGTTTGGTTGACCATCCGGCAACACCCTACGGAGCAGATCCATGAGGAGTTCATCCTTCGCATGATTTCACGCTTCTTTCGTAGGTTTGTCGCCAAATTACCGACTAGCCACGAAAGGAGCTAAGTATAAGAGAGATCACAACGTTTCCAAATCGTCCTTTGGGATTTCGTCCTTCGGGGACACATGGTATCCTGATCCTTTCTGTTAGAATTTCTTCTATTTATATTATACCACATATCTGATCATGACTGCACGGGACAGTCTACAAGCTTTTTTATTTTTAGCGAATAATGTGATACTTGTCATTGCATTTTAGTAACAGTTCACATTTTGGCAACTTTCAATGTGACAGAAGTCACCTTTTTACGTGCTGACGCTTCCTATACTGAGGTGGAACGAAATTTTCTAGAAAGAGGGTTCACCCATGCTTGACGCCAAAACAATTGAGATTATCAAATCTACGGTACCAGTTCTTGAGATCCATGGACAAACCATTACGAAAAACTTCTATCAGACGATGTTTAAAAATCACCCCGAGCTGCTGAACGTATTTAACCATGCCAATCAACGTCAAGGTAAACAACCTACGGCGCTGGCCAATGCGGTTTATGCCGCCGCCGCCCACATCGATCGTCTGGAAGAGATTCTCCCGGTTGTTCGTGGGATTGCCCAAAAACACCGGGCGCTGGGGATCCAACCGGAGCATTACCCGATCGTCGGTGAGAATCTGCTTGCGGCAATCAAAACGGTGCTTGGTGACGCAGCAACCGATGAAATTCTCGATGCCTGGGGCAAAGCCTATGGCGTGATTGCTGACGTGTTTATCAGTGTAGAGGCCGAGATGTATCGTGAGACAGCGGAGAAAAAGGGCGGTTGGCGCGGATTTCGCCGCTTTGTCGTTGAACGTAAAGTCCCCGAGAGCGATGTGATCACCTCGTTCTACCTGAAGCCGGAGGACGGCAATGAGATCGCCTCCTACTTGCCGGGACAATATATTACCGTCCGCGTAAAGCCGAAAGGCCAGGAATATACCCATCTGCGCCATTACAGCTTGTCTGCGGCACCCGGGCAGCCCTATTACCGAATTTCGGTGAAGCGTGAGGAGGCCGCCGAAGATCGCCCGGCGGGTGTCGTTTCCACCTACTTGCACTCCCATATTGGGGAAGGCGACGTGCTTGAACTCAGTGCTCCAGCCGGTGACTTCACATTGGATCAAACGCAGAACCTGCCGCTTGTGCTGTTGAGCGGCGGCGTTGGCCTCACCCCGATGGTCAGCATGCTGGAAACGGTGCTGCAAAGCGGAGCCAAGCGAGATGTCGTCTATATCCACGCCGCCCGCAGCGGCAAACATCATGCCATGAAGGAGCACATCGACGAACTCGCACAGACCCACGATAACCTGCGCTCTTACACCGTATACGAAACGCCGGAAACCGGCGATAGCAGCGACAAAGCCGGTTACATCGATCTTCCTTGGCTCAAGACGGTCACAACGGCCGATAGCGACTTTTATTTCTGCGGACCAGTACCGTTCATGAAGGCAGTTCGACGCGCCTTGAAGGAATGGGGCATTCCGGACGGACGGATTCACTTTGAATTTTTCGGCCCGGCGGACAGCCTGGAAGATACGATCAACTAATTCCCTTGAAGACCAACAAAAAGCGCGGACACGGGAAATCTCCCCTCGTCCGCGCTGTTGTCATCTATTCAGGTTTAGGCCCGTTCGTGTCCATGGCCGCGCAACAGCCGGTTGACCGTTTCGCGCCGCACGCCGATCAGTTGGCCGATTTCCTCCTGGGTTAAGTAATCGGTCAAGGGTACGCCATGGGCGTGCTGACCCAGCCATTTCGTCAGCAGCTCCAGCCGTTCGGCCGGCGTGCCGACCGTTAAATGGTCAAGCCGCTCTTGCATGAAACGTACCTTCTCCTGCAGGAGCTGAGCAACCTCAAGCGGTTTCTGCGGATCCTCCTGAAGCTCGCGATACCACACCTGAGAAGGAATCGCCTCTACCTCACTGCGCATCAAAGCAATCGCCGTCCCGTGCACCTCTTTCGGGGTGATCAGGGAGTGATGGGGCACGGTTTCCCCCGGGTACAAGATATTAAACAAGACCATGTTCCCGTTCTCATGCAGTCGTGTCACTTTGAACAGTCCGCTTTTGATATGGTACAGAAAAGAACCGTCGTCCCCTTGCCGGAACAAGATTTCGCCTTTATGTAATATCATGACAATCTCTCCATTTCTTCAAAACGCAATTATTTTTATTATAGCAAAAATGGGGAAGGCTGTCCCGAACGTCCTAATGCGAAGATCCGGTCTTTCAGGGGGCGAGCAAAAGGCTGTCCCGTCTATATCTAGGGGACAGCCTTCGCTTTAAGGCCCACTAAGTTTACTGTGCCAAGCCTCATAACTATGAACGGCAATACCGGCAAACGAGTTGTGCTTTCTTCCCAGTTCCTCCAACCCTTTCATCTCCCGGTTCAGCGAGGCAAGCGGCTGTTTATGGAAGGAAACGCCAGGCCCTTCCCGACTTTCGCCCACCTCGACGCCAACCCATACCCGCTTATTTTGCCGATCCGCTTCATTCAGCGTGCGCTTCGAGATTTCATAGATGCGGCCTGCGACATCCCGATACGCCATGATCGCCAAATAATCGAACTGGTCCACCATCCAATTGCCAAGCGGCAACTTCAGGGTCCCGCTCGGGTGGTCGATCTGGTCCAGCCAGAACGGAACGGCCGCACCAATCGCGAGCTCATTATACCTCGCTTCTTCCGTCCAGGCGCGGACGCCTTCCATCCACTGTTCCACCACGGCTTCCTGATCCGTCTGCCAGCGGTCCAGCAAATAGGGCTCGACGTCCAGCTGTACACCGGTAAACCGCTCTTCGGCCCTCGCTTCCCGGTTGTAATCGACCACCCACTTCAAAAACTCCTCGGCCTCGTTCCTGTGCTCCCGCAGCGCCCAATCCGGGTGGCCGCTTAAGGCATGCACCTGAATGCCGGCTTTAGCAGCGGCTCGGATGAAGCTGCGATAGCTCTCCTTCCCCACCCCGCCGCCGATTTGCAGAAAGAGGGTGTCCACGCCCTGCTTGCGTGCAAAGGCCAGCACCTCGCCGGGATGCTGTTCGATGACCGTGGTCTCCCAGATCCAGGTGGCTTTCGCTTGTGAACCCGATGGCCGGATAAAAGCCAATAAAACAAGCAAAACCATCATTAGCATCCCGCCGAGCGCAAGCAGGGCTGGCCGCTTGCTTCCCGGAAAGGCCCGAAGGCGAACGAATATCGGCTTTCTGAACATCAAGCTCCTGTCCTTTTATCCTACGATCAGCGCAGGAGACTCTTCGTTGACCTGCGCAACGGAGTGTCCAATCTTGTAGACATGCGGCAGCGGATACTCACGGAACGCATTACGCGTATCGACGATCGGCACGCCGAGGCGGGCGATCCCCTCATAATCGAAATTGCTGTGATTGGTCACCAACACGATGCAGTCGTAGGCCTTGAATTTGTCGAGCTCGTAAGCAACGCTGTGCACGACGCCGCCCGATTTTTCACGGAAGCTTGCCGCATACGGGTCATAATAATCCACTTTGGCTCCGCTATCCTTAAACAGCTCGTACACCGACAAACCTGGGGATTCGCGCAGGTCGGCGATATCGGGCTTGTAAGCCATGCCGAGTATGAGAATCCGGGATTTCTTGATCGATTTAGCGTATTCGTTCATGATTTTGGACGTCTTGTTGACGACGTAATATGGCATGTTATCGTTGGTTGACTGCGCCAGCTCGATGAACTGGCTATAGAAACGGAAACCCTTCGCTTTCCAGCTCAGGTACATGGGGTCCAGCGGAATGCAGTGACCCCCGATGCCAGGTCCCGGATAAAACGGCATAAACCCAAACGGCTTGGTCTTCGCCGCATCGATCACTTCCCAAATGTCGATGCCCATGCGGTCGCACATCATGGCCATTTCGTTGACAAAGGCAATGTTGACGCTGCGGAACGTATTCTCCAGCAGTTTGGACATTTCCGCTACTTTAGGCGAAGAAACCGGCACGACCGTTTGGACATACCGGGAATACAGTGCCGTCCCCAAATCCAGGCAGGCCTTCGTCGTTCCTCCGATGACCTTCGGGGTATTGAAGGTGTTGAATTTCGAATTCGATGGATCCACCCGCTCCGGTGAAAAGCAGAGGAAGAAATCTTCGCCAGCCGTATACCCCAGCTTCTCCAGTTCTTGTTGGATCAGCTCTTCGGTCGTCCCCGGATAGGTTGTGCTTTCCAGCGTGATTAGCATGCCCTTCTTCATGTATCGTTTCAACTGATCCACCACGGTGACGATGTAGGAGGTATCGGGGTCCTGGTTTTCGCTCAGCGGCGTCGGCACGCAGATACTGACCGCGTCAATTTCGGACAAATTCGCATAATCCGTGGTTGGAAGAAACCGTCCCGTCCCCATCGCTTCCGCCAATGTTTGGGAAGAGATATCGTGGATATACGAATCTCCACGTTGGATTTTATCGATTTTCGCGACATCAAGATCGATGCCAACCACCCGGAAACCCTGCTTTACCATTTCGACCGCTAGCGGCAGTCCGACATAGCCTAGACCCACAACGCCCAATACGGCGGTTTTCGATTCAATCGCATTCATCAGCTTCTGGTAATGATTATTCACAGGTTTCTACCTCCATTTTTTGTCTGTAATTGATTCGGGTCAAATTATTGGATGCAACGCCGAATTCGGGCATCCAGCTCCACCGGGGAAAACGGCTTAGTGATGTAATCGTCCACCCCGTTTTGGAAGCACAAGCTGATCGTCTTCTCTACGCGTTGTTCCGTCAGGACGACGATACTCGGCATCTCCTCGCCGCTCGCCTGCTGGATTTGATGAATATAAGGCAGACCGTCGATGCCGTACAGGTTCAGCTCCGTCAGTACCAGATCGGGCTTCCAATCGGTGATCAAATCCAAGGCGGTGATGCCGTTATCGGCTATCATCGTCTCATAGCCCTGCATATTCAGCCGGATTTGTAGGAATTCGCGTACCGCCGGGTCTCCCTCTACGATCAGGATCCGGCTTTTTACGAGCAACAAGTCCGCTTTCGTAAAAATATGGATATCATCGGAGTAATTCTGCTTGGCTTTCTCCTCCATTTGACTCAGCAGTTGCGGCGTGATTTCCTCCCGTGTAGAGAAGCTGGACAGCGCCATCCGCGGACGATAATCGGCAATGCGCTCCTGTAGCTGCTGCTTCAGCCGCAAGCCTTGATAATGGACGGCATCCAGCGCCAGGCCCGGCAGTAGTACCGCCACGCTCCCCGGCTCGTCTCCGCCCCATACATCAAACTGAAGTCCCGGTTCGGATTCCAGAATTCCCCGCACTTGGGAAGCCACGTAAGAGGGGCCGCCTGCGGAATAAATGAACAGCACCCCGTTCACCTCGTTGGCCGTTTCCCTCACGCGTTGTTCCATGTCGGCATATAAGCCGGATCGTTCCGTTTGGTTTTGCAGTGCCATCAGGTTTGACATCATTCATTCCCGCCTTTCTTCTTCCGTAAGTTTATCCTTGTTTGGTTATTTCGTGGATCCAAGCCTTCCCTTTACCCTATCATCCCCTTTCCGGCCACCGGCCGCGAAGCGGGGGGAGGAGGAGAGATGCCCGAAGGCTATGCGGATTTGGCCGGTTTCGCCGTTTTGGCGGCCGCCTCCCCTTTGTCCTGCCAGCTTTGGCGGGTCATCGTCCCCCAGGAATTGTTGTTGCGCAGAAACTGGATATGCCCTTGAATCCGCCACAATCCCCCGAGCTGTGCGTAACCGAAAAACTTGAACGCCGAAAACAACAGCAGCTTGCACAAGTCCGACAGCTTATTGAACCGCTTGAACGCGAGTTCCTCAAGGAGTAACGCCCCGATGCTGAGCACGTAACCGCTGAGGAAGTTGATCAGCCAGAACACCGCAAGGACCCGCCAATGCGTCATATCGAGCAACGTGTACCCGATCAGGGCGAGCAGCCCGGTAACTTTGAAATAAGGGTTTAATGCTTCAAAAATGATGTTGTACGGCATCGTCAGGAGCCCCATCACCTTGTATTTCGGATTGAAGGCCATGTCGTAGTTCTCGATCATGTTCTTCAGATTACCACGGCCCCATCGCTTGCGCTGGTTGGACAGAATCCGGTACGTATCCGGCGCCTGCGTCCAGCACACCGCTTCCGGACAAAACGAAATACGGTATTTCAACTTATTCTCCAGCATATAACGGTGGAGCTTGATGATGATGTTCATATCCTCGCCGGGATACCCTCCGCGATAACCGCCGACGGCGATGACATAATCCTTGCGGAACAGGCCGAACGCTCCCGACACAATGATCAGCCCATTGATCGAGCTCCAACCGATCCGCCCTCCGAGGAACGCCTTCAGGTATTCCGTAGCCTGGAACATCGGCCAGATTTTACGGGGCAGCGAAACTTCCTTCACCGCCCCGTTCTCGATCACGCAGCCGTTGGCGATTCGCACGTCGCCGCCGATGGCGACGGTCTCCTCCGGGTTCTCCATATACATGCGGGCCATCCGGATCAACGCATCCTTCTCCAGCAGCGAATCGGCATCGATCGAAGAGATGAGCGGATAATGCGACAGGTTGATGCCGGCATTCAGCGAATCGGCCTTGCCGCCGTTGGGCTTGTCGATGACGTACAGATGTGGATACTTCGGGTTATGGTACACCGCCGTAATCGGTTGGCAGTCGATCGTGTGACGGATGTCCGGATCCGGCAGCAGCATCAACTCGAATTCGTCCCGCAGCACCCCCAGCGTGTTGTCCTTGGACCCGTCGTTAATCACGATCACTTCGTAAGTCGGATAATTCAGGGTCAGGAGGCATTTGACGTTTTCGATGACCGTGATCTCCTCGTTAAAAGCCGGCACCAGCAACGAAACCGGCGGTACCAGTTCGGAACCGGACAACGTGTTGTATTTCGAATAGGCAGCCCGGCGGAAGATCGTAAGAATTTGCCGGAACGAAAAGGTCATGATCGAAAAATAAACCAAGTTGACCGTCATGACGTAATACGTCGCAAACAGGCCATAGATCAGCAAAATATCTCTAAGCAGTGGTCTCCCTCCTCTCAAGCGCAAAAGCAAATCGTCCCAGTGCCGGTGCCTCCTCCGGCACTTCTTGTCCTCGCATCGCAGCCAGCGCCACCTTGACCAAATCCTCGTTATCCTCCTTCAACAACTGGAGCAGAAGCCGGCTCGCATCCAGCCGTGTCTCCATCAGGATATCGGCGGCAAGGTGATGAATCGGCTTGCCGTGGCGCAGGAGATGGACCAGCATATCCCTAAGCTGCTGCTCCTGTTCCGCGCTTTTGGCGATCGAGCGGGCAAGCACGATGCTCAGCGGACTATATTTCTGATGCTTCAGCATCTCCAGCAGCCGCGGCACCGCTTCGGCCGCCCGCATTCCGCCGAGGCGGTAGGCAGCGGCGATCCGCCGCCCGTAAAACAAGCTGTCGAGCAACTTCAGGTCTTCCCGGACAAAACCGGCGTTGTAACATAAAGCGATCAGCTTCTGCTGCAAATCGCCCTTAAATTGTTCGATCCACTCGGTTACCCGTTGCTGGATCACCCGCCGCTCCAGATCCCCAAGCTTGCCGGGCGGTAGCGGAAGCTCCTCGGCATCGCCCAGATGGGCTTGGAGGAACAGGAAGTAATCCTGATGCTTCCGCTGATATTCCTTCGTTTTGCGCTGAATGCGCAAATGCCGGATTTTCATATAAAACAAGAGCAGCATGCCTATGCCGATCAGCCCCAGGCATACATAAATAAAGGCAATTGCCAGTCCAAGATGCTGACCCGCCATCCTGTTTTCCTCCTTTCGGCGCCAGTTATTCTCCCGTCGTTCGCCGATCCGGCAAGCTTTGGTAGAACGCCTGCAGGGCGTAATAACCGGACTTGAGCCGTTCGGTATACTGCACGGTTTCCCATGGCTGCCACACGTATTTCGGGAATGCGTCCAATGAGACGTTTTCCCGGGTTTCTCCGCTTTCCGTTCCCGGACCCAGAACCCCCGCTTCGCCCCGCTCCATGATCCATGGAATTAGGGTCAGGCCGTCCGATTCGGTCGTCGAGAAGGCCCGGTCCTCCTTCAAAGGCCGGTAGTCAATCACTTGCCGCGAGCTAGGATCCGCAAAGCCCAGCAGCATCCAGGGAATGCGCAGTTCTACCTCGTTGCCGCTGTACTGCCAAGAAGCAAGCGAGTTGAAATCGGCGTTTCCCGGATCGGTGGTGCCGCGAATCAGCTTGCCGACGGTCATGTCCTGGAACGGATGAGCGAAGCGGGTGTCGGGCGGCGTCATCGTCAAGCTGACCGCCAGCTTCCAAGGTTGAAACTCTACAGTTTGCTCCTCCGTAGGATCGTCAAGCATCCAATATCCGTATCGCCCGTAAAGCCGGCGATGGAAATCGTAACTTGGCGCCGTCAGCACTTCGGTCTCCTCGTCATTTCCGATCTCCACGATCGCCTCCAGGCCGTCGCTCAGCGTTCGCCCAGGCAGCTCCGCCACTGGCTGATTCCCACCGGGCTGCGTATCTGCGCCAAGCCGGATCAACCGCTTGGCCGGGTCGAACGGGTCGCTTAGCTGAAGACCCACGTAGACATAAGCTTCGTCGTGCGTGACCTGCAACCGGTCGATCCCTGCCGACGGACGATCCCAGGCATGGACCTCCCCTTCCGGCAGGGATTCCCAATCCTCCAGCTTGCCGTCGATCATGAGGTCGTCCTCTTTACCAGGGCCCATCGACAACAGACCGAATTGTTTTTCATTGGTCAACACGTTTAGCCAAAAAGCGCGTCGATCCTCCGGGATCTCAAACCGCATCGTATTCCACGTTTTCTTGAACCATTCATCCTGCCACATGAACAAGATGGCACCGGCATACCCCGTATCGTAAATATCCTTCGTCAGAGAGACGTTGATCTCTCCCTGCTCTTGCTCGTTGTGGCCGCCCTGATTCCGTCCGCCCCGTCCGAGGTGGGAGACGCCCAGCGAGGAAGGAACGCCATATTCGGTAATCATCACCGGGATGTCCTTATAGTAATTTTTCAGTTCCTGCAAATAAGCCTTGTAGGTGTTGAAGTCCCCATCCCCATCAGGGATCGTCTCCAGCGTTTTGTCTAGATGGAAAAAGTCCGGATAATACGGGTACGCATGATAAGCGGCGAAATAACCCGCTTCCCATTCCACGGGCCGAATATGCGTAGCGTCGACGCTGGCCAGGTCCTCCTCGAACAACGGTTCACCGGGATGCTGCAACACATCCGTCGTCACCCAGTTCGTAAACGTGATGGGATGCTCCCACCCGTACGCGCGTTCCTTCTGGGCGGTGTCGTCTACCAGCTCTGCCAGCCAGCTCTCGAATGGACTCGCCTCGTCTGTCGCCGTGAAATGCTGCCCTTGATACGGCGGAAGTTCAGCGTGCTTGCGGTTCGTGTTATCCACCATCTCCGGGTCCCATTCGGTGCCGATATGCCAGGCCATCAGGTAGGGACCGGCATTTGCGGTATACTTGCCGCCCGACGTTCCCGGCTGTTTCGGGACCTTCAAATCGCCGTAAACGGCTTTAACCGCCTTTTCGATCTCTCGGTGAAAAGCCTCCTTAATTCCGGGAATGTAAGCATCCTGCTGCTCGATTAACTGCTCCTCCGGCGACCAGATGCCTTGGATGAAATAGAGGGGGTCCTTCCCCTTGTCCCGGTTGTATTTAACCAGAGACTTGTAGAACACCGGATTATGCACCGTATAAATTCGAATCACATTTGCGCCCATGTCATCAATCTGCTGGAACCAGCGCAAGTAATCGTCTTCCGTAATCGGAAATTCCCCGGGAAAATATCCCGGCACCGTCGCCCCCAGGTTGACGCCTTTGACGAACAACTCCTCCCAACTGCTTTCGCCGTCATAGGCGAGAAGTTTGTCGCCTTCGGTACGGAACTTCAGCTCCGTTCCGTCCTTTGCCGCATAGCTGTAATGAGGCGGCGGCCAATTTAGAACGGCCAGAACCACGCAGCCTGCGATGAAGACGCCCGCCAGGACAAGCCCCATCGCCAACCTTTTTTTCGCTAATGTCGTCATCGGATTACCCTTATTTCACCTCGCTGTTCTTCTTTTCGTGCTCGTTCTGAACAACCGAATCCCCCGGCCGCACGCCGACATTCCCGAGGAGCACAGCGTCCTATCGAACGGCCGCTTTCTATGCAGCTATACAGGTGATGATTCAGTATGGCCGATTCGCACCTCCGCTTCTCAAAATCACTATTTATCATGAACCAAGCGCCCCTATCATGTAACTAGGCTAATGGGAGTGTTTTACAGCTGGGGCTGTTTTCCGGGGGAGACGGATTTTCGGCATCTCTGTCCCGCTTGGTCATTTCGTGATATTAGACGTACAAAATTCATCTAGGTTTCGCTCAATTTTTACACCCTTTTCCATAATGGTTACAAAATTGATACCAAAGTCTTGTCTGAAAATCGCGTCATTCTGCGGTTTTCCACGATTTTCTAAGGTTACAGCCCTTGTCAAAAAAAGCTTCCCTGGTCCCAGCCTGGGACTAGCGTTTTTCCGTCGTTTACGATGACGGATTTTCGTCGGGCCATCCCGCCTTGATCGGCGACTTCCTTCCTAAAAAATGACGTTTTCCCGCCCTTTTCCATCTTGGGACTCGAAATACAGATTTCACCAGACGTTAACAAAATAAGCTCCCCATCCGCCAGCGGCAGATCAGCAGCTTAATAGATTTACCTTCGTTTAACGCGGGCTTTACCCGTCGTTGACTTGCCTAATCGGTCTCGGCTCCAACAATGTCCGCGAACGCGATCCACTCGGGACCGGCCTCGGTCTGAAGGCGCGCCTGTCGCCCTCCGGGGTCGACTCTCGTCACGGTTCCTAGGACCTCCCGCCCCTGCCATTCCCCGAAGAGATGCAGGCGCACCGGCTTCCCGGTCTGCAGCGAGGTCGTGAGAAGGCGTGAAATCCGCTCAAGTTCCTGTTCGTCGAGGAAGGACCGCGCCTTGCGCTCCTGGCTGCGGTTGCCCCGCAAAATCGCCTCCTTGTGCTCCGGCAGCATCATCCGCGACGACTCCCATAATCCGTTGCCATACAGCTTTCCTTTCATCGGTAATGCCCTCCAATCTTGCCGGCTCGATCCCGCGCCTGACCGGCACCCGTCAGCGATACCGCGCGAAAAATCGCCGATTCCCCATAACGACGTTTGATCTCGTCGGTGGCCCGTTCGAGCGCTTGGTATCTCGGCCGTTCATCGAACAAGGTCAGCTGGTATTCGTCGTCCCGCACCAGCCCGGTTAACGTGACCCCCACCTTACGGACCGGCTGGCCGTCCCAATGACGGCGGAACAGCCGCATCACCCCGTCGTAAACCTGCATGGTCACGTTGGTCGGATCGGGCAGCTTCATCTGCCGGTAAAACCCGGTCGGATGGTCGAAATCCGCCCCCCGGCAGCCAACGCTGACGACCCCGCCCATGTAGCCCTTTTCCCGGCACCGGCGGCAGACAAGCTCGGTCAGCTCCAGCAGCGGTACCGCCGTCTCCTCCATCGAATAGTAGTCGCGGGGCAACGTCATTTCATGACCGATCGACTTCTCCCCCTGATGGCTGTTCGGGTCGACCGGCGAGTCGTCCATGCCGTTGGCCAGTCGCCACAGCACTTCGCCGTTGACGCCCCAGCGCTGCCGTAGCCGCGCCAGCGGTAGGTTCGCCAGCTCCCCGATCGTGCGGATGCCCATTCGCAGCAGATGGCGCTCCATGCGGGAGCCGACCATGAACATTTGCCGGATCGGCAGCGGCCATAGCACCTTCGGAACGGCTTCACGAGGCAGAACGTACAGGCCGTTTGCATTTTTCTTGGCGAAATTGTCGCAGGCCATTTTGCTGACTGCCTTGTTGTAGCTGATGCCGAAACGGCTGTAGATGCCGGTCTCGCGGCGGATTTTCTGCTGAATGGTCAGGGCCAGCGTCTCCGGCTCGCCGAACAGCGACAGGCTGCCGGTCACGTCGAGATGCTGCTCATCGATGCTGTACGGCTCCACCAGATCGGTAAACTGCTTCATGATGTTCGTGATCTGCATCGACACGGCGATGTACCGCTCCATACGCGGCCGCATCACCACCAGGTCCGGACATTTTGCCAAAGCCGTGCCCAGCGTCTCCGCCGTTGTCACTCCATACTGTTTGGCCATCGGACAAGCGGCCAGCACGATCCCCGAGCGCCGTTCCGGATCCCCGGCCACGATCAGCGGGCGGTTCTGGTGCTGCGGATGATCAGCCTTCTCCACGCTGGCGTAGAAGGATTGGCAATCCGCCATCATGATCACGCGTTCCGATTTCATGAGAACATCCCCTCTTTCGTTACATCCATCCCGAGATAGGTGTAAAGCCGGCTGATCAGCTCCGCTTTAACCAGCCCCCACAGCATGGAAAACTCATACGTGTAGCCCCGGCATAAATAGCGGGCTTCAATCCCCAGGTTCGTCCGCCGCTCCTCAAACACCTTCAATCCATGCTCGCGCATGCTTTGGCGCACCTGGGTCAGATCGGCGGTTGCGGCGTTCTGAAGCAAACCGATCAGCCCCTTATACACCTGCGGCAGCTTCAGCGAAGCCGACGCCAAAATGCGCCGGTCCCGTTCCAGCGCATCGAGCAATAGGGGAAGCAGCACGTATTGCTTGATGATCTCCGCCTCCTCCTGCGTTTGCCAAGGAACCGGGCTCATGCCGCTCCCTTCTTCATGCTGTCTGTCATAAACTCACCCTCTAATCAGAACGTTTGTTCCTATTATATTCATAATACGAACAAACATTCCCTCTGGCAACAGGTTTATGTTGGATAATTTGGCAGGGTGAACGCGCATGAAAAAGGCTGATTCCCCCTGTCCGTCGGACTTTGGGAATCAGCCTCTTTTCCTGTTGACGCTTATTGAGCTGTTAAAATCAGCGGTCCGTCCGCCATCAGCGCGATCGTATGCTCATACTGGGCCGACCATTTGCCGTCCGCCGTGCGCGCCGTCCAGCCGTCGTCGTCAATCGCAATGCGGAACGTGCCTTCGTTGATCATCGGCTCGATCGTAAACACCATGCCTTCCTTAAGGCGAATTCCCTTGCCCGCCACGCCGATATGCTCATAGTTAGGCTCCTCATGCAGACTACGCCCGATCCCGTGACCCAGCAGATCGCGTACGACGGCATAGCCGTTTGCCTCCGCATGTTTCTGAATGGCCGAAGTCACGTCACCTAACCGGTTGCCCGGGAGCGCTTGGGCAATCCCCAGCTCCAGGCATTCCTTCGTCACCCGCATCAGCCTTTCCGCTTCGGGACTCACCTGACCCACGGCGTAACACCAGCACGAATCTCCGAACCAGCCGTCCGCTTCCGCGACAATGTCCAGTTTAAGCAGGTCGCCGTTCTGCAGCGGCCGGTTCGACGGGAACCCATGGGCGACCACATCGTTGACCGAGGCGCAGGTTTCGGCGGGGAATCCGTTATAACCTTTCGTAAACTGCTTGCCGCCCAGCTTCGTAATATGCCGAGCCACGAAATCATTGATCTCCTGCGTCGTGATCCCGGGCCCAATCATTTTGGCGACCTCCCGATGGCAGTCCGCAACGATCTGGTTCCCCCGCTTCATCTCTTCGATCTCCCGCGGAGATTTTAATATAATCATTTGTCTTCACTCCTTCAATGGTCCATCGGGTATGGTGCGCTCCGATAGCCGATGCAATAACAAGCGAGCGATGCCCTCTGCCTCACGATCCAGCGTCCCGCGGCGCAGCGGAAAGCTCGCGCAACCGGCCAAGGCGGCCAGCAGCATTTCCGCCTGCGAGACTTGCTCCGCCGCGTTCGCCCCCCGGTCAGCCGTTCCGGAAGCGACGATCTCGCCAGGATCAAGCGGTTGGCCGCGCCTAAGCACCGCTGCAAATGGCAGCAGCACCTCGCGGCGGAACGCATCCGTCAGCGGTAACGCTCGCGCCTCCGGCAGCAAGCGGAAGTCTTCCGCCGCCAATTTATACAACAAGTAAACGCCGTGATCTTCGGCCCACAATTTCAGCAGCCGGGCACCTTCCGCCACGAGGGGATCCGCCTTTGAGTCAATGCCCTCCTTAGGGTGAATGTCCCCGGGGGCTCCCCTGCCCATCCATTCCCCGGCTCGATCCATCGCTGTCCAAAGCACGTCGTGCAGCAAATCCCCTTTATTACTGTAATAATGGTAAACCGTTCCGTAACCGAGCCCGGCTTCGGCTGCTACATCCCGAATTTCCAGCGTCAGACCTTTATCAAGAAATACATCGGCGGCCGCCATACGAATTTGAGCAAGCCGCCGCAATCGGATCTCTTCATTTTGTTCCTTCGTACGCGGTGTCATCCGCCTCATCCCCTTTTATTTTTGACCTACTCTCATGTCAATATAAAACAATTTGAGGAAATTGGCAAGCGGGAAAGACCCGGATTTTTAAGCCTAACCGATGATTTCTCGTTTAGCTTAACCAGCCCCGTCTTAGCGCATCCTCTTTCCAAAAACAACCTCCGGAAATAGCAAAAGGCCGCCGGGGCACCATTTCCCCAGGGCCTTGTCACCCGTTACCGCCGTATCGCCGCGCGCTGCTTAACGGAACATTCCCCATAACCGCAGCAAATGAAGCGTATTGCGCGGGTCGATTCGCTGATCGATGACAAATTGGACGATTTGCTCTTCCTGAGCGCCGCTCAGTCTTTCGCCAAGCACAGAAGAGGCCGTTCTAACGAGCCTGCGTACCTTGACGCGATCCTGCAAATCCGCGCGGGTGAGGCCGTCGACGACCTGCTTGACCCGGTCCTTGATCGCCGGATTTTTCATTTTGAGTTTAACCCGTTCGACCAGCTGCGGACTGATTCCATATTGATGATAACTGGGCACTGTGACTAGCACCTCCTGTCCCGTCATTTCCGGACTTCACCTCTACTATATGACGGGAAGGCTGTCCATAGTGCCTCTAAATCCGAAAGCACTCGCATGTCGCTAGCTCTGTCTAAGGAACGTCGTCGCTTCATGGGTTTGTCCCAATCTGACGATCGTCTCCTCGTATTGCGTTGAGGCATAAGCGAAGAATAAAATATCGATCATAACCAGTTGAGCCAGGCGAGAGCCAGACGCTCCGCTGCGCAGGGTCGCTTCAGGTGCCTGCGGCGTGTACAGCATCAAATCGGCGAGCTCGGATACTTTATGATTGCCGAAACGGGACAAGCCGATGGTACGTACACCATACTTTTGGGCGACCCGGAACAATTGCAGTACTTCCTTGGTATTTCCGCTGTAAGAGACGCCCATAAACAAGGCTCCTGGCGGAGCGCTTGCCAGCGCGGCTGCAATTAGATGCTCATCCTGTAGCGCGAACGCTTGCTTCCCCAGGCGCAGCCATTTCTGTGCGGCATCCGCTGCTACGATAGCCGAAGCCCCCACCCCGTACATATGGATGACGGAGGCCTTTCGGAAGCTGTCCACCACCTGCTCGATTAATTCCGGCTGCAGGTGAAGCATCGTATCTTGAATGGCTTGGACACTGTTGGACACCGTCTTTTGAATGACGGTTTGAATCGTCTCTCCGCGCTCGATATCGTAATAACCCGGCCTTTGCGGTTTGGCATTATCAACCGACAAACGCATTTTCAGATCAGGAAATCCGCTTAGCCCCAGCGAACGGCATAGCCGGGTAATCGCCGCCGCACTGGTCCCCGCTTTATCAGCGACCGCATGAATACTTAAACCGGAGACCTCCGCCGAAGCCGTCAAAATATATTGAGCCGCTTTTCTTTCTGATTCGGGCAGTTGTTCCAGCACCGCCTCCATTTGCGTAAGTATGCTTCCCGTCGTCACGGTCATCCCCTCCGTATTTCCGATACAAATACAAAAGAAACGCGGCGGCCTGATATAAGGCCGCCAAACGTTCCTCCGCTAGCTGTATTATCTATTATGCTCTATAAGCATCTGCTTTGTAAAACCTAAGAAGTAAGTGAGCAAGAAGCCGGCCACATAGGAGATGATCAACCCGGATAAGTAACCGAGAATCGTCATGCCAATCCCCATTGGACCTTGAATCAGTGGGATCAGGACGAGTCCGGAAGGACCGATCGCCACCGAGCCGACGAAATTCCCCGTCATCGCGAACAAGCCCAGCACCGCGCCGCCAAAACCACCGCCGAGACAAGCGGTCACAAACGGCCGGCCCAGAGGCAAGCTGACCCCGTAAATAAGCGGTTCGCCGATACCAAGGAACCCGACGGGCAAGGCCCCTTTGATCATATTACGCAATCGCGTGTTATGCTTCAGCTTGACATAAATGGCGATCGCCGAGCCGACCTGTCCCGCACCCGCCATGGCCAGAATCGGCAGCAGAGCGGTGTATCCGACCTGAGAAATCAATTCGGCATGAATCGGAATCAGCGCCTGGTGCAAGCCGAACATGACCAGCGGCAGGAACAGCGAAGCTAGGGCGAATCCAGATAGTGGTCCGCCATGAGCCAACAGCCAAGTTGTTACCTGTCCGATGCCCTGGGAGATAATCCCGCTGACCGGCATCAGGAAGAACACGGTAACCAGGCCTGCGATCAACAGCGAAATGGTAGGAGTGACGATGATATCAATTGCAGCCGGCATCCGCTTACGGATCCATTTTTCCAGCAAAGAAATGAATCCTGCGGCCAAAATCGCCCCGATGATTCCGCCCTGCCCCGCGTTAAGCTTAATTTCACCAAACAAGGGGTAGGTGTAGGAGATATTCGCCACCGCCGGTGCGACGATGATCGCCGCCACGGCTCCGCCGAGCGCTGGCGTACCTCCGAACTCTTTCGCGGCGTTCACCCCGGCAAAGATCGTCAAATACCCGAAGAACGCCGAGCCAATCACGCTAATAATCGGTTGGAGCGTAAGCAGCCAGTCTGCAGCGTTCCCGGAGGTAACCAGGTTGTTGATCAAACCGGCTATGCCGTTGATAATCCCCGCTCCCACCAAGGCAGGAATCAATGGAATAAAGATGTTGCCGATTTTCCGCAAGAAATTTTTGAAAGGAGTGTTGTTCTTCTGCTTGAGCTCCGCCTTGATGTCGGAGCCTTCGCGGAACGGCGTCGTTTTGCCGCCAGCTGCTGCCCCGTCGCCGCCATTCCCCTCCGCTTGCAGAAGCTTACCGAACTCCTCTGCGACCTTGTTGACAACACCCGGCCCGAGAATAACTTGATACGTCTCGTCATCAACCACACCAAGTACCCCATCGATCTGTTTGAGCCCAGTCTCATCGATCCGGCTGCGATCCAGGACCGAAACGCGCAAACGGGTCATGCAGTTCGTAAATTGCTCCACATTGCCGGAACCGCCGATGGATTCCATAATCCGTTTTGCCATGCTTTCAAATTTGCTCATTGGGAAGCCTCCTGCCCCTATGGGATGGTCTTATTTGTTTCTTCACTGCATCGTAGACTTCGCAGCCTTACCGATAAACCCGTGGCTCTGCTCCAATTTTTCCAAGGCCACCGCATACGTGCATCCCGTCAAGATCATCAGGATCGCCGGTTTCGGTTTCCCCTCGGCAAGGTCCAAGGCGTTTTCAGCGGTAGAGACATCGCAACCGGTCGCCTCCATGACGATTCGCTTCGCCCGATCCGCCAGCTTCTCATTGGTGGGCTGAACATCAACCATCAAATTGCCGTATACCTTACCTAAGCCGATCATCGAGGCCGTAGACAGCATATTGCAGACCAGTTTCTGCGAGGTTCCTGCCTTGAGCCGAGTCGACCCGGTCAATACTTCAGGACCGTTCTCAATCTCGATAGCAATGTCGGAAATGGAGCTGATCGCTGCATTCTTGTTGCAGCTGATGCTAATCGCCTTAGCACCGATACGCTTGGCGTATTCCAATCCGCCGATCACGTAAGGCGTACGCCCGCTGGCAGCTAATCCGACGACTGCATCGTTTCCGGTAAGCCCGAGATTTTGCAGATCAACCATCCCCAGCTCGGCCCGATCCTCCGCTCCCTCAACAGCCTTGATAAAAGCGTTGCTTCCGCCAGCGATCAGCCCAACCACCTGGTCCGGGGAAGTCCCGAACGTTGGCGGACATTCCACCGCATCCAGCAACCCGATCCGTCCGCTTGTGCCGGCCCCCATATAAATCAGCCGGCCTCCTTTGCGGAGCGACTCGGTGATGGCTGCCACGGCCTCGGCGATTTTCGGAATCTCTTGGTTTACCGCTCCGGCTACCTTGGCATCTTCTTCATTCATCACCTTAAGCAACTCGGTCACACCCATTTCGTCCAAGCGCATGGTCCGCTCGTTTCTTGCCTCGGTTGTCAGATTTTCCAACATATAGGTTACTCTCCTTTGTGTGGATCCACATGGTTGTAATCGTTTTCGACTTGATTATAATGCAATTGAGATATTATTTCAACATATTATTTTATGGATGAAATTATATTTCAAGGCATGTTATTTATTATTATTTTGGCGCAAAAAAACCGCCCGCATATCCCGCGAACGGTTCCATCCTTGCTAAATGTTTCGTTAGTCGATCAGCTCACCTTGAAAAATCTGCTCCCGCCGCAAATAATCCCGCAGCGGGCCGTATTCGGGCGACGTCCAGAAGGTCTCGCCCGCCACCAGCCGGGCGGCGTCGTCCCGCGCCGCCTCCAGCACCGCATAGTCGCTGACCATGTCCGCGACGCGAAAATCCGGCACGCCGCTTTGCTTCGTGCCGAAAAAATCCCCGGGACCGCGGAGCTCCAGGTCCCGCCGCGCCACCTCGAAGCCGTCGTCCGTGTCGGTCATGACCTTCATCCGCTCCTGACCGACCTCCGACTTCGGATCGGCGATGAGCACGCAATACGACGCGTGCTCTCCCCGGCCAACGCGCCCGCGCAGCTGGTGAAGCTGGGATAGGCCGAACCGGTCGGCATCCATCACAATCATCAGCGTGGCATTGGGTACGTCAACGCCGACCTCGACGACGGTCGTCGAGACGAGCAGCTGCACCTCGTTCTCATAGAACGCGCGCATCACTTCGTCCTTCTCGGCCGCCGTCATCCGGCCGTGCAGCAATCCGACCTTCATGTTCGGGAACGCCTGCTGCATCGACACATACAGGTCGATGGCATTCTGCACGTCCAGCTTGTCCGACTCCTCGATGAGCGGGCAAATTACGTAGGCCTGACGGCCTTGCGACACCTCGCGATCAATAAAGCCAAGCACGCGGTCCATCATGCTGTGCTTCACCCAATAGGTCGTGATCGGCTTGCGCCCCTTCGGCCGCTCCGAGATCGTCGATACGTCCATGTCGCCAAAGGCGGTGATCGCGAGCGTGCGCGGAATCGGCGTGGCCGTCATCGTCAACACGTCAGGGTTAAAGCCTTTGCGCCGCAAAATACTGCGCTGATTAACGCCAAATCGATGTTGCTCGTCGGTAACCACCATACTGAGCGAACGAAAAAATACGTCCTCCTGAATCAACGCATGCGTGCCAACGATGATATCGGTGAGCCCCATTTGCAGGGAGCCAAGCAAATCCTTACGCTTGCGTCCCGTAATACTGCCGGTCAGCAAACCAACCGTGATGCCAAACGGTTCGAACAACCGGGTGAGCGAGCGCATATGCTGCTCGGCCAAAATTTCCGTCGGCACCATAAAAGCGCCCTGGTGCCCGGACTTCACCGCCGCGTACAGGGCAATTGCAGCAATGACCGTCTTGCCGGAGCCAACGTCTCCCTGCAGCAGCCGGTTCATACAGTAAGGCGAGCGCATGTCCTGCAAAATTTCCAGCTCGACCTTCTTCTGCGCATCGGTGAGCTCAAACGGAAGGCTGCGCACAAATTCCCGAATCGTGGCGTTATCCACGACATGCGCCACCCCGTCCATGCGATCATGGTTCATCGCCCGATACGCCTGCAGCTTGAGCTGGAACAGGAACAGCTCCTCGTACACCATACGGCGTCGGGCGATTTGCCCCTCCTCGTTATCCTGCGGCTGATGCAGCCGCAGGATCGCCGCTTTGCGAGGCATCAGGCTGTATTTGCGCAACAGATCAGGCGGCAGATTCTCCGGGATCATCTCCCCATATTGCAGCAGCGCTTGTCCGATCGTTTTGCGCATCCAGGCCTGCGTGATTTTGCCGCCAACGGAATAGACCGGCTGCAGGCTGCCGCTGCGCAGCGTCCCCCGGTCGGGAAACTCCGAATCCGTCACGGTGAGCTGGCTCCGGCGCATATCCCATTTTCCGGTTAAAACAATCTCTCGCCCCGTCGTCAACTGGTCCTTGAGGAAATGACGGTTAAACCACGTCGCCGTAAACATCCAGTCTTCCGCGACCATTTTGCACGTGAGCCGCGATTTTCGACCGTACCGTTGGAGTACCGGCAAGCCCATGATTTTGGCCTGTACCGTCACCTTGTCCCCATCTTTGACTTCCGTCAGGGAGCGCAGCCGGTAGTCCTCGTACCGGAACGGATAATATTCGATCAAATCATTCACCGTAAAGATGCCAAAGGCGTGAAGCTCTTCTTGCTTAAGAGCGCTCACGCCGCTAACTTGCTTTACGGGGATGTTATGCAAATCCATCACACCAAATCCCCCACTTTATAGAGGTAGTTCAAAAAGTCATCCTTGGATCATGAAGCACAAGCGAGGAAGCCATTTCGGCGTCGAATCTTGAATTCACCCGGGCCTTCCGTTGCTCACGTAGCTTACAGCTACGCTCCGCTACTCACTCCCTAGCTTCATCCAACCTTCTCGATGCTCCAATCCTGCCTTTTTGAACCTCCATTGAAACAGTAGTTCAAAAAGTCATCCTTGGATCACGGAGCACAAGCGAGGAAGCCATTTCGGCGTCGAATCTTGAATTCACCCGGGACTTCCGTGAACTTCACGTACTACCAGCAGTCCTAACGGAACTGAGAGACGCTATTTGTCTGTTCTTGAGGCGTTTTCTACAGCTAACGGAACCAGGAGACCTTATATCGACCGATAGCAGCAAATTAGTCGCCATTAGAGCCAAATAAGGTCTTTGAGTTCCGTTACCTTGGGAAATAGCCGGGAAATGGGCAAATAAGGGCTCTCTGTTCCGTTAGAATCCGTTCCGCCGTGCTTCCGGACAATCACTTCGCCGGCCAAATAAACGTCGCCACAGTACCCGGACCGACATGCGTGCCAACGACCGCGCCGATACTGGTGCGGACGATTTCGTGCAACGTGAAGTGTTGGCGTAACATCTCCAGAATCTCCTCGGACCCTTCCGGATTCACGCAGTCGCAAACGGCGACGTTGATATCTTTCACCCCACCGAAATCGTTCACGAACAATTCGATGACACGGGACACCGCCTTCTTACGGCCTCGGACCTTATCGACAGCGTAGATGACGCCCTCCTGGTCCACCGACAGAATCGGCTTGATGTTCAGCAACGTGCCCAGAATCGCAGCAGCTTTGCCGATCCGTCCGCCCTTTTGCAAATACTCCAGCGAATCAACGAGAAAATACAGTCGCCGAGCTTTTCCTAACCGTTCAACCTCCGCCTGAATCTCTTCGACCGAAGCCCCTTGCTTCGCCATCCGTGCGGCATGCACAACCTGAAGGCCAAAGCCGTATGTCGCGCACAGCGAGTCAATTACCGTTACGTCTACGGGGTGCCCCAATTCCTCCTCCAGCATCTCCTTGGCAAGCACGGCGGATTGATAGGTCCCGCTCATCCCCGAGGAGATATGGATTGAAATGATTGGCGAACCCGGATAGGCCGCTAGTAGGTTGCGGTAAACCTCCACATACTGGGAGGGTGAGGTTTGCGACGTCGTTGGCAGGTCCTTTGACTTCGTTAACTTGTCGTAGAACTCTTCCGCCGTGATGTCGATGCCTTCGAGATAAGATTGGTCACCGAAGGCGAGCCGCATCGGAACGATATGAATACCGTATTCCGACACCGTCTCCTGCGGGATATCCGACGTACTGTCGGCAATGATGACAGCCTGATTCATAGGTATCTTCATCCTCTCCTCGGGATCAGGATTCTACCGAAAATAAATAATAATAAATCGGTTGTCCGCCGTTATGGACCTCGACTTCGACGTCAGGATACTCCTCATGAATCCAGCCCACCAATGCGTCTGTCATTGCTCCGTCGGCTTCCTCACCGGCCAGAACCGTCACAATTTCGTCGCCCCCGGCCAACATCTTAGCCAGCAAACCCTGGCTTGTTTCCAACAGGCCTTCTTCGGTTGCTACGATCTTGGAATCGGCGATGCCGATATAGTGGCCGGCCGTAATTTCCAAATCGTCGAACATGGTGTCGCGAACCGCATACGTGACTTGGCCCGTCTTCACATGTTGTACGGCGTTCTGCATGTTATCCTGATTGGACTCCACGCTTTCTTCCTCTTGGAAAGCAAACGCTGCGGCAATCCCCTGCGGGATACTCTTGCTAGGGATAACGGTAACGCTGCGTTCCCCTTCAAGCAAATCGCGCGCTTGCTGAGCGGCCAAGATAATATTGGAGTTGTTCGGCAACACAAACACGTGCTGAGCCGAAATCGATTGGATCGCCTTAACGAAATCCTCGGTGCTCGGGTTCATCGTTTGCCCACCGGACAAAACGACATCGACACCCAGGCTGGTGAAGATTTCCGAAATGCCTTGGCCCGAAGCAACGGCGATAAATCCATAAGGTGCCAGCTCATCGGCAGGCAAACTCGCTGGATCGACGAGGCGTGAAGGTTCTACCGGGACTTCGGCAAACAGCTCCGGCATCGGTGCTGCGTCCATGCCCGCGATCAACAGATCACGGTGCTGCTCGCGCATATTCAAAATATGAATTTGAGTAATTTCACCGTAACGAAGCGCCAAATTCAGCACATCACCCGGTGTTTTGGAATGGACGTGGACCTTAATGATCTCGTCGTCCGCAATCACGATAATCGAATCGCCATTGACTGAAAGCGCTTTCCGGAACTGATCCTCGTCAAAAACAGCATTCTTAATTTCGCCGATCGTTCGATTAATGAAAAATTCCATGTCATACAAGAATTCAATATCCTCGGTTTCCAGCTTTGCTTGTGCCGAAGCCGGGACATGTATCGGTGCAGCGACTGGCGTGTGAAGTTCCGGTTTGGCGATGGCCGCGGGGGCTTGTCCTAAAGTCGCTGCAGCCTCGCTGCTGGCACCTCCGGTCAACCACTGCAAGAATCCTTCATAAATATAAACAAGTCCTTGACCGCCCGAATCCACGACGCCAACCTGTTTCAACACCGGCAACAGCTCCGGCGTACCCGCGAGCGCTTCCTTCGCTTTGGCCAGCACCTCGGTCATCAATTCCGTGATATCCGTTGTTCTGCGCGCATAATATACGGCATGCTTGGCAGCTTCCTTGGCCACCGTCAGAATGGTCCCTTCCACCGGTTTGACGACCGCTTTGTAGGCGGTATCCACCCCGCTTTGCAAAGCAGCGGCAAATTGAACGGTATTCATTTCTTCTAACGAAGCGGCATAACGGCTAAACCCGCGGAACAGCTGGGACAAGATGACGCCAGAGTTCCCGCGTGCGCCCATCAAGAGGCCCTTGGATAAAGTGGCTGCTCTGCTGCCTAAACCTCCGGTTCCATGGTTTTTCAATTCCGTTACGCCAGCGGTCATCGTCAAATTCATATTCGTACCGGTGTCCCCATCGGGTACCGGGAATACGTTTAGAGAATTGACGTGTTCAGCATGCTCCGTGAGCCGCTGCGCACCGACCAATACCATAGCGGTGAAATCTGTTCCAGTTAAAGAACGCTTACTCAATGAAAATTCCCCTTCCTAGCTTGATACGCGTACGTCTTGGACTACGATATTCACCTGATCCACTTCGAGTCCAACGATTTCATTCAATACGTATTTCACTTTGAGCTGTATGTTGTGTGCGACCTCGGAAATTTTCGTGCCATAACTGACTATAATATAAAGATGAATAGCTAATCGATGATTATCCAGGTTCACTTCCACACCCCGGGCCAAGTTCTCTCGCCCCAGCAATTCGGCAATACCGTCCTTCAACTGTTTTCGGCTTGCCATTCCTACCAGTCCATAACACTCCATGGCGGCCGATCCGGCGATAACCTTGATGGCTTCCTCCGAAATATCGATTCGTCCATATTCGGTCGTAAGATTCACAGCCACGCCAACCTCACTCCTTCCATAGAAATTATTATGGACTAAACTATATTGTACTATAAGAACAGAGAGAAATAAATAAAAGAGTCCAACGTCAATATCTGTTGACGGGGCTTTTTTTACTGTGATATTATATTTAAGTATTGTCAATAACCGTGATTTGAAGAGAAACTGTTATTTTCAAGACAGTGTGTACTGGAACAGGAGGTGTAATGAATGGCTCGCAAATGTTATGTGACTGGCAAGAAGCCAGGCAGCGGTAACCATGTATCTCACGCAAACAATCGCAATCGGCGCTCTTGGGGCGTAAACGTGCAGAAGGTCCGGATCTTGGTAGACGGCAAACCGAAACGCGTATACGTCAGCACTCGGGCTTTGAAATCCGGTAAAGTGACCCGCGTGTAATGGCTCGGGACGAACTATAGACAAAAAGCACCTTTTCCTATGGAGGTGCTTTTTTACTACGCTTTTTGCTTTAAGCCGCCAAAAAGGCTAACGCCAGCTGCATTTCTAGCCGCGGTCGATGCATTCCTTTCATGGCGGGAACCGCCAGGCGCGCCCTTTCGCTGCTTGGGGCGGGTTCTCAGGCCCCGCCCGCTAGTTCTTGTGAAACGTGTTCAGTACCGCCTTAACGAAACCTCCCAAAAACTTAGGCAGCTTGAATGTGTAAAATTTCATCGTTCACCCTCCCCATCGTGCTCATGCCTTCACCCATATTCTATGTTCGATGTCATTTACCCGTGTATTCCCGCCACAAAAAAAAGGCTACATGAGAACCTTCGCTCATGTAACCCATTGTATGCACATCTTGAAGCGCCTATGCCAATCCGGCCAGGCTCTCGCGGATTTCTGCCATCGCCGCACGTCGGTCGGCTTGGCCGAACACCGCATTTCCGGCAACTAACACATCCGCCCCCGCTTCCACGACCAGCGGCGCCGTTGCAGCCGCAATTCCGCCATCCACTTCGATCCGCAAATCGCTTAAGCCCAGTTCTTCCTTCCAGGCCTTCAACTGACGAATCTTGCGCAACGTAGCCGGAATGAACGCTTGCCCGCCGAAACCGGGGTTTACCGTCATGACAAGGACAAGGTCCACATCCTCTAGCACCTCGCGAATGGCCGAAGCCGGCGTGGCTGGGTTGATCGCGACCCCTGCTTTAACCCCCTGCTCCTTGATCAGATGCAGCACCCGGTGCAGATGCACGCAGGCTTCGGCGTGCACCGTAATGAGGTGTGCGCCCGCTTTAGCGAAGGCCGGAACGTATTCCTCCGGCTTTTCAATCATCAGATGGACGTCCAGCGGCAGCTTGGTATGCGGAGCGATGGCCTGCAGCACCAGTGCCCCGAAGGTCAGGTTCGGAACGAAGTGTCCGTCCATGACGTCCACATGCAGCCAGTCGGCGCCTCCCCGCTCTACATCGGCGACCTCCTCGCCCAGCTTGGCGAAATCGGCCGATAGAATAGATGGCGCTATATATACGTTGTTGCTCATGACGTCAATACCTCCGCTTCTTCTCCTTCATCTCTTCATGGAACTGTACATAGTGCTCATAGCGAGTCGCGGCGATTTCGCCTTTGTCCGCGGCTTCTCTTACTTTACAGCCCGGCTCGTGCAAATGGCTGCAGCCGCGGAATTTACAACCTTCCGCGTAATCCGTGAATTCCCGGAAGCAGCTGGATAACTCCTCGACGCCCAGCTCGAGAAAATCCAGCTGACTGAAGCCCGGTGTATCGGCTACGTAACCGCCGTTTTCCAGCTCGATCAGCTCGACATGACGCGTCGTATGACGTCCGCGACCCAGCCTGAGGCTGATTTCGCTCGTCTCTAGCGATAAGCCGAGCATGGCGTTAAGAAGCGAGGATTTCCCGACGCCCGACTGTCCCGAGAAGACGCTGATCTCCCCAGCCAGGCTCGATTTCACTTCCTCGGTTCCCATCCCGGTCACGGAGCTGGTGACGATGACATCATAACCGATCGATTCGTACAACGCTTTAACCTGGCTAATGATTTCAGGCGTTTCCTCAGGTCCGTCTTCCTCCACCAGATCCTCCTTGGTGAGGCAGATCAGCGTTTTAAGACCCGCATGCTCGATATGCACCAGAAACTTGTCCAGCAATTGCAGATTGAGATCCGGCTCCCGCAAAGAAAATAGCAGCACAGCCAGCTTGGCGTTGGCGACCGGCGGGCGGACGAGCTCCGTTTCCCGCGGCAAAATCTCGTCAACGGTCCCTTCCCCGTTTTCCGTTGGGGAATAGATGACCCGATCGCCCACCAGTGGACTCTCGCCTCTCTTCTTAAAAATGCCGCGGCCACGGCACTGGACGTAACCGTCCGGTGCCCCGGCCTGCGCCGTCGTCGGCTTCACGTAGTAATAACCGCTTAATGCCTTCACAATTAAGCCTTCAGGCATATCGGCCGGCCTCTCTTTCGTATCGGTCTGACTTAATCGCCATGTTTGTCTCGTTTACCCGCCTTTCCTTTACCTTTGACTATGCCCAACTCATTCTGGAGTGAAGCCAGCTTGCCAGATAAAATCATGCCGGTATCGGGTGGGTTATCACCTGAATCCATATCCATCGTATTCTGATCCGTCCCGCCGGTATCCGGGAATTGCGGCACCGGGACGGTTCCTTGCTTGGCATCGATATACGAGATCGGGTAGGTATCCAGCATGACGCCGTCACGCGTTACGGTCACGTAACCGTTCTTGTTTGGCGCCAGAACCAGATCTACCGCCAAGTATTGCGCTTTACCTACCTTCTGCGTGCCCCATTCGCGGCCTTCGCCTCGAGCATCCCCGTATACGATCGTGTATTTGCTGATTTGACCTTCTTGGGCTGGTACAGCCGGCACCTGGAACGTATAGTTGATCGCTTCCGGCGGATACCCGGTGCTAACGAACAAGGTGACCTCCGAACCCGGAGCTACGGTATCGTTTGGTGCGTACGGCCACTGTTTGGTGACTTTGCCCGCCTCAACTTCAAAACTCGTCTCTTGCTTTATGCCATCCGCGGCCAGCTTTAAACCAAGCTCGGTAATCGCTGCTTCCGCTTCCGCTTGCGTCTTGTTCACGAGATCCGGCATTTTCACCTCAGCCGGTCCTTTGCTGACCTTCAGCACGACGTCTACCGACTCCGGATTAAACTCCGCACCGGCGTCCGGCGATTGGCTGATGATCATGTTCGGTTCGATCTCGTTGCTGTTTTCCTCTTTTTTCGTCACACGGGCTTCGTCAACACCGAGATCCTTTAATTGCTTCAGCGCCTCTTCGTAAGTCCCGGTTAACGCTGGCATTTTCTCCAGCGGTTTCTCCGTGCTAACCTTCAGGTCGACGGCCGAACCTTCCTTCACCATCGTGCCCTCCGTCTTGCTCTGCTCATAGACGATGCCCTCATTCACGCCTTCTTTGTATTCCCGGGTGATGTCCCCGACGGCAATACCTTTATCAGTCAGCGTCTGAATGGCCTTTTCCTCTTCCAGGTTGATTACGTTTGGCACCGCGACTTCAGGGACGGTGACCAGGTTCGTGACATACCAGGCGACACCGGCCAAAGCGAGCAAGACGACCAATGTCAGGCTGACCCAGAGCGCCGGCTTTCCCCAAACCTTCTTCTTTTGGGAACTGCCTCGCTCCTCTACTGCCGTCCCTCCATCACGGGATAGCTTGGAAGGACCTGCCGGAGAACCTTGATTCTGCGGCCGGATCGCCGGAATGATTCGCGTGCTGTCTTCGTCATGATCTTCAATAAAGGCCAGTTTGGATTCCATTTTTCGTTCCGGCAGCAGGCAGGTTTCCAGATCCCGCAGCATCTCCTTGGCGGATTGATAACGTTCAGCCGGATTTTTGCGCATCGACTTGAGAATAATGTTCTCTACGCTTTGCGGAATCATCGGGTTAACCAACCGCGGTTCGTCAAATTGCTCCTGCAGATGTTTCAACGCTACGCTAATCGGGCTTTCGCCAAGGAACGGCAACCGGCCTGTCAGCATTTGATACAACACAATTCCGAGCGAGTACAGGTCGGACTTTTCTCCGGTGGCGACACCTTTGGCATGCTCCGGCGAGAAATAATGCACCGAGCCCACTACCGAGCCGGTTTGCGTAATCGTCGCCGATGTGACCGCACGCGCAATCCCGAAATCGGTTACCTTCACTCGTCCGTTTCGCCCAATCAAGATGTTATGAGGCTTAATATCGCGATGAATGATTTGGTTTTGATGGGCGTGATCCAATGCATCAGCGATCTGCGATGCGATCCGTACGGATTCATCGACCTGCAGCGGGGCGCGTTCTTTGATGATTTCGTTCAGGTTCTGACCTTCAACGTATTCCATGACGATGTAATGGACTTCGTCTTCTTGTCCGACATCGTACACGCTGACGATATTCGGGTGCGACAAGGAAGCGGCAGATTGCGCCTCCCGGCGGAAACGCCGGATAAATTCCTCGTCGTTCACAAATTGTTGACGCAGCACTTTGATGGCCACGTAGCGGTTCAGCAAAAGGTCCTGCGCCTTGTATACCAGCGCCATGCCCCCTCCGCCGATCCGTTCGATAATTTGATAACGACCGCCCAATTCGTGTCCGATCATGAATTCCACTCCTTTATGCCTGACCCGGCATCTTCATGTTGTTCCAGCAGAGCGACGCTGATGTTGTCGTCGCCTCCCGCGTTCAACGCCAGCTGGAGCAAACGATCGGCGCGATCGTGTAATCCAAGATCGCCCTTTCCGAGCGTCAGGATCATTTGTTCCGGCGTCACGTAATTGCTGAGCCCGTCGCTGCATAGCAGCAGAATATCCCCCGGCTCCAGCGACACCCGGTTCATGTCCACCTCCACGTGCTCATCGGTGCCAAGCGCGCGGGTTACCACGTTGCGGTGTGGATGAACCGTTGCTTCCTCTTCGCTGATCTGTTTGTTTTTCAACAGCTCGTTGACGAGCGAGTGATCATCGGTCAGTTGAACCAACTGACCTTGCCGGAAATGGTAAGCCCGACTGTCTCCGATATGGGCGATCACCCCGTCGCTGCCCTCAAATATTCCGGCAACCACCGTGGTGCCCATGCTGTGGTATTCCACATGTTCTGTTGCTTTGCGGAACACGGCATCGTTCGCGTGAAGAATCGCTTTCCTTAATTCTTCCCCGCAGGCTTCCGCCGATAACCCCGCCGGCAGCTCTCCCAGATCCCCGGTAATGGTCTCAACCGTCATGCGGCTGGCAATGTCTCCCGCCTGATGGCCGCCCATCCCGTCCGCGACAATCGCTAGCGTATACCCCGACTCCAGCCGGCCTACCCACGTGCTGTCTTCATTGACGGAACGAACTCGTCCCACATCACTCACATAAACACAATTCATCACATTCGCTCACCTCGCACCAGACTCCATGTGCTTCGCCCGCAGTTGCCCGCAGGCCGCGGCAATATCATGGCCTTGCTCGCGGCGGATCGTCACATTGATGCCTTTATCCGCCAGTATGCGCTGAAATTGAAAAATATCGTTGCGCGACGTTCTCACGTACTTGCGCTCCGGCACATAGTTGACCGGAATCAAATTGACGTGACATAACATATCCTTCAGCACGCCGGCCAGTTCCTCCGCATGCTCCGGCTGGTCATTAACCCCGCCGATGAGCGCGTACTCGAACGTGATGCGGCGGCCGGTTTTAGCGATATAATAGCGCAGCGACTCCATCACGTCGTCAAACGGAAAGCGCCGGTTGACCGGCATCAGCTTGGAGCGGAGCGCATCGTTTGGCGCATGAATCGATATCGCCAGATTGATTTGCGTGTCCTCGTCCGCAAACCGATAAATGTTCGGGACAATCCCGCTCGTTGATACAGTAATATGCCGTTGTCCGATGTTCAAGCCCTTTTCATGAATCATAATCCGTAAAAATTTCATTGTCGCGTCATAGTTTTCGAACGGTTCGCCCGTTCCCATAATAACGATACTACTAACGCGCTCCCCTCTCGTATCCAGGATTTTCTGCGCCTGCACAACCTGAGCGACGATTTCTCCCGGCGTCAGGTTACGCTTCAAGCCGCCCAACGTCGAGGCACAAAACGTACAGCCCACTTTACAACCGACCTGGGTAGTTACGCAGATACTGTTGCCGTAATTGTGCTTCATGATAACCGTTTCAATCGCATGATCGTCATGCAGCCCGAACAGGAATTTCACCGTCCCATCCTTCGATTCGAGCTTGGTAATTTCCCGCAGGGTAACGAACGCAAATTCATCGTGCAGCTTCTGCCGTAGCGGCTTGGACAGATTCGTCATCTCTTCGAAAGAGCTGACGCGCTTCACGTACAGCCAATCGAAAATTTGGCCGCCGCGAAACGCAGATTCTCCCTGCGAGACGGCCCATTCCTGTAAATCTTCCAACGTATAATCATATATAAAAGGTTTCATTTTCACACACCTGTCCATGTTAATTTCAAAATTTGTCCACTCATTCTTCCCATTTTATCATAAATCGCCTTTCGACTAAAGTCGCAAGCCGTGACATGTCCACGCAAAAAGGCCAAGCCCGCCAGTTACGGCAGCCGCTTGACCTATCTTGTCATCCGTTTCCTTCGCTCTTCTTGCGCAACCTGGCGATATAAAATCCGTCCGAATGGGCGTCCTGCGGCAAAATCTGCAGGCCGGCTTCCACCCGCCCTGCAGCGGCTTCTAAAGGCTGCCGCCCGCTCCAGCCAGCCGGTTCATCCACGGCTAGCTCGAATTCCGGATGGCGGTTCAGGAAGGAGGCGACCATCTCGGCATTTTCTCGCGGCTCGATCGTACAGGTGCTATAAACAAGCAAGCCGCCCGGTTTCAACAGCCCGCTCGCCGAGTCTAGGAGCGCCCGCTGAACGCCGGCGATCTCCGCCACATCTCCCGGGGTCTTTGCCCACTTCAAATCCGGTTTCCGGCGGATGACGCCAAGCCCGGAGCAAGGAGCATCCAGCAAAATCCGGTCAAAGGAAGACGCATCCAGCCGCTCGGCCAACTGCATCGCATCGCTCGACAACGTATCGATATTTTCCAGGTCTAAACGCTTAGCCTGGTCCTCAATCAGCTTCGCTTTGTGCGGATGAATGTCGTTCGCCAGCACTCGGCCGCGGCCTTCCATGATCTCGGCGATATGGCATGTCTTGCCTCCGGGCGCCGCGCAGCAATCCAACACGGTCATGCCTGGTCGCGGATCCAGCGCTTCGGCCACCAGCATCGAGCTTTCATCCTGTACGGAAATCAAACCCTCCCGGTACCACGAGGTCAGCGCCATATTGCCGCCGCTATGTACTACGATACCGTCAGGCGAGATCTTCGAAGCAGCAGCCTGCAGACCTTGCTCCTCCATCAGACGTATCACTTCGTTCCTGCTTATTCTCGCCCGATTGACCCGAACGCTGACCGAAGGTGGCTCGTTATTGGCTCGGCAAATCGCTTCGGCGGCCTCCTCGCCATATTGCCGAATCCAGAGCTTGACCATCCACTCGGGATGGGAATGCTCAAGAGCGATGCGCTGCACAGGGTCCATTCCCTCTGGGAAACGCAGTTCTTCCTTTCTGCGCAGGACGCTGCGCAAGACGCCGTTTACCATGCCAGAGATCCCTTGATGCCCCTTCTTTTTAGCCAGGTTCACCGCTTCGTTCACGGCAGCATGCGGGGGAATCCGGTCAAGGTAATGCAGCTGGTAGAAGCTGAGCCGCAACAAATTACGGACCCAGGGCGCCAGTTTCGCCAGTCCCTTCGTTACAAACGGCTCCAGAAAATAATCGATGGTATTCAACCGCTGAATAGTGCCGTAGACCAGCTCGGTTGCGAGTCCAGCGTCCGGTCCGGTCAACCCGGATTTTTGCAGGGCCCCGTTCAGCAGCAGATTGCTATAAGCGCCCTCCTGCTCGACGGCCGTCAATACCTGCAGCGCCACGCTGCGGGCCGACGGAGCTGCCGAACCTCGGCCCATCCCCTGGGAAGATGACGTTCCGGTTGGCTTCCCTGGTTTTCGGCCGTCCCCGCCGGCTGGTCTCATTGCTCCTCGGCCTTGGCCCGGCCCTTTGCCGCTCGAGCCCGTGCCCGTGCCTGTGCCCAAACCCGAGCCATGATTGGCGCGGCTCATGACAGGACCGTCCCGATGCTCATCACACCGCCGCGTATGAACTCGCCGGCCTCCATCGCTTTCTTACCGGCAGGCTGAACCCGGGTCAGCCATACGGAACCGTCACCGGTTCTAACTTGGATCCCTTGCGCCGAGAGCGCCAGCACTGTCCCCGGCGCTTGTCCAACCCTCAACGGTTCCGCCCCTGCAGATGCACCGCCTTCCGCTGGCTTGGCTACCGCCCAGACCTTGAACACCTCGCCGTTCCAGGTCGTAAATCCACCGGCGAAAGGAACAAGTCCCCGTACGCGATCATAAATTTGCCGCGAGGTTGCGCTCCAGTCGATGCGCTCGTCCTCACGCGACAGATTCGGCGCATAGGTCGATTCCGCATCGTTCTGAGGAATGCGCGCCGCTGTCCCGGCAAGGATCTGCGGCAGCTGCTCCAGCAGTAACCGCGCTCCGGCTTCGCTCAGCTTCTCGAACAATGTGCCCGACGTATCCTCATCCTCGATTGGCACAACGGCTTTAGCGATCATGTCGCCGGTATCGAGCCCCTCAGCCATGTACATCAAGGTGATGCCCGTTTCTTTCTCACCGTTAATAATCGCCCGCTGAATCGGCGCCCCGCCGCGGTATTTCGGCAGCAGCGATCCGTGCACATTCAAGCAGCCGTATTGCGGCAGCTCAAGCACGCCTTTCGGCAAAATCTGGCCATACGCCGCGGTAACGATCAAATCTGGCTGAAGTACAGCAACCTCCGCCACAGCCTCCGGCGCGCGCATCCGTGTGGGTTGCAGCACGGGAAGCCCATGGCGCAAAGCGGCTTCCTTCACCGGCGTCGGCGTCAGCACCTTCTTGCGGCCTTGCGGCCGATCCGGCTGCGTAACGACGCCAACAACGTTATAACCTTCGCGCAGCAGCCCTTCGAGTGAAGGCACCGCAAACGCAGGCGTCCCCATAAAAACGATATTCATCGGGCGGTATTCACTCCTTCTCTTCACCTTCAGGCGTAATCTCATATACTCTTTCCGCCACATCCGTATACAGCACACCGTTCAGATGGTCAATCTCATGTTGAAAAGCCCGTGCCAGCAGTTCCGAACCTGTATACGTCACTTCCTTACCGTTGCGGTCCAGCCCTTTGACCGTAACGGTCATCGCCCGGCGGACATCCCCGCGATAACCTGGAATACTAAGGCAGCCCTCCGGCCCAAATTGCTCGCCTTCCGTGGACACGATTTCTGGATTAACCAGCTCGATCAGTCCGTGCTCATCCCCGACATCCACCACGATCAACCGTTTGAGGATGCCGATTTGCGGTGCAGCCAGACCGACGCCCTCTGCGTCGTACATCGTATCTGCCATATCGGTTAACAGTTTCTGAATGTTGGGTGTAATTTTCTTGACTTCCTTGGCTACTTCGTGCAGCACTTCGTCCGGTTCCTTCACGATAATCCGAATCGCCATGGTGACACTCCCTTTCCCGTCTTCACTTTGCTAGTTTCTATGGCTCTTTCCTTATTCTAACCCAAATATATGTCAACGGATAAAAAATGGATCATTTCAAGCGCAATCCATTACATCAGCATTTGCGGATCAACGTCGATGCTGATCTGAAGCATCGCATCGCGCAATTGGTCCAGCGTCGTCGCCGCTGTCTCCCGGACCAGGCCCACCGCGTCGAGCTCGCCGCGGTATTTCACCATGCATTGGAACCGGTAGCGGTTCTTGATCCGCGGAATCGGCGAGGCCACCGGGCCTAGAATGTCCAGTGCGGCTGGCGCAAACCGATCCAGGCTACCAAACCACCCTTGGCGCTGAGCTTTAGCTCGCAGGTCACCGGCAAAATTCTCCGCCATCCGCAGCAGCAGCGGCAGCTTCTCATGCGACAACGTGACCAGGATTAACCGGCTGTAAGGCGGATAATGGAGCGTCTTGCGCGTTTTTAACTCTTCGCGGACGAACGACAAATAGTCATGACCGCTGGCGTGAACGATGGAATAATGCTCCGGCATATAAGATTGAATGAATACTTCCCCAGGGAGCTGATGCCGCCCTGCTCGGCCGGCGACCTGCGTCAGGAGTTGGAACGTTTTCTCCGCCGAACGGAAATCCGGAAAGTTCAGCGCCGTATCCGCGGCGATGACGCCAACCAGGGTTACGTCGGGGAAATCCAGCCCCTTCGCCACCATCTGCGTTCCTAACAGCACATCGCCTTTCTTTTCGCGGAACGCTTGCAGCAGCTTCTCGTGAGCCCCTTTTTCGCTGGTGGTGTCTACGTCCATGCGAATGACGCGGATGCCGGGGAACAGCTTGCCCAATTCCCCTTCGACCCGCTGGGTCCCGGTTCCGAAGTACCGGATATGCTCGCTGCCGCATTCCGGGCAAACGGACGGCGCGACTTCCGCGTAACCGCAGTAATGGCAACGCAGATTGTTCGACTTCTGATGATAAGTCAGCGAAATGTCGCAATTCGGGCACCCGGCTACATAACCGCAGGTCCGACACATCACGAACGTCGAATATCCGCGTCTGTTAAGCAACAGCACGGTTTGTTCGCCGCGCTCCAGCCGGGTTGCAATCCCCTGATGCAGCGCGCGGCTAAACATCGAGCGATTCCCTTCCTTCAGTTCCTCCCGCATGTCGACGATTTGAACGCCCGGCAACTGACTGCCGGAAGGACGCTGCTTCATTTCCAGCAATACAGGCGCAAACTCGCCGTAATCGCCGCCTCCCGAACGCGCCGCATGATAACTTTCCAGCGAAGGCGTGGCCGAACCCAGAATCACGGCTGCCCCATGCTGGCGAGCTCGCATCACCGCCACGTCCCGGGCATGATATTTCGGCGTCTCCTCTTGCTTATAGGAGGTCTCATGCTCTTCGTCCATCACGATCAACCCCAGACGGTTAAACGGAGCAAAGATCGCCGAGCGTGCGCCGATGGCCACCTCCACGCGACCCTCGCGAATTTTACGCCATTCGTCGTAACGTTCGCCGGTGGACAAGCGGCTGTGCATCACCGCTACCTTCGCGCCGAAACGCCCCTTAAACCGTTCGACCATCTGCGGGGTTAGCGAAATTTCCGGCACCAGCACAATCGCCTGCCGGCCCGACGCGATGCAGCGTTCGATCGTCTGCAAATACACCTCGGTTTTACCGCTGCCCGTGACGCCATGCAGCAGGAATACTTCATGCCGCTCCGCGTCCAGCGATTCCGCCAAACGGTGGTAGACCCGCTCTTGCTCCGGCGTTCGCGTCAGCGGTTCGCTATGTTGAAAGCGCCGACCTTGGTACGGATCGCGAAACACCTCAACGTCCTCAATGACAGCAAAGCCCTTTTCCGCCAGCTTTTTGACCGTTCCGGCCGTCACCTGTAGCGTCGACAATACTTCCTGCAGCGACATCGGCAAACCCAGCTCCAGCAGAAACTCCAGTACTTCCTTTTGACGGCGCGCCTGCGGACCAAACGAAGCTAGCGCTTCCTGTGCTGCTTGGCCGCTAACTGAGGCAGACACGGTTTTGACCGTCTTCTTGCGCACCTTGTCCTTAATCGCTTGGCTTTCCGTCAGCACCCCCCGGGCCAGCATATCTTTGATCAAGCTGGCTGCGTCCGGGTATCTTGCGCCCAACTGGGTCATCGTTACCGAGTCGGAGGCCCGGACAAAGCCCAGAATCTCCTCTTCTTCCGGCGTAACGAGACGCGGCAACGCAAATAGGCGGTCTATGCTATCCGACGATCCCTCTTCGACCGTGACATCGGCGTCCGCCACGCGGATATACCGCTCGGCCTTGCCCTTTAAAGCCGCCGGAATCATCGCCTGCAACGCCGCAATCAGGCTGCAAGCGTACTTACGGCTCATCCACTCCGCCAATTCAACGAGATCCGGCGGCATCGGCGGCGTCATGTCGAGCAATTCCTGAATCGGTTTCATCCGTGCCCGGTCCATCTCCGGCTGTTCGTGCAGGGAAACAACAAACCCCTGAACCGTACGACGCCCGAACGGAACGCCAACCCGGCTGCCCACCTCGATCCAGCCGGCCATCGATTCAGGGATTAAATAGTCAAAAGGCCGGTCGGTTTCCCGGCTCGGCACATCGACAATTACTTTGGCCATACGGTAGGTCATCGGTTCGTTCCCGCCAAACGCTCGCTGGCCAGCTCCAGAATTCGAAGCGCCACTTCGTCCTTGGCCATTTGCGGCACGGACAGAACCAAGCCGGACGAATCGTAGATGTTCACGATGTTGGTTTCGGAACCGAACCCCGCTCCCTGCGCGGTAACGTCGTTCGCGACCAGGAGATCGCAGTTTTTGCGTTTCAGCTTATCCATGGCGTGCTGCTCCACGTTCTCCGTTTCAGCTGCAAATCCGATCAGGAATTGCGTCGTTTTCTGCTTACCCAGCGTTTCTAGGATATCGATGTTTTTCACCAGCTCCAGCACGAGAGAATCATCGCTTTTTTTGATTTTTTGGACAGCGGTTTCCTTCGGCCGATAATCCGCTACGGCCGCCGCCTTGACCAGAATATCCGTATCCGCCCATTCCGCCCGTACCGCCTCGTACATGTCTTGAGCCGAGAGTACACGGGTGACCGGGATGCCGGTCGGCGGCTCCACCTGGGTATGCCCCGCAATCAGCACGACCTCCGCACCGAGGCGCTGTGCCGCTTTGGCGATGGCGAACCCCATTTTTCCCGAGGAATCGTTGGTGATATAGCGGACCGGGTCGATCCGTTCCACCGTACCGCCTGCGGTGATAACAACCTTCTTGCCGCTCAAAGGCTTTTGCGAAATACGGGCTTCCCGGGCATAATAGTCGTTAACAACCTGGACGATCGACTCCGGCTCCTCCATTCGCCCTTTCCCGGTATATCCGCACGCCAGCAGACCTTCCCCGGGTTCGATCATCAAGACGCCTCGCGCCGCCAGCTCCGCTAAATTGCGGGTGACCGCCGGATGCTCATACATGTGCACATTCATCGCCGGCGCAAGCATGATCGGAGCCTGGGTCGCCAGCAGCGTGGTCGACAGCATATCGTCAGCGATCCCTGCCGCCATTTTTCCGATGATATTCGCCGTTGCCGGCGCTACCAATACCAGATCCGCCCAATCGGCTAAATGAATGTGTGCGATCGATTCGGCATGCTTCTCGTCAAAGGTGTCGGTGTATACGAAATTTTTCGATAACGCCTGCATCGTCAGCTCTGTGATGAATTGGGTCGCAGAATCGGTCATGATCACGCGGACCTCCGCGCCTTCCTTCACCAGCTTGCTGCATAAGGACGCCGCTTTGAACGCGGCAATGCCGCCGGTCACGCCTAATAGAATCTTTTTGCCGGTTAACATCGCTACCCCTCGCTTTCCCCAAACGAAAAAAATAACAACCTCGCGGTTGTCGTAAAAAGAAGCCCGGAGGCCTTTCGTATATGTCTATAAGTTATCTAGTCTTTGGTATTCTCGACGATCTCTCCGATTTGGGGTTTCAGCTTGATGTAGTCGCCATAGATCTCTTCGAGGGCGATGCCCACTTGTTTATGCGATCTTGGCTGCTTCAATTCGCTTTTCTCCCCTTCGCGCAGCTGTCTGGCACGCCGGGAGGCGGCGACAACTAAAGAGTACTTGCTTCCGACTATTCCGAGCATTTTGTCAATCGATGGATACAGCATGTTCAAAACACCTCTTCTTATTTGGACTCATCACCCTATGAACGTTGGACTTTAGCACGACTTTCTAATTTTGCAATGTTCGGCGATGATAATGGATTGTATTCTTTGGCAGGCCAAATCGATCTCGTCATTCACGACGGCGTAATCATAATTCTCCATCAATCCGATCTCGTGGGCCGCCACACTCATGCGGTGATCGATCGTGGCCTGATTCTCCGTGCCCCGGCCTTGAATACGGCCTTTCAGCTCATCAAGTGAAGGAGGAAGCAGGAACACGAACACGCCTTCGGGGAATTTCTCCTTAACCTTGAGCGCCCCTTGAACCTCGATTTCCAAAATGATATCCTTCCCGCCAGCCAGCGTCTCTTCCACGAAATCGCGGGGAGTTCCGTAATAATTGCCGACGTATTCCGCATACTCCAAGAGCTGGTCATTTTCGATCATTCCCAAAAACTGCTCCCGGCTTTTGAAAAAATAGTTAATGCCGTTTTCTTCCCCCAACCGGGGTTGCCGTGTGGTGGCTGATACGGAATAAACCAGCTCCGGCATCCGTTTGCGCAGCTCGGTGCATACCGTGCCTTTGCCAACGCCAGACGGCCCGGACAATACGATAAGTAACCCTTTAGACATATCTCTCTCCATTTTATTCGTCGTTGTCTTCATCTTTGGTGGACAAACGGTGAGCGACGGTTTCCGGCTGCACCGCCGACAATATCACATGATCGCTGTCCGTGATGATCACGGCACGCGTCCGTCGCCCGTATGTAGCGTCGATCAACATATGGCGATCCCTCGCCTCCTGAATGATCCGCTTGATCGGCGCGGACTCAGGGCTGACGATCGAAATAATCCGGTTGGCCGATACGATATTTCCGAAGCCGATGTTAATAAGTTTGATTGCCATGTTCAGGTAGTTCCCCCTAATTTGCTTGACTCACCTGGTGCCGATGGGATGGCTTATTCAAGATTCGCCGCCTGTTCGCGGATCTTCTCCAATTCCGCCTTCATCTCGACGACCAGGTTGACTAGAGCCAAATGATTGGCTTTAGATCCGATCGTATTGGTTTCCCGGTTCATTTCCTGTATAAGAAAATCCAGCTTGCGGCCTACCGGTTCATATGCCTGAAGCAGGCTGCGGCACTGCTCGAAGTGGCTCTTCAGACGAATCAGCTCTTCGTCAATGTTGGACCGGTCTGCAAACACGGCCACTTCCATCGCAAATCGCTGTTCATCATAATTCCCATCCAGCAATTCGGCAAGCCGCCCTTTCAGACGGCTCCGGTATTCACTCACGACTTCCGGAGCCAACCGGACTAACTCACCGTGAATCGCCTCCAACCGCAGCAGGCGTTGACCCAAATCCGCGGCCAGATGCTTCCCTTCCCGCTCCCGCATGCCCAGAAGCCCAATCAGCGCTTCCTCCAAGCCTTCGGTCAATATCTGTTCCCAGTCAGACTCGGCACTGCCGGCCGGTGTTACTTCCGCAGGTGCCGTCAAAGCGTCCGGCAGGGACAAGAGATCCCTGGCGCTAAGCTTCGCATCAACGCTATAGTGTCGGGCGAGCTCATCAGCAGCCTTTAGATACGCTTCGACGGCCGGCCGGTTCAACACATAAGGAAGGGTGCCGGATTCATCGCGTTCTTTACTGATGTACACATCAATACGTCCCCGTTTGATATGGCGCTGAACCAGACGCCTAAGTCCGTCTTCATAGCACGTCCATTCCCGCGGCATCCGCAGGACGACCTCGGCGTACCGGTGGTTGACGGACTTGATTTCAAATTGGACGACGTAACCGCCATACGATCTGACGGCCCCACCGTACCCTGTCATACTGTGCGACACAGGCATCACATCCGTTACCCTATTGTAATTGATTATGTGAACCGAGACAAGTGGGCCGAGCTCGGTTTGGACTTCTCGCGAACATAATTCATCAAGGCGACATTCATTTCGTAGAACATAAACGGGGTCATGAGATAAATTCCGTTAAAATGCTCCATCGCCGTATCGAGCAATTCTTTGGCGATTTCGACCCCCATCGCCCGCCCCTCTTCGCCTTGAAGTCCTTCCATCCGTTTGCGGACGTCATCCGACAGCTGGATTCCCGGGACTTCGTTGTGCAGATATTCGGCGTTCTTTCCGCTAGCCAGCGGCATAATGCCGATGAATATCGGCACGTCCAGGTGCGCCGTCGCCTGCTTGATCGCCACGATCAGCTCGCGATCGTAGACCGGCTGGGTCATGATGTAATCGGCACCGGAGGCGATTTTCTTCTCCAGCCGTTCCACCGCTTTGTGCAGATGCTTCACATTGGGGTTAAACGCTGCGCCAACGACGAATTTGGCTTTTTGCTTCAAAGGTTTCCCTGAGAAGGAGATCCCGTCGTTCAACTGCTTGATCATCCGAATGATCTCGAACGACGTCAAGTCATACACCGAGCTGGCTCCCGGCAAATCGCCGAAACGGGCAGGATCGCCTGTCACGGCCAGGACGTGGTCGATCCCAAGCGCATCGAAGCCCATCATGTGCGACTGCGTACCGATGAGATTACGGTCGCGGCAAGCGATATGCACCAGCGGTCTCAAGCCAAGCTGAGACTGGACCAGATGCCCCAGCGCCATGTTGCTCATCCGCGTTACGGCAAGCGAGTTATCCGCTAGCGTGAGCGCGTCGACGCCTGCTTCTTTCAAAGCCGCTGCACCTTCCATGAATTTGCCGATGTCCAGGTCACGCGGAGGGTCCAGCTCCACAATGACGGTATGACGCTGCTTCACGAGCTCGGTCAAGCTCGAAAGATCACGATCCTCGCCATCGATGCCGGCAGTTGCAGTAGTCGGCCGCTCTTTCAGCGTTACGGCAACGGACGAACGCGGCTCGGGCAGCTTCGTCTCGTTCGCCAGCGGCGCAACGGCATATCCCTCAAGCGCGGTCGCCATGGCGGCAATATGCTCCGGCGTCGTCCCGCAGCAGCCACCGATCAATCTCGCGCCCAAATCCGCGAAGGAGCGGGCACATTCCCCGAAATATTCCGGCGTCGCTCCATATACATACTCTCCATCGACGTAGTCTGCCAAACCTGCATTCGGGAAGACGGACATCGGTACTTCGAGAGGACCGCCCACCCCGGCCATTACAGCCATAATGCCTTTTGGCCCGGAGTGGCAATTAAAGCCAAGCACGTCGGCCCCTTCCTGCACCAGCGCCCCGAAGGCCTCCGGAATCGTAAATCCATCCAGCGTACGTCCGATTTGATCGACGGCGAACTGGCAAATGACCGGAATGTCCGTCAGCTTGCGGGCTCTCCCCAAGGCAATCCGCATTTCTTCCAGGTCGTAAAACGTCTCGAACAGCAGCGCATCCACCCCTTCGGTCAGCAAGGCGGCAATATGTTGCTCGAAGTAGCTCCCGAGCTCCTGGGCTGTGACGTTCGCCCGCTTGCCCCCACGGATGGAACCGACCGCACCCGCAACGTAGGCGCGGTCTCCCGCCGCCTGTTTGGCGATCCGTACTGCGGCCCGGTTAATGGCTTCCACCTTGGACTCCAGCCCGAATTTAGACAATTTATAGTAATTCGCCGAAAACGTATTGGTCTCCAGCAGCCGAGCACCGGCATCGAGATAGCGGCGATGGATGTCGCCAATCACGTCCGGGCGCAGCAAATTAAATTCTTCATAAGAGATGCCGACCGGAAAACCCAGCTGATACAAGTAAGTACCCATGGCTCCGTCACCAACGAGAACTTCGCGTTCCCATGTCGTACGCAAATCCGGTTTCATGCTTCTGCCCCCTGACTGCCGTGATGTCTGATTCGCCTCATGATCAACCCCGGCGCAAACTATTATCATATTAATTTAGCATAAATCGCTCAGAATGATAAGGTATC
>RCUU01000092.1_pt1 | contig 49807 bp, 39 predicted proteins | sample 2166211 | NCBI WGS metagenome assembly RCUU01 (sample SAMN09932620, study PRJNA488358) | compost metagenome | feature: garden; material: soil; isolation source: compost soil in phenylacetic acid-enriched culture | place: Germany: Experimental Botanical Garden Goettingen | collected 2016-01-27
GCTCCAGAGAGGAACACGGATAAAGATATCCTTAAGGTAGCGCGGAACCATCGGTGCTACCGGCGACAGGTAGGGCACACCAAACGAACGCAGTCCGGCCAGGTGGATCAGCAGCACCATCAGAAAGGACATAATGCCGAAAAGTCCCAGGGACGCGGCGATAAACATCATGACAAACCGGATGAGCCGGATGGAGTTGGCGATGGCCAGCGACGGAATCACAAAGTTGGAGATCGCGGTAAATGATACGACAATAACCATAGCGGCGGAGACAAGTCCGGCCTGCACGGCAGCCTGCCCCAGCACCAGTGCGCCTACGATCGAAATCGCCGGGCCAATGGTACGCGGCATGCGCACTCCGGCTTCACGCAGCACATCAAAGGTCAGCTCCATGAGCAGCGCCTCCGCCAGTGCTGGCAGCGGCACCCCTTCCCGCTGTGCGGCAAGGCTGATCAGGAGGGTAGTCGGCAGCATTTCCTGATGAAAGGTGGTGACGGCGATATATAAGGCAGGCAGCAGCATGGATACGAAAAAAGCCGAATACCGGATCAGCCGCAGGAAGGAGGAGATATCATAACGCTGGTAGTAGTCCTCGCTGGACTGGAAAAAGCTAAAGAAAGTAGACGGCGCAAGCAGTGCAAAGGGCGTGCCGTCAATAATGATTCCGATTTGCCCTTCCAGAATGCCCCCGGCCATCGCATCCGGCCGCTCTGTATTCTGGATCGTCGGAAAAGGAGTCAGGCCGCCGTCCTGGATGAATTCCTCTATATAGTTGCTCTCCAGTATGCTGTCGGTATTGATCGCATTCAGCCGGCGGCGGATTTCCGTTAGCACCTTCCCGCTGGCGAGGCCCTCCAAATAGATCAGGGCCACTCCGGTCTGGGTGCGCTGGCCGATTTTATACTCCTCGATGCGCAGATCAGGGGTTTTCAGTCTCCGCCGCAGCATGGAAGTGCCTGTCCGCAGGCTTTCGGTGAACCCTTCCTTGGGGCCGCGGATGACACCCTGCGAGGTGGGCTCATTGATGCTGCGTTTCTCCCAGCCGGAGGTATCGGCTGCCAGCCCCATCTGGAGCCCCTCGAACAGGATTAAGGTGTAGCCGTCGAACAGCATGGACAGGAGGGCTTCCAGTGTTTTGCCTTCTTTGACCCCCCCAACGGGCAGCATTTCATTCTTGATCATATGGAAGGCATCTGTGGTACTGATGGATTCGCTTTTCAGCGTGACCGTTTCCAGCAAGGGCTGAAGCACCATCTGGTTGACCACGTCGGCGTTGACCAAACCGTCGATATAGATGAAAGCCAGCTCTAGTGAGCTTAAGGACTCATTGGTGAATCTGCGAAAAGTGACATCCGAACTTTGGCCGAGCCTCCTGCCGAGCTCCTGTAAATTCACTTCCAGTGAAGGGTCAAGGGGAAACGGGGCAGGCACGGCCTGCTCTGGGGAATCGCTGGTTTTTGGGTTGGCCCGCTGCTGTTTGCTTGGCATCGTAACGCCTCCGTTCTGCTGGAATCTGGATTCTTTGGCGTTATTATCCCCTGACCCTCAATTCCTTATTCTGCCTGTATGAGAGGATGATCTTAAGATGTTCACACGCCAAAAAGGCCCGCTCCAGCCGTGAAGGCTGGATCTCGAACCTTATGTCTGATCTTATTGGAGGGCTAGTTTTGCTTACTTCTCCAGTCTGGCAGTTGCGTTAAACGCAATCTTCACCTTTCAGGAATGATGTCCTTACCCGGGGCCTTTTATTTGGTTTTAACCACCAGCGCATTGCTGATCAGCCGCCCTGGCGTGGTCAGATAATGTCCGCCGTAGAACAGGCCGCTTGAGGCGCCGCCATCCAGGTTCATCGCCTGGTACGCCCCGGCCTGCTTCATAATCTGGGCCAGTTGGGGGATGGTTGCTCCGCCGGAGGTCAGAAGGATCAGCTTATGGTCTTTGGTCAGACCCAGAGCGCTGCGGGAACCGCCGCCGGTAAGTATTTTCGGGTCCCGGAAGCCTTCAGCGGCCACATTCAGCGCTACTTTTCCGTCTACGAGCAGCCGGGGGCCTGCCTGAATTGCTCCTGTGACAGCACCGGAATTGAAGTGCTCCATGAATTCGCTGCCCGGGATCAGCTCCGCTAGAAGGTTATCGTCATAAGCAAATACGGTACGCTTGTCTCCCGGGCTATTCTTCAGCATTTTTCCGCCGCTGATAATATAACCGTAAGGAGCTTTATAGGCCCCGTCTGTATAGGCGTCAAAAAAGGTGCCGTTAATGGCGGCTGCAGCTCCGCTGCGCTTGGCGATACTGCCCAGTGCTTCCGTCTTGCCCACAGTATTGCCGGCAAGAACGACATCGAGCTTAACTGCGGGATGCAGCAGGGGTACGGTTACCATCTGAACAGCAAAGGATCTGCCGCCTACTTTGTATGTATTCCTTGAGCTTACAACCGCCGGAGAAGTTGCCGGAATAAGTGCACCGGATAACACAGGCAGGGTAGCAGAGGCATCGCCGGATGCCAAGGTTAGGGAAGCGGCGTTTTTGTTCCAGACCAGCTGAATGTCAAGCGTTTGGCTGATCAGAGACAGGGGAACATAGGTTGTCCCGTTGCTGCTGAAAGGCCGCTCACTCAGCTTGACGGATTTGCCAGCCACCAAGGCTGCCGCTTGGCCTGAAGCCAGAACTACGGATGCCCCATTTTTGGAGATGGTGATTTCTTTCCCCGTCTGGCCGCCTACTCCTGCCTGAATACCGTCAAAACCGTTCAGGAATCTTAGCGGAATGAAGGAGTGGTTATCTTTGTCGACATAGACAGCGGTTTTGGGTGCCGCAGCAGCTGCGGCGGTGATGGGCAGAGCCGGGAGCGCAGAGAGCATGAGGATGAGAGCGAGGGATAGAATGGACAGCTTTTTTTTCATAATAAACAGTAATCTCCTTTGAATTATGATACTCATCCGCAGTGGAGTAACGGACCTATACCATCATATAACCGGGTGGAAATACCGTCAATGATTCCCATTGTCAAGCTATATTGCTCTCTTTGGAATTCCGGGGACGCTGGCATGCATCTGTTGGGGGGATGGTTTATAATCTACAGAATAGCCTTAAGTACCATTCATATTGAATAAAGGTGGGCAGCACAATGACAACCATTGGCTTGATCCGGCATGGCAGCACAGCATGGAATAAAGAAGGCCGGATACAGGGGCATACCAATAATCCGCTTGATGAGGAAGGGCTGCGCCAGGCAGCCGCCATCGCCGAACGTCTGCGCGGGGAACAGTGGGATTACATCTATTCAAGCGATTTGCTGAGAGCGGTGCAGACCGCTGAGGTAATCTCGAAGCGGCTCGGTATTCCGATTGCCGGACAAGAACCGGGGGTTCGGGAGATGAACGGCGGCCTGATTGAAGGGACCACAGAAAACGAACGTGTGCAGCGCTGGGGCAGCGGGTGGAAGAGTATGAATATGGGGCTGGAAAGCGACGAATCAGGCCAGCAGAGAGGCAGCCGCGCCATCGAGGAAATTGCGGGACGGCATCCCGGCAAAAAAATCCTCGTGGTCAGCCACGGCGCAATTCTGCGCAGCAGCCTGAGAAAACTGGTTCCAGGCCTCGATGTAAGCGAACTGCTCAAAAACACTTCGATTACCCACATCGTCAAGGACGGCAACGGCTGGACCTGTGCACTGTACAACTGCGTGGCACATATGGACGCTGAGAAGTAAGCGGTGAACAGTAAGCAGTAAGCAGTAAGCAGTAAGCAGTCTAATCAAGGCTATGGGCCGCCAGCGCTAGTTGGAAAAAGGGAACTTATTTCCCCTCAAAATTAACAATTATGAGATTTAAGTGGAAAAAGGGAATCTAATTCAGCCATTTTACCCCGACAGTAGTGAAATTAGCTGAATTAGTGTACCTTTTTCCACTTAGCCTGCGGAGAACAGGGTAATCGGGGAACTTAGTTGTCCTTTTTCCACTTGAATTACCGCGGCTCATGGATGATCCTCCAGCATCGCTAAACTGAAAAAATCCAAAACGGCTGCGTTGTCCAGTGAAGGATGGCGCAGCCGTTTTGTGCTGCGCATAACCTGCAGCGCCGGGTTCCAAATCATTCCATGCAGGAAGGGGGGCGTCCTGCCGATAATAAGCGTAATGCTTATGCCGCCGGCCATTCATCACTATGATGAATAGTGGTGTTCAGATAATGTTCAGTGTATCATTGTACAGTACAGCTTCAGAGTGCGAAATTATTTACACGTAAAAAGGGAGTGCAAGTGAACGATGGAAGCCCGGAATTATATGCTGGCCTTATCCTCGGTGCTCATAGCGGCACTGACCGTCTATAGTATTTTTTATCTGTCCCAGAAATTCAGCGGCAAAAATCAAAAAGCCCGCGCAATACGCACGGTCTTCATGATCCTTATTGCAGGCACCGGATTGAGTGTCATGCACCTGCTGGGCTTGCAGACCCTAACCGGACCTGCACTTGCCAATGATAGTCTGCTTCTCCCGCTCATACTTTATGTTCTAACGCTGGGGGGGATGGTGTACTTGTTCTCCCGGCTGCGCCAGCTGCTGGCGGAGCGGGAACAGCTGAAAGAGCTGGCTTACCGGGATTCATTGACCGGTCTTTTGAACAAGAACGGCATGGATCATTTCTGGGATCATTGCAAGCCAAGCGAACAGCTCGCGGTGCTGTTTCTGGACCTGAACCGCTTCAAAGCCATCAACGATACGCTTGGCCATCATGTCGGCGATTTGCTGCTTCAGGCCGTCGGCACCACGCTGAACCAATTCTCCAGCAAAGGCAAACGGCATATTTTCCGTATTGGCGGAGATGAATTCGTGATCATCGCCAAGCGCTGCAGCCGCAAGGATGCGGAACAGCTCGCCCTGCGGATTCTGGAGAAGACGACCCGGAATTATAAGCTGGAAAAGCATGAGTTGTTTGTTTCCGCCAGCATCGGCATTACTATGAGCCAGGGCAGGATCGACCGCCACAAGCTGCTCAAAGAAGCTGATTCGGCCATGTACAACGCCAAACAGCTGGGAAGCGGCCGCTATTCCCTGCATAAGCAGGAGCATAATGCCAGTCCGGGGAAGCATACCGGCAGTTCCGGCAGCCTATACCACAGCGGCGCTCCCAGTCCGGATGGACTCGGAGATAAGCGGAACTCCATGCGGGCATGAGCAGGAGTTCCGCTTTTGCATATAAGCCTGTTTCAGATTAAGCTTTGTTGGAATGAACGGTGTTCACTGCGGCGGCACGCCCCTTCATCAGCAGCAGGCACACCAGGGCAAACGCCATACTAACGGTTGCCGCATAGAACAGGATAGAGTAATCCGTAAGATCAATCAGCAGCCCCAGCAGGGGAGGAGACGTAATGGCGGCAAGCGATGAGACCAAATAATAGATTCCCGTCCGCGTGCCAATACTCTCTTCGTTTCCTGTAGCCACTACAAAAGGGTAGGAATTGATATTGATGCAAGCCCAGAACATCCCGCCCAGCAGCAGCAGACCGCGCAGCAGCAGCACATTTTGCGCAAATCCTACGAGTGCAAATACCGCCATCAGTCCGCATACCCCGAGAATAATGATATTTTTCTTCCCGAACCGTCCGCCCAGCCAGCCGCTGGGAATCGCAAAAATCACAAATGCCAGGGAAAAGAAGGTGAGCGAGAAGGAAGCCGCTTGCTCACTGAGGCCCAGATGATGTTTGCCGTACAAGGTAAATAGTGTCTCAACACCCTGATAAGCCACGAACCAGAAAAAGATGGCCGCCAGCAGCCAGACCGTCGTCCGGTCCAGCTGCTTTTTCAGGGATACGCGCGAGGGCTTGCCCAGCGGGAGAACGATATCCTCCGGCAGAATACCTTTGTCAGCGCCAGGACCTGCCACGGCATTCGCTGCCGCCGTATTGACTCCATCACGGTCCTCCTTGATGAACCGCGACACAATAAACAGACACAGCAGTGTGATCAGGCCCGCCACCACAAAGGGCAGCACAGGGCTCACATCGTAAAGATAGGACCCTGCACCAAAAGCCAGAATGGACCCTACTCCACCCATGAAGTTAATCAACCCGTTGGCCTTGGTGCGCTGGTGCTCCGGCGTAATGTCCGGCATCAGCGCGACCGTCGGCGACCGGTACAGGCTCATGGCCAGGTTCATCAGCATCATGAACAGCAGGAGAGTGAACAGTCCGCTGTGGAACGGAATCAGCATGGTCAGCACGGCAGCCAGCGGCATACCGATCATCAAATAGGGCATTCTCCGCCCGAAGCGGGTCGCCGTCCGGTCACTGCGGTTGCCGATCCACGGCTGCAGAAACAGCGCGAAATAGTTATCGATGGTCATCATGAAGCTGATCAGGGCCACGCTATGCACATATTTTTCCAGGAAAAAAGGAACAAACGCGTTGTACAAGCTCCATGTAATGCTGATGCTGAAAAAGCCGAAGCCAAGTAGCCAGACTTTTTTCAAAATATAAGGATTAATATGTTTCACGCCATCAGTCCTCCTTATATTTCTCGCTGAAACAGTACCGTCCATTAAAGGACGGCGAAGTCGTTTCCACTTGCTCCATCACACTCCCTTGGACGCCAGCAGTCCGGCGAGCACATCCGGAACATCGGTAATAATGCCCGCGACTCCGGTTTCAATTAAGGTTTTCATGCGTTCCGGATCATTTACTGTCCAAGGATGATAGACAACTCCATGCTCTGCCGCCTCGGCTACAAACTCCGGCAGCACGGCGTAATGATAGGCATGCAGCGCATCCGCCTGCAGGGAAGCCGCATAATCCCAAGGGCGGTACAAGCCTTCTCCATATAAAATCCCAGTGCGAATCTCCGGGGCCAGCGACTTGCAGTAAGCGAGCGAATAATGGTTGAAGCTCGACAGGATCACACGTTCACTCATGCCAAACGCCCGCACGGCAGCGATGACCTTTTCCTCCATGCCGGGGTAGAGGTACATGCCGTTTTTCAGCTCGATATTCAGGATTGTGTCACGTCCTTGCAGCAAATCGAGCAGTTCTTCCAGAGCAGGAATCCGTTCCCCGGCAAATTCAGCCCCAAACCACGAACCGGCGTCCGCCTCCAGCACTTCACTCCATGTTTTATCCTTCACCAATCCGCTGCGATCCGTCGTGCGGTTTAAGCTCTCGTCGTGAATGAGGACCAGCCCTCCGTCAAGGGTCATCTGCACATCGGTTTCAATGCCGGTTGCACCAAGCTCAAGACCCTTGCGGAATGCCGCCATCGTATTCTCCGGGCAGACCGCGGATGCGCCTCTGTGTGCAAAATTAATCGTGTTGTTCATCTCATTCAGTTCCTCCGTATCATTAGGTAAGTATACTTCTGCCGCAACAAGTGCGGGCTTTCCTAATTCATATTCCACACCACAGCAAGAAACCCTGTCTGCCGGAAGTGAAAGGGTGCGGATTTGGCAATTTTAACATTGTGATGACGTTAATGGAACAAAAGCGGGCTGTTCTGTTTTTACTTCATGCAAGTAACGATGCAGGTCTTGATGAAAATTTCATGAAAGTAGCCCTGCGTATATGGAGGGCATCAACAAGGAGATTGGTGCGGATATGGCGGAGCTGAATTTTGTGCCGAGTGCCCCGCAGGAACGGTAATTACATTGCCAATGCCAAACGCCAAATTACCGAAGCGCTGAAGTTTGAGAACACGCCGGAGCAGCACCGGGTCACCGTAACCGTCAACAAAGGCGATTTGGACAGCCAGTGGGCGAAGGATCTCAAGGCGGCCTATGAATCCAAAGAATTCGAGGATTATATCCGCGCACAGGACAAATACGACGGCTTTTTTCTTCCCGATGCGTGGGCTAACAACTAAACGATCGGCGGGAATTGCTAATATGGCGGCAACGATCCGCTTCAACTGGACATCAACAATTCTCCGGGCGGTGTCGGTATCCATACCCTGTACGAGCTGAATATCATCGGTAAGCTGAACAAGGGCCGGACTCTGGAAAGCTTCACACTGGCAGCACGGCAGTTACGCCGACACAATCCCGCGAATCAGTTCATGCACCTGCCGGGCTTTGGATAGGGCTTGTGAATACTGGAGGTCGCATTTTTTGGCGGGTGTGAGACCAGGGAGGAACGGAATGGAGAGTACGGGAGTGTCAGGGCTGTCGAGATAGATTTTAAGCGTAAGCTCATTGATTTCCTCGGTACTGTCAGCATCAAGGTCTGCTGCTGTTGTATCTGATTGGGCAGATATGCCCCGAGTCCGTCTGAACGCGCTGGTGGTAATCCGGCTGGTCTTGCTGACCTTGGTGAGCGTTAGCGCATTTTCTACAATTTCCGATCCCAGAATGTTCTCATAAGGGAACATCGCCGGCGGGGCAGCTTCCGGACTGGCTGGATTATAGAATCCTACGGCTATTTTTTTGCTGTCTTCATCCAGAGCGATAATATGGGATTTGTCCGGGGTGATATACTGCTCAGGAAATTTGAAATTGAAGGATGTTATGCCATAGGCCGGCTTGTTCCGGGCGGATGACGATGAAGAGAGCCTGATCTGCAGCACTGCTGCTGCGAGCAGTAATGAAATCCCCAATACGGCGAACATGTACATCAGGAAAATGAGCATTGGGCCGCCTCCTAAACGTTTTTGTGATATTCCTTCTTAAGATCCGGCTTCGTACAAAACCCGCTTCGGAAGCATAGGCTTAAGTTTGCTGGAATAGTAATAGATATGCTGAAGGAACGTGAACAAATACATAGACTGGACTTGTGCGGATTATATATTATTTGGTCTATCCCGGAGGAAGGGAACAAATTAGAGATTATAGGGGGATATCGGCGATGATTGTGGATACACTGGGACATTTGCTGGAGAATGAGGCGGCTTACGGAGAGAAGATTCAGAGAGGGCTGCAGTTTCTGCGCGATACCGACTTTACCGGACAGGCAGCAGGCCGGCATGATGTAGACGATGAGATGTTCTATTTCATTAATGAATATGAAACCAAGGATGCCGGGGAATGCTTCTGGGAAGCGCACAGAGTGAACCTGGATCTGCATTATATTCTCGAAGGCACCGAAAAAATCGGCTACTCCGCTATCGAGCAGCTTGAGGTCAGAGATGATTACAGCGCTGAAAAGGATGCGATTTTCTTCACCGGAGCCGTACAAACTGCTGTGACCGCAGGACCGGGAGCGCTCGTGGTCTGCTATCCGCAGGACGGGCATATGACCGGGATTAAGGCGGGAAAGCGGGAGCAGGTCCGTAAGGTAGTGCTGAAGATTAAGCTTTGACTTCCAGCTTCATATTAGTTAGAATTCAATCCATCCTAGGAGCCGTGAGGCTCCTTATTTGTTCAGAACTGCGAATAGCATCAAATGGTGTTTTAGCATGGCTTCTTTCGAATGCCTACTGGTTTTAGTTAAACGTTTACGTTATATTAAAAAAAGACTCAGGTAAGCGTTCTTACCGTTTGTCTTTCCACAATCGAATGAGGTACGATGATGCTGCCCACGTTATCTTCCGTTTCAATCATCCGGATCAGCTTTTCTGAGGCGGTTTTTCCTATTTCGTACAGCGGCTGCCGCACCGTCGTCAGCGGAGGCGTAACCATTTGCGCCAGCCGGAGATCATCATAACCCATAATGGAAATGTCCCGGGGAACGATGAGACCATGTCTGGCGGCTGTGGAAAGAGCACCGATCGCCATTTCGTCGCTGGCTGCAAAAACGGCGGTAGCCTCCGGCGCTTCCCGCAAAAGCGTTTCCATGGCCATGGTCCCGCTCTCATACAAAAAGTCTCCATAGACGAGGTAACGGCTGTCAAAGGGAAGGCTATGCGCTTCGAGGGCTTTGCGGTAGCCTTCCACTCTGGGAGTGCCTGCGATGGGGTCGCCCTTGGTTCCGCTGATCATGGCAATCCTGCTGTGGCCCTTGGAAATTAAATAACCGATGGCATCATATACCGCCTGATAGTCATCTACCTTGACATAAGGCACCTTGGCAAAATCCGTCTGCGAGGAGACCAGAACAACCGGAATATTCATGCTCTCCAGCACCTCGTAATACTCTTTCTTAAGCACTTCACTGGAGAAAATAATGCCGTCAACCTGTTTCTCGCGCAGCAGCTGCAAATACTTTAGCGTCCGTTTGCCATCCTGATCGGTATTGCAGACCACTACACTGTAATTGCGGTCATGGGCGAACCCGTCGATTCCATGCAGGAGATCGGAGGAGAAGGCGCTGGAAACATTGGGGAACATCACACCGATGGTTTGTGTGCGTTTATTGATCAGACCGCGGGCGATTGCATTGGGCTGGTAGCCGATTTCTTTGATGGTCTCGTTTACTTTTTGTCTCGTTTTGTCCGAGTATCCGCCTAAGTTGTTCAGGACACGGGAGACGGTGGCAATGGAAACCTTCGCTTGCCGGGCGACATCCTTGATCGTGGGCTTCATGAGTTCTCCTACCTGTCGTTTAGCAATTAAACGTTCCCCTCAGCGGGAAGATACGTCCTGCTGGAACTTAACGTAAACGTTTACTGAAAATATAAATCCTAACATTCGCTTTGTCAATTAAAAATCAACCTTGAAATAAGGGAGGGAAAGGATGAATTATGAAAACCAAGAAAAATACACTGGGACTACGGTTAATCCAGCTCTTTGCTGCTATTACAATTCCGCTCCTGACGTTGCTTTTTGCGGCGGGTTACTATGCCAAGGATACCGTGCTGTCCCAGGTGTCCAGATCGTATCAGAATCTGGTCAATTCCAATCTTAAAATGATGGAGAGCAGCCTGGAGGACATTACCATCAATCTGGTTGATATCGTCGATCATGACGAGAATTTTCTCAAGTTCAGCAGTCCGGGGCTTACGGATTCCGAGTATTATTTTGCCCGCATGGGAATTATGCAAAGAAACCAATCCTATCAAGCTTACTATCATAGTGTCGATATGTTCTATCTGTATTCCAGCCCCAATGATTCGCTGACCCTATCTAATGTGCTGGGAACAACCGAAGCCTACATGGACGGGGTACGAGACTGGATTACGGAAACGATTTCGGATTCTAACAATTTGGACCGTCTTCAGTATAAATGGACGATCGTCAAAATCGGGGGTGATTATTATCTGAACCGGACGGTCGGCAATGGCCTGAACAATTCATCCTACATTGGCGCCTTGATCCGAATAGACTCGCTTCGCTCACCACTCGGCAATCTCGACCTGCAGTCCGGCGGTGATGTTCTAATCGTCGACAATAATGGAAACATCCTGACGAGCCCTTCATCGCCGCTTGGACATGACTTTCAGTTCCCCCGTGACAAGATGAACCGGAATTCGTCTTTCTCCTTCTCGGACGGCAGCCGGAAGCTGTTCGTGGTCTCCAGCGAGTCGGCCTCCCTTGGCATCAACCTGGCTGTGGCTATTCCCAATTCGGAACTGCTGCGCGGATTAAATGATTTTCAAGCGATCATCAATATTCTCCCCCTTCTTGTGCTAATGATTCTGCTGGTCTACTTGTACTATTTCCGGCGCATGGTTATCCGCCCAATACTGAATCTGCTGGGAGGTATTCACCGCATCCGGGCCGGTGCTATGGAAACGAAGCTGCCGGCCTCCAACTTACTGGAGTTCCAAGCGCTGAATCAAGCATTTAACGGCATGGCCGCCGAAATTCAAAATCTTAAAATTGACGTCTATGAGGAACGGCTGAACGCGCAAAAGGCAGAATTGAAGCATTTGCAAATGCAGATTAACCCGCATTTTTTCCTGAATACGCTCAATATTATTTTCCAGCTTGCTGATCTAAAGCGTTACGAGCTGGTGAAAAAAACAGTCCGTCATCTGGTGCAGTACTTCCGTTTTATGCTCCAGGCCAAGGATAGCAGTATTACTGTGGAACAAGAACTTGAACACATACACCATTATCTTGAAATTCAAAAATTGCGATACCAGCATTCATTTAATTTCAATATCGCATTGGCCGAAGAGCTCCGCCATGCCTGCATACCGTCTCTGATCGTACAGCCTTTTGTGGAGAATGCCATGATTCATGGTATCAGCATGAAAGGAGAGACATTCCATCTGGAGATTACGGCGGCCCGGTCGGTGGAGCGGGACGATGCAATGATAATTGAAGTGTCGGACAACGGAAGGGGCATTAGTGGTGAGAAGCTGGCAGAACTGAATTCCCCGGATTACATGCCGGCTTCTGAGGACAGACATATTGGGATTTGGAACGTGAAGAAACGCTTAACTATGCGCTACCGGGAGAAGGCGGCCATCCGATTCAGTGGAAATAAGCCATCGGGGTTTCGGGTGAGGCTAACATTGCCAATGGAATATATAGAAGGAGAGAGATGAGATATGCGAATGCTGATTGTAGATGACGAGCAGTTTGCGGTGGAGGGGATTCTCTATTGCTGTGACTGGACGGAGCTGGGCATCCAGGAAGTGTTTACAGCAAATAGGGCAGATGAAGCTAAAAGTATCATAGAGCGAAAGAAAATTGATATTCTGATCTGCGATATCGAAATGCCTGACGAGGATGGCCTTTCGCTGGTCGGCTGGGTTAGGGGGAATTTCCCATCCACGGAATCGTTATTTCTGACCTGCCATTCGGAATTTACTTACGCCAAGAAAGCGATTAACCTCGGCAGCTTTGATTATCTACTGAAGCCGGTTGACAAAGAAGAGCTGTTGTCAGCCGTTTTGGGCATGATGCATGCCATCCGGGAGAAGGAAGAGCATCAAGCCCGCAATGAGATGTACCGTAAATACAGGAATCTGTGGCAAAAAGAAAAGCCGAAGCGTGTGGAGCGCTTCTGGCAGGATTTGCTGTCGCGTGGCATCCTATCTTTTGGTGATTTTCTCGAACGCGAACTGGCGGACGCAGGCGTTGGATTAAATCTTGATGATGGGGTGCTTCCTGTTCTGGTCAGCATCGAGGAATGGAGCAAACCATTGGAACCACGGGATCAGGAGATTATGGAATATGCCGTGAAGAAAGCGGCGGAGGAGCTTTGGCTGGAGGGTCGCCGGGGAGAGGTGGTCACGGACAAGGGCGGAGTCCTGTTCGTTCTGCTGTATGCCCGGGATTCAGGGGAGGAAGGGCGGGATTCGGGATCTTCCTCCTGCAGAATCCAGAAGCTTACGGACACCGGAAACCGGTTTATTCAGGCTTGCCAGGATTTATTCTACAGTACAGTGACGTGCTATATTGGCATGTTCCGGCCGCTTCAGGAGCTGCCTGGGATGTGCGAAAGCCTTAAAATCATGGAGCGTGACAATATATCTCTAACCCGATCCGTGCTTGTGTACGTGCCGCAAGCCCAGATGCCATTGTTGTCTATGTCGGATGACATTAAGCTTGACGGACTGGTCTCCTGCATGTTGAACGGAAACCGGGAGTCAGCCGTTCACTTTATCTATGGCCTGACGGCCCGGTTGGAAGCCAGTCCTGGTTTCCACGGGAGACATCTGGATGCATTGCATCAGGATACCTTGCAGATCATCTACCATTTTTTGCAGGTGAGAGGGATTAGTGCGGGAAGCATTACTCCATTCACGGACTGGGCATCGGCCCGTATACGCGGCCTTCGCCAGTACATGCATTGGGCGGAAGGAATGGTGTCGGCGGTCATGGAAGCAGCATTCGAGCAGGAGGAAACGGGCGGCGTCATCCAGCGGTCGGTCCGATACATTCAACAAAACGTAGAGGAAGAGATCTCCCGGGAGAGTGTTGCCGATTACGCGGGTTTGAACCCCGCTTATCTCTCCAGGCTGTTCAAGAAGGAGACTGGGCAGAACCTGATCGATTTCCTTATTTCGGTGAAGATGAACCGGGCCCGCGAACTGCTGGATACGACGGTCATGACGGTAAGTGCTGTTGCCCAACAGGTAGGCTACAGTAATTTCTCCCATTTCACCAAAATGTTCCGCAAACAGTTCGACATTAATCCGCAGGAATACCGCAAAGTCACAAAACGAATGGAACAAGGTTACAAAAACGGCGGAACGGACGCAGGCACCTCCCTATAATGAAGCCATAACCAAACGAAGAAGGTGGGCATATGGCTTCGGTAGAAGCGCTAAAAACGCGATCATCCATATCGCGGGTTAAAACAAGAAGGAGACATTTGTGGAAATATAGAGCTCTGATCCTTCTGGCACTGCCAGGAGCTCTGTTGATGCTAATCAATAATTATCTGCCCATGTTCGGGATATTCCTTGCCTTCAAGGATCTGAACTACACGAAAGGCATATGGGGAAGTTCATGGGTAGGGCTGGACAATTTTAAATTTCTGTTTGCTTCAAATGATGCCTGGCTAATCATCAAAAACACGCTGCTGTACAACATCAGCTTTCTGGTGATTAATACGATGCTGGCAGTGCTGCTGGCGCTAATGCTTAACGAGGTTAGGAACAAGATGGCTTCGAAGTTTTTTCAGAGCACAGTTATCCTGCCGAATTTCATTTCTATGGTTATCGTGGGCTACCTCGTCTACGGATTTCTGAATCCGGAGCTTGGATTTGTGAACAAGTTCATTTTGGAGCCGCTGGGCAGGGAACCCATCAATTGGTATGCAGAAGCACAGCATTGGCCATACATTCTGACGATTGTAAACGCCTGGAAAAGTGTAGGTTATTCTGCAGTAGTCTACCTCGCGGCAATTGTCGGTATTGACTCTGAGTATTATGAAGCTGCAGTTATTGACGGGGCAAGCCGCTGGAAACAAATGACCAAAATTACCGTTCCGCTCATTTCCCCGGTCATCATTATCATGACGTTACTCGCTATCGGCAGGATTTTCAACGCAGATTTCGGTCTGTTCTATCAGGCAACAATGGCATCCGGCATGCTAAAGGAGACAACGGAGGTTATCGATACTTATGTGTACAACGCGTTAATGGTGACCGGTGATACAGGACTCGCCTCCTCGGCCGGACTATTACAATCCGTTGTTGGCTTTACCCTCGTTGTTTCGGTTAACCAGATAGTCCGCAAATTCAGTAAAGAAAACGCTTTATATTAGTCTGAAGGAGAATTTATATGATCAAGAAAAGGACCCACCCGCTTATTCTTATCGTCCTGACGCTGTTCAGCTTGGCGTGCCTGATCCCGTTCTGGCTGGTATTAATGATCTCGTTGGCCGACGAGGATTGGGTAACGGTGCACGGCTACAGCTTTTGGCCCGGCAAATTTAGTCTCGTAGCGTATCAGTATCTGATTCAGGATGCGGGGAATATCCTTCGTGCCTACAGCGTCTCCATTCTAGTTACAGTCATCGGTGTCATCGTCAGTCTATTCGTGACATCGGCTATGGCCTACTCGCTGTCTCGGCGTGAATTCCCCCTGCGGGGAGCACTCAGCTTCTATATCTTGATCACGATGCTGTTTTCGGGAGGATTGCTGCCCTGGTATCTTGTATACACCCGTTTCCTGCATGTTCAGGATACACTGATGGCGCTCATCATCCCCGGTCTCATCGGCGGCTTCAATGTCATTATTATGCGGACCTTCTTTACAAACAGCATACCGCCTTCACTGATCGATTCGTCCCAGATTGACGGTGCCGGGGAATTCCGGACTTACTTCAGCATTATTCTCCCATTATCGCTGCCCGTGATGGCGACCATTGGGCTCTTTACCACCGTATCCTACTGGAACGATTGGTTTACAAGCTTGGTTTTCATCCAAAACGAGAAATTATTCTCGCTACAGTATTTGTTAACCAAGACCTTAATGAACGCTTCGTTCCTGCAGACGATCGCAAATAAGGCATATAGTTCAACAGCACAGGTGACAACACCGCTGGAATCCATCCGGATGGCGATGGCGATGATTGCCATCGGGCCGCTCGTGCTAGTGTTCCCTTTCCTGCAGAAGTATTTTGTGAAAGGACTTACCGTGGGAGCTGTGAAAGGCTGATCCCAGCATGTGCTGGATTAGTATAAATAAGCAAAGGCTTTAGAGCCTAAGAGAATTTTAGGGAGGTCAATCATTTATGAAATGGTCGAAAAAGAGCTCTGCCGTGTTGACATCGCTCATGCTGACAGCAGCCGTAACCGCCGGGTGTGGCGGAAATAATGCAGGAACCGGCACGGCGGAGTCAGCGCAGCCGGAAGGGGCAGCAGCCTCCGGTTTGAAGCCTTATGAAGTTGTCATGGTATTTCCCGATGCGCCTCAAAATGATAGTGCGTCGGTGCAGAATGCCATGAATGACTATTTGAAGAAAACTTATCCGGAAATGAATATGACCGTCAAGCTGAACCCGATCGATTGGGGCGCATGGAGCGATAAGACCAATCTGATGATGGCTTCAGGAGAGAAGATGGACCTGATGTTTACGGCTGACTGGCTCGGCTTTCAACAGCAGGTGACCAAGGGGGCGCTGCTTCCTCTGGATGATCTGCTCGCCAAATACGGACCGGATATCGAAGCGGTGGAGAAGGATTATCACGAGCCGGCCAAACGTGGCGGCAAGCTGTACGGTATTCATACCCATCAAGAGCTTGGCGGAACGCAGGGTGTGTACTTAAACAAGGAATTAGCCGATAAGTATCATTTCGATCTCACCGTACTGAAATCCGGAAAGATCGAGGAACTGGAGCCTATGCTGAAGACCATAAAGGAGAACGAACCGGGGATTACTCCCTTGGTAGCCCCAAGTTTTCCTCTGGAAGCATACTACGCTTCCGGCAACCTTGATTCCATCTCAAGCATTGCAGCTATCAATACTGTGGGAACGGCCGCTGATGATTACACCGTTATCAACTCGTTCACCACTCCCCGTTACATGGAGCTTGCGAAGCTGACGAACAAGTGGTATAAGGCTGGCTACATCAACAAGGATGCCCTGACACCGGGGCTGGATGCTTGGAAAAAACTGCAGGCTGGCAAGGGTTTTGCTTTTGTCGGGGATATGGACATTCTGGCGGATATGGAGATCGGCAAGGCGGCGGTGTCACCCAATGGTACCCTTAAGGCGAATCGTGAAATGCTGCAGATCCCTCTCAACATTGACCGGCTGCAGACTGGCAAAATGACAGCGACCATGCAGGCCATTTCCAAGACTTCGGAAGATCCGGAGCGTGCCATGATGCTGCTTAATCTCTTTTTCAAGGATAAACAGCTGCTGACCCTATTTAATTTCGGGATTGAAGGAAAACATTATGTGCTGAAGGATGGCCAAATTGCGCTTCCGGAAGGCCAAACCACAGATACAGTCGGCTACTATCACGACATTATGTGGCAGATCGGCAATCAGATGCTGAATTTTACCCGGACAGGGGAAGACCCGAACAAATACCAGAACTATGAAAAATTCAACGAAAAGGTCTCTTCCAACCCTTCGCGGATTTTCGGCTTTGTTTTTGACCCGGAACCGGTGAAAAGCGAACTGATTTCTATCGACAACGCCAATAAAGCATTTGTAGACGGGTTGAAGGCCGGTCAGTTGGACCCGGAGGAGATTCTTCCGAAGCTGCTGGAGAAACAAAAAGCAGCAGGGGCTGACAAAGTGATGGCTGAAGCCCAAAAGCAGCTTGACGCTTGGTTGAAAGCTAACGGAAAGAAATAATCCGGCTATATAAAGCGAACGTGAGAAACTAACAAAAGGGAAAAGGGATGGGGGGGGAAGTTTGGAACTGGAGGAGCGAATGCGTCCGCCTTTGTCTGCGGATTTCCACCGCGAAGAGCGGTAATAATCAAGAAATCTGCAGACAACAGCGGCCGGAAGTCCAAACATTCTCCGTAGTCACGAGGAAGTCCCTAATGTAAAGATCTTAAGTTCGCTCTATATAACGGAAAAGAAACAGGAGGGAAAGGATGGAGGAGAAGCTGCTAACCCATTTAGATATGTATCCGGACCGCGCCCAATACAGACCGGGGCAGCCGGGCTGCGTCCTGATTGAGCTGGAAACCCAAGAGGATGCCGCTTTGGAGCTCGTCGTTGTATTTTATAAGCTGGAGCTGCCGATGGATGAGAAAACGATACAGATCACAACGGAAAAGGGGAGAAAACAAAAAGTACCGGTTCCTCTGTTCCTTGAGGATACGGAGTGGGCGGGTTATGGGGCGAGTGTCACAGTTGTTCAGGACGGCGGTGTGCTGGGGAAGGCTTATACCGCTTACGATATCGCCGATCATTGGCGCCGGTCGCCCCGGTACGGCTTTCTGAGCGATTTCAGGAGCGGGGAGTCCGGAGAGCTTGGTGATGTGGAGAGTATGAACAAATATCATCTGAATGTTATCCAGTTCTATGATTGGATGTACCGGCATGATGATCTCGTTCCGCATGAAGACGAGTTTACCGATCCGATGGGCCGAACAATGTCCTATAAAGTGGTCCGCGAAAAAGTGGCCGCCGTACACGGCAAAGGTATGGCTGCAATGGCATATGGGGCGGTATACGCGGCACTTAAGGATTTTTTGCACGACCGTCCGGAATGGGTGCTCTATAACCGGCGCGGAGAGCCGTTTCAATTGATTGATCTATTCTATATCATGGATATCACACCGGAATCGCCCTGGACCGATCATATTGTAGGCCAGTTCTGCAGGGCGGTAGAAGCCGGATTCGATGGCATTCATATGGACCAATACGGATTTCCTAAGAAAGCGATCCGCCGGATCGCAGGAAAGGAAGAGGTTGTAGATCTTGCAGAATGCTATCCTGCGCTTATTGACCGGACCAAGGCTGCGCTGAGAGCTGTTGATGCGGAAGCCGGAGTGATTTTTAATAATGTAGGCAATTATCCCATACACAAGACCGCATCCTCTGATCAGGAGGCACTCTATATTGAAGTGTGGCCGCCTGTGGTTCGGCTGCGGGAGCTTAAAGGTCTTATTGACAACGCCCGGTTACTTGACCGTGACAAGCCGGTGATCCTGTCCGCATATTTGCCATCCTTCTACCCGAAGGCCGGACATGACCCGGAGTGGGCAGAGAATGGTGCGCTTCTAACAATGGCGGCGATCTTTGCAAGCGGGGGATATCATTTGTTATTAGGCGAGGACAACGGCCTGCTCACGATGCCCTACTATCCGGATTATGCGGTGATGCGGCCTGCATTTGCTTCCGAGGTCAGACGTTATTATGACTTCATCGTACGCTTCGGTACTCTGCTGCATAACCCCCGGTTGGAGGATGTCTCATTTACGTATACAGCCGGGGTCAATACTGAGATTTCCTTCGAAGGAGGGGCGCCGTTCGCTCCAAATGGAGATGTTGGTTCAGTATGGACGATTATCAAGCGGATGCCGGGCTATCAGATTTTGCAACTGGTCAATCTTGTCGGGCTGGAAGACGATTATTGGGAGCATGGCAAGCTAAGACGGCCGGAACCGCAATCTGAAGTGGTTTGCACCTTGCTGATTGAACATCCGATTAAGACCCTCTATGCTGCCAGTCCTGATTATCCGGACCAAAGAATTTGCTTCCTTGACTATGAAACAATACCACATGAACAGGGACTGGCTGCGAGGTTCACCTTGCCGTGCCTGGAGGTCTGGACTATGGTCGTAGTCCAATATAGAGAACAGGAGTGAAGGATGTGAACGCTAAATGGTGGCAGACTGCCGTTGTCTACCAGATCTACCCGAGAAGCTTTCAGGACAGCGATGGCGATGGAATCGGCGATCTTCGGGGAATGATCAGCCGCTTGGACTATCTTGAGCAGCTGGGCATTACGGCGATATGGCTCAGCCCTGTATATAAGTCTCCCAATGACGATAACGGCTATGACATAAGCGATTACCGGGATATCATGACTGAGTTCGGAACGATGGCTGATATGGATGAATTCATTGAGCAGGCCAGATGCCGAAACATCCGGATTATTATGGACTTGGTCGTAAATCATACCTCAGACGAGCATCAATGGTTCATCGAAGCCCGCAAGGGGAGAGACAATCATTATCGGGACTATTATATCTGGCGTGATCCGGTGAACGGCGGGGTGCCGAATGCCCTTCGCTCTACATTCAGTGGGTCGGCCTGGGAGTTTGACGAAGAGAGCGGACAGTATTATTTGCACCTGTTCAGCCGCAGGCAGCCCGATCTAAACTGGGAGAACGGCAGAGTCAGACAGGAAGTCTGGGACATGATGAATTTCTGGCTGGATAAAGGCGTCGGCGGCTTCCGCATGGACGTTATCGATCTGGTAGGAAAGCTGCCCGATCAGGAAATTACAGGAAATGGGCCCAAGCTTCATGAGTATCTGCAGGAGATGCACCGGGAGACTTTCGGCAAGCATGACGTCCTGACGGTGGGAGAAACCTGGGGGGCAACCCCGGAAACCGCCAAGCTCTACTCCGACCCTAAGCGGGGCGAATTATCAATGGTTTTCCAGTTTGAACATGTTGGTCTTGACCAGCAGGCAGGGAAGGAAAAGTGGGATTTGAAACCTCTGGAGGTCAGCGAACTGAAAAAGGTGCTGGCCAAGTGGCAGACGGAACTGGGGAACGAAGGCTGGAATAGTCTGTTCTGGAACAATCATGACCTGCCGCGAATCGTTTCTCGTTGGGGCGACGATAAGGAGTACCGCGTCGAGAGTGCCAAAATGTTCGCTATTCTTCTGCATCTTATGAAAGGCACACCTTACATCTATCAGGGTGAAGAAATCGGTATGACGAATTACCCCATTAATGATATCAGCGAGGTTCAAGATATTGAGAGCATTAATATGTACAATGAACGGCTCGCGTTAGGCTACGGCAAGGCAGAGATTATTGCCTCCATTAATGCCAAGGGGCGCGACAACGCCCGAACGCCGATGCAGTGGGACCGTACGCCGAACGGGGGATTCACAACCGGACAGCCATGGCTTCATGTGAATCCGAATTACGCAGATATCAACGTAAAGGGCAATCTGGAGGAACCGGACTCGATTTTTCACTGCTACCGCAAGCTGATCACCCTGCGAAAGGAAAACCCGATCATTGTCTGGGGCGGCTTTGAGCTGGTAACCGGCGTGCCGGATCATGTGTTCATGTACCTGCGCCGATATGAGGGACACACATGGGCGGTAACTGCCAACTTTAGCCGGGAAGAAACAACGTTGGAACTGCCAGAGATGGGTCCGTACGGTGACCTTATTATCGGAAACTATGGAAGGGAATCGGTAGATTTTAAGCGGCTGCAACTGCGTCCCTTTGAAGCATTCGCAGTCAAGCTGCTCTAGGTGCCATTGCTTAAGAGCTGTGGCATAACAGGTGGGGAAAAGGGCATTCCGGGCTATGGCTCTGGATGTCCTTCTAAAAAAATTATTATGTTAGCGTTTACATTAAAGGATTGTAACGTAGTGCAAAATAATATCAACGTGAAGGAGATGTCATATGGTCAGGAAGCAAGCGGCTCTTTATCTCTGCCTGCTGCTGTTGCTGGTTCAGACTTGTACAGCAGGCTACGGACGCAGTGGAACGGCTCAGGCTCAGGCAGAGCCAACGGGTGCAGTAAGCCCCAAAATACAGAAGATGGTGCCTTCCAAGGCACGTTTTGCTCCAGGTGAAGCCGCAGAACTGATTTTGACTCTGGATCAATCCACCAATTGGAGCGGCAAGCTGCATCTGCAAATTTATCAGCTGGATACTTTGGTCGCCGAAGGTGCAAAAGCACTGACTGTCCTGAAAGAGGGGAACAACAGGCTTACGGTGAACTGGACACCGCCGGCTGAAGATTTCCGCGGCTATGTGGCAAAAGCGTGGATTGAGGGAGATGCGCCAAGCGGGTTTGTTACCGCGGCTATCGATGTGTCCAGCGATTGGACCCATTTCCCCAGATATGGTTATGTGACTGATTTTCCGCAGGAAACGGCAGCAATAAGTGATGCCAAGCTCAGAGAACTGTCACAGGACTACTATATCAATGCCTATCAGTTTTATGATTGGATGTGGCGGCATGACGTCTCCGTATACTCCAAGACAGATGAGAATGGAAAACCGCTGACCGATGCGGACGGCAACTTTATTGCTGAAGATATTAACGCGGATACCCATTATACAGATCTGCTGGGCCGTTCGCTGTATCCCTTGAGTGTCAAGCAGCAAGTAGAGGCTGCCCAGAAATACGGTTCGGCCGCTATGGCTTACCAAATGAATTATGCGGCGCGTGAGAATTATGAAGATTTCGGGGTCAGTCCGGAGTGGGGGCTGTACAACAGCGCTCAGCCCGATATTAACAATCCGCAGAAAGACCAGAACGGGTATACCTTCGATGTGAACGGGAAGACGACTTCTCTGTTTCTACAAGACCCGGGCAGCAAGTTTTGGCAGGACTACATTACCAGACAGTTTGACCGTTCCATTAATACCTTCGGCTTCAACGGCATTCACCTGGACCAATGGGGGGCCAATGACAACAACTTTCTGTACGACTATAACGGCAACAAACGATATTATTCCCTGGACTATGCCCGCTTGATAAATTCTGTCAAGGATTCGCTGCTCGTAAATAATCCTGCGAAGAGCAATGTCACCTTCAACATGGTGGGAGGTAATGCCGAATACAGCGCGGTTCCAAATCCGGGGACAAAGACTGATTTCGATTACAGTGAGATTTGGCAGGACCGCAACAATTACCGTGATATTCAAAAGGTCGTGGAGGATACCCGGGAAAAAGATGGCGGCAAGGCAATGGTGATCGCCGGGTACATGAACTACAAGCAAGCCACAGGACTTCCGGCCAGAGGGACGGAAGCACAGGATGTTCCAGTAACCGTGGATTACCAGTCCCGGATCGCCAAGGCTTACGGCTGGGTGGGCAATTTTGGGCGCAAAGATACAGATTCGGTGACGTTTACGGTAAATGCGCCGGAAGACGGAATATACACGCTTGTCCTCAATTACGGACAGGGCAATGGCTCAGGTTCTCCCGAAGGCAAGCTGACTGTTAACGGCGGGATTGCGGCAGCGGCTATTCCTTTTGAGGCCAATACAGGGTGGGGGAACCCAACCGCACAAGCCACGGCAGCAGCCATGCTGAAGCAGGGGGAGAATTCAATTAAGCTCACTCTGAATACAAACAATCTGTGGCTGAATCTGGCGAGCCTCGAGGTGCAAGGTCAAGGAATTAATGAACGCTATGAAGCGGTAGATGCGGGGCTTGATACCGTCATCGTGGACCAGTACAGTCATGTGTATTATTTTGATACCACAGGCGATTATGTGAAGTTCCATGTGAATGTTCCTGCCGAAGGAGACTATCCGCTAGGGTTCAGCTATGCTTCGGATTGGCAGGCGGTGAGCCGTGATCTGTTCGTCAATGATACGCCGCAAGGCGAGGTATCGTTCTCTGGCATGGGCACCTGGGATAAATTTTTTGAGCAAGGGAATATGGCCCGTGTTCATCTGAACGCAGGCGACAATACCATCCTGCTTAAAGCACCCGCAGACGATCTGGGCATCAAGCTCCGGTATATGACTGTGGACGGGCAAAAATATTATGCGCTGTATGCGGATGTTCCGCAGACCAACAGCATTAAGTACAACGAGAGCAAGACAGACAATTTCGGGCAAGCCGGGCAGACCGTCACCTACAATGTATATGCGGACCATGTCTTGGATGCAATTACAGTTCTATATCATGGCGATAATGAACCTGTAATGTCGGTTCTGGTAGACGGTGAACCGGCTCCGCAGGCGCAGAATATCACGTTTGCCAGAACGGCCGGCGGCTGGAGCGGCTCCATGCAGCCCCGTGAATTATCCGTTCCGGTTCAGGCGGGGGAGCATCAGGTTACGCTCAAGATGGAATCAAACGGACAATATACCAATGTGGGCGGGATTATTGCCGGAGGCCACGAATACAGCACGGGCAGCGCTTCGGCGGCAGGCGGAGTCATTCCGGTAGTCGGATACGTCTCCGACTTCAACAATATAAATGACCGGATTGTCTTTACTGTGAACACGGCCCAATCAGGCAGCTATGAGCTCGGCTGGATCTATCAAAATAATGCCCAGGAACCGGCAACGGTCAGCCGCAGCGTATACATCGGCGATGGTGCGGGTATTCCTGTAAGCTTCGCGCCAACCCGTAACTCCGAGTGGGGAGAAGCGGTGATGAACGCCGTGCAATTGCGGGAAGGAGCAAACCGCATTGTCATCAAAATGCCGGACGGACTGGACACCGGGATCAAGCTGGATAAGCTGAACGTTAGATTATCCGGTGATTTGAACCCTGTCAGCCGCAGCTATGAAGCCGAGAGTACGGATACGGAGCCGCCGTTTTCTCTGTACAAGGATACTGTGCTGAATTTTGGCAAAGCCGGCCAACAAGTGACTTATCCGGTGAATATCCCTCAATCCGGGGAGCAGAGTCTGATTTTCACCTATTCCAATCCGGGGGGCATGACGACCCGTTCCGTCTATATTGACGGTGTACGCGCCAAAAATGAGTTCGGCGGGGAAATGAAAATATCACTGGATGGTACGGAGAGCAGTGAGAAATACAGCGGGGACGGATATATTATTGTTCCGTACATGGAGTCGGGAACCCATACCGTTACACTAAGAATGGAAGCTGATGACAAGCCGGGAACGGTTCAGCTTCGCGGTGTAACGGCCGGTTATTTCAACGAGCCGTCCGTACGGTTGATGGATGCCGGGCTGGCATCGATGGGCGCAACCCATATTGAACTGGGAACGGCCGAGAAGCAGCCGGAAGGCCCTAACATGCTTGCACATGAATACTATCCGAACCGCAGTAAAAAAATGCTGCAATCCACTAAGGAATCCATGCAGGAATACTATAAATTTTATGCCGCATACGAAAACCTGCTGTTCGACAGTAAGGCTGACCTCACCGCTTCTGTGTCTGTAGAAGCGGACCGCGGCAACCTGGCAACAAGCAAAGACGGAACCGAGAACACCCTCTGGACGACTGTAAGGAAAAATGATTTCAATACGGGCTTTGAACGCTATGATGTGCTCCATCTGATCAACCTGCTGAACAATGATGACAACTGGAGAAATGCAGCAAATGAGCCAGCCATCCTCAAATCTCTGAAGGTGACCTACGACATCGGCATCACAAAGGAAGAGGCGCCGAATCTGAAAGTCTATGCCGCTTCGCCTGACGCTGACCATGGCCTGTCACAAGAGCTGGACTATGACTGGGACGGCGGACAACTGCGGATTGAGCTGCCGGCCCTGCAGTATTGGACGATGATCTATATCGACAAAACGCCGGAGACAGCAGAGGTTCAGCAAATCTTCAGGGGCGGAGGGCCGGACCTTCCAAGTCCGACGCCGGCCGCAACCGCAGCACCGACCCAAGCCGCGGTCTCCGTCCCCGGATTAAGTGGGACCGCTGCAGGTGTGCCGGCCGCTACGCCCGCTCCGGCAGCGGGTGGGCAGATGGCCCTCCTCTTGAAAGCGGAGGACTTAAGCAAAGGGGGTGAAGGAAAAGTCACCATTGCGATTGACGAGGAGAAGTACAATCAGATTACAATTCCGGTCTCTGTCGTAGAAGGACTGAACGGAAAGAGCCTGCTGATTCAAGGAAGGGGTTTCACCCTGAACTTCATGTATGATAACTTCCAGCAGCTTCTTGAGCAGAACAAAGGGGCATTAACGGCCGGGGCGCAGATTCAAATAACGTTCAAGAGGATTGAGCCTAACGATGTTTTGCTTCCGGGTACAAGGCCTTGGGTTCCTGCAGGGTCAACCTATGAGTTTGAATTCGGAGTAACGGCGGCAGAAGGATTATCCAGACTTGCTTCCTTTAGAAGCCCGGTAGAGCTATCCTTAAAGGTTGAAGACAAAGGAGAGCTTAATGATTTGCTGGGTATCTATTCTTTCATCGAACCGTTGAAGAAGTGGGAATATGCCGGCGGCAGAATCGATACTGCAAAACAGACGATTAGCGCAGAGCTTAGCCACTTCAGCCGTTATGCCGTATGGGCTTACGACAAAACGTATGCGGATGTGCCTGCCGATCATTGGGCTTACAATGCCATTCATATCTTAACAGCGAAGCATGTAATTCAAGGCATGACAGAGAATACATTTGTTCCGTCGGAAAAGGTCACCCGCGCGCAGTTTGCAGCATTGCTGGCCAAAGCGCTCCATTTGACGGACGGCGGTCCGGCTCCATTCGCGGACGTAGCTGCGGACCGCTGGTATTCCGGCAAAGTTGCCGCAGCTTACACAGCGGGTCTCATCACTGGAAGAAGCGGGGAGCAATTTGCGCCAAATGAAGCCATCACCCGGCAGGAAATGGCGGTAATGCTGGCCAAAGCGTCCGCAATAGCTGGCGGTACCGGGCGGGCAGAGCATGTATCGTTAGCATTCCGGGACAGACAAAGGATTGCGGCTTGGGCACAAGCCGCAGTAGAGACCGTAAGTGCTGCAGGGCTGATGAACGGATATGCCGACGGCACCTTTGCCCCCGCACATAATGCTACCCGGGCGGAAGCGGCACAAGCCATAGCGCATTTGATGAAGCGCAGCAATAACTGATTTGACGGAAGCCGGGAACAGAGATCGCTGTCTTTGGTGGTGAAAAATCATGATCGGGAAGAGCGGCAAGGCATGAAAATATGCCTTCCTGCTCTTTTTTATTCGGGGCAAAAATGAGAAGATTGACAAAGAAATAAGCTGGGGCTACCATGAATAAGTAAACGTTTACGCTTACATCTATTTTTCACAGATCCCGAATGACCCGGACAAGGAGCCGCACCCATGAGCATATATTTGGAAATTCCGGATGTGGATAAGCATTTTCCCTTTCGCAGCCTGATTTGTGGAGGGGATGAGCTGTGTTATCCGCATTGGCATAAGGAAATTGAAATTATCTACGTCACTAAAGGAAGACTAAATCTGGGAATTAATGATACCCCGATCCGCATGGAACAGGGCGAAGTTCAGTTCATTAACGGCGGGGATGTGCATTATTTCCTTGCTTCGCCTGAAAGTGAGCGGGTGGTGATTCAGTTCGACCTCAATTTGTTTCAGGAAGTTGCGGCCCTTGGGGGCAGCGGCTATCCGCTGCGGGACCTGTTTACGGAGATGGAGCATTCCAGCCCGGCATGGCCGGAGGCGGCTGCCGCCAAAATCATTGCTCTGATCGAGAGCATCTACGAGGAGGATACCCGGCGCCGTGAAGGGTATGCCTATCTGATCAAAGCGAGAATGTTCGAGCTGTTGACAGTGATTTTACGGGAGATTCCTAAGAATAAAACAAAGCGGCAGCCTAAGTTCTCGGAAGACACGCTGACCCAGTCCAGAGAAACGATGGAGCGGCTGGAGCGGATTTTTGCCTATGTGGAGCTGCATTACCAGAAGTCTATTTCACTGAATGAGGTGGCCCGCTACATGGGCTTCAGCCCGTATTACTTCACCAAGCTGTTCAAGCGGAATACAGGGATGACCTTTGTCGCTTTTTTGAATGAATACCGTCTGAACAAAGCGAAGTGGATTCTGTTGAACGAGGACCTGCCCATGTCCGCTGTGGCGGAAGCTGCGGGGTTTGGCAGTGTGAAGACCTTTCACCATTTTTTCAAGGAAGCAACGGGGATTTCACCGCTGAAATACCATAAGACAATATTCAGGAATAATACAGCAAGAATGCAGGAAGAAAGCGCCGGAGCAGATTTGTATGATAGAGATATCAAAACCAGTGGAGGTTAGGCCAACAATGACGTTAAAGGTAGGAATTATCGGCTGCGGCGGTATCGCCAACGGCAAACATATGCCAGCGTTGCAAAAAGTGGAGGGTGCGGTGATGGTAGCGTTCTGCGATATCGTGCCTGAACGTGCCGAGAAGGCAAAAGCAGAGTTCGGAAATGAAAGCGCTGCGGTTTACACCGATTATAAAGAGCTGCTTAAGGATGCAAGTATAGATGTGATCCATGTGTGTACGCCGAACATTTCCCATGCGGAAATTTCCATCGCTGCTATGGAGGCCGGGAAGCATGTGATGTGTGAGAAGCCCATGGCCAAAACCACTGCGGAAGCTCAGGCGATGATTGACGCGGCGGGGCGGACAGGAAAGAAGCTGACCATTGGGTACCAGAACCGCTTCCGGGCGGATTCGGCTTACCTGCACACCGTATGCGAGAATAATGGGCTTGGAGAAATCTATTATGCCAAAGCCAAGGCCATCCGCCGCCGCGCGGTGCCAACCTGGGGCGTGTTCCTGGATGAGGAAGCGCAGGGAGGCGGGCCGCTGATCGATATCGGCACCCATGCGCTCGACCTTACTCTATGGATGATGGACAATTACAAACCTAAATATGCTGTAGGCAATGCCTATCATAAGCTGTCCGGCCGCAAGAACGCCGCGAATGCCTGGGGACCTTGGGACCCGGAGAAATTCACAGTAGAGGACTCCGCGATCGGCTTCATTACAATGGAGAACGGAGCGACGATTGTTCTTGAGGCAAGCTGGGCGCTGAATATTCTCGATGTAGGCGAGGCCAAAACTGTCCTCTGCGGCACAGAAGGCGGAGCGGACATGGAGAAAGGCTTGCGCATCAACGGTGAAGAATATGGCAAAACCTATGAGAAGCATATTGGCCTGGATGCAGCAGGTGTGGATTTCTACGACGGTGCGGGGGATGATCCGGCGGTGGCCGAAGCCAAGCAGTGGATCGAGAGTATTGTAAATGACACCGAACCGGTTGTGAAGCCGGAGCAGGCGCTGGTGGTTACCCGCATTCTGGAGGCCATCTACAAGTCTTCCGAGACGGGAATGCCTGTATTTTTTGACTAGATAGATTGAACTTGAAAAATAAACATAAAGGGAAAAAGTGATGAAGGGGAAGTTTGGATACTTACGGAGCGAACGCGTCCGCCTTTATGATTGGATTTCTACCGTGACCAGCGGTTTTAATGAGGAAATTCAATCATAACAGCGGCCGGAAGTCCAACATTCCCCGCAGTCGCGATCAAATCCCAAATGGAAAATTTTAAATGAAAACCAGGAGAGTGTTCATCGTGACCAGAGTAACCGTATGGAATGAATATCGTCATGAACGTCAGGAAGAGCGAATCCGCGAGGTGTATCCGCAGGGCATTCATGCCCAGCTGGCATCTTTCCTGAGCGAAGCCGGACTGGATACAGCGACAGCAACGCTGGATGAACCGGAGCACGGATTAACGGAGGAAGTGCTGAATCATACAGATGTGCTGATATGGTGGGGACATGTGGCCCATCAGGAAGTGAGCGACGATATTGTGAACCGGGTTCATCAGCGTGTGCTGCAGGGGATGGGGCTGGTGGTGCTGCATTCAGGGCATATGTCCAAAATCTTCATGAAGCTGATGGGCACAAGCTGTGATCTGAAATGGCGCGAAGCCGGGGAAAAAGAGCGTCTATGGGTCATGGACCCGAGCCATCCGATTGCCGAAGGCATTGGCGAGTATATTGACCTTGAGCAGGAAGAGATGTACGGGGCGCATTTCGATGTTCCGGCACCGGAGTCGCTGATTTTTGTCGGCTGGTTCGAAGGCGGGAATGTGTTCCCGAGCGGATCGACGTACCGGCGCGGCAGCGGGAAGATTTTTTATTTTCAGCCTGGACATGAATCTTACCCGACCTATTACAACAAAGAAATTCAACAGGTCATTATCAACGGTGTGAACTGGTGTGCACCTACTAAGCGTGATTACCCTGTGTATGGACATTCCGAGGCCCTTGAGCCGATTAGAGAAAAGGTGGGAGTATAGATGAAATTAGGAGTATTTGATCCCGTATTTGGAAGCCTGAGCCTGGATGAGATGCTGGATAAAATCGCTGCCGCCGGCCTGAACGCCGTCGAAATCGGTTCGGGAGGGAATCCCGGCAATCCCCATTGTCCTACGGATGAGCTGCTGGCGAGTGAAGCGGCCCGTGAGGCGTATTTGGAAAAGTTCACGAAACGCGGCATTATGATCAGCGCATTCAGCTGCCATAACAACCCGATTTCACCGGATCAAGAGGAAGCGCGCCAGGGTGATGAAATCCTCCGCAAGTCGATCAAGCTCGCTTCACTGATGGGCGTTGCTGTAGTCAACACGTTCTCGGGTACCGCCGGGGACAGCGACGAGGCCAAAGCGCCGAACTGGCCGGTCACACCTTGGCCTACAGTATACAGCGATATTTTAACCTGGCAGTGGGAGCACAAGCTGATTCCTTACTGGAAAGAAATCGCCCAGCTCGCGGAAGAGCATGGCGTGAAGATCGGCATCGAGCTGCACGGCGGCTTCCTGTGCCACACCCCGTATACGATTCTCAAGCTGAGAGAAGCAACCGGTCCGGCGATTGGGGCGAATTTGGACCCGAGCCATCTGTGGTGGCAGGGCATTGATCCTGTAGGTGCGATCAAAATTCTCGGCAAAGCCGGTGCCATCCACCATTTTCATGCCAAAGACACATACCTGGATCAGGACAACATCAACATGTATGGTCTGACCGATATGCAGCCTTATGGCGATGTGCAGACCCGGGCGTGGACCTTCCGCTCCGTCGGCTGCGGGCACAGCCTGTCCGAATGGTCGGATATTATGAGTGCGCTGCGTACTTACGGCTATGATTATGTGGTTAGTATTGAGCATGAAGATCCGCTGATGTCTGTGGATGAAGGCTTCTACCGCGCAGTAACCAACCTGCAGTCGATCCTGATCCGCGAGCAGCCGCTGGATATGTGGTGGGCGTAAGGGGAATACCAGCTAGATAGTTGAAAAGATTCAAAAGCCATCACTGGCCTGCCTTTTTCGCAGGCCGGGATGGCTTTTTCTTTGCTTGCGTGCCCAGAGCGGCACGGGGTTTCCGCCGAAGAAAGTCCGGTCGCGGGAGGGGGCTAGGAGAAAGTAGCGCGGGCTGCTGGACCAAATGAGAGGTATAAGTACCTCTGATTTGGCTGAAAGCGGGCTGCTGGACCAAATGAGAGGTAAAAATACCTCTGATTGGGCCGAAAGCGGGCCACTGTGCCAAATGAGAGGTAAAAATACCTCTGATTGGGCCGAAAGCGGGCCACTGTGCCGAATGAGAGGTATAAGTACCTCTGATCTCATCAATAATCGGGTTACCGGAAATGCGGCTCATGAAGCCGCGGCAGCCGGTCTCGTTGCAATATGCCGCGCCCGTCTCCGTCCCCGCTTGCCCAACTTGCCCCGCTTCCCTCGTTTGCCCGACTTCCCCCGTTCGCCCAACTTCCCCAGTTTGCACCCCTTGCCCCACTTTACCGGCTTGCCCTCTTTGCCTTACTGATGCTTATAATAAATCACCGTAGCGGACATTTCCCCGTCACCGGAGATGACATAATCCGGGATTTTGCCCGCCTCCACAAATCCGCGTGACTGGTAGAGCAGGTTGGAGGGGTCACCCTCACGCGTATCCAGCACAAGAAGTGTCCGGCCACAAGCGGCCGCTGCCTGCTCCGCAGTCTCCATGAGCATGCGGGCAATGCCTTTGCGGCGCTGCTCCGGGTGGACCATCAGCTTGGCGATTTCCGCCCGGTGCGGGGCGTTGGGCTTGGAGACCGGGTGCAGCTGTACTGTGCCAACAATGCTTTCCCCCTCCATCGCCACCCAGAGCATGACGCCAGGGGCCAGTACTCCCTGCCAATAGGCTTCCGCCTCCTCTACTCCAAGCGGAGGCAGGAATCCGATAGAAGCGCCATCCGCAACCACATCTATGATCAGCGTGTTCAACTGTTGAAGAGTCTCCGGTTGTAATTCCTCAAGACGTTTGATGGTGATTTCATGACTCATCTGCAATTCTTCCTTTCGTATACAAGTGTCCTTTTAATTATATCTGTGTGATGAAAGTTTACAAATTGAAAATAAAAAAAGATATTTTCATGGAACGTAGATGTTAAATATAAAGCCTTGGCTGTCAAGGAATTCACCGCTTCGAGGTTCTGCAGCCAGGGCTGTTATGAGAAATTAATGCTTCATTTTCCAATGCAGCACGGCGCATAATCCATTATACTAAGTGGAAAATTCAGCCGGAGGAAGTGAAACGGATGATGCGGCGATGGAACAACTTAACCTATCAGAGCAAGCTGCTGCTCGCCTTTTTTCTGTTAGGTATTATCCCGTCCATTGTGATAGGGACGATGGCGTACTTCAAATCCGTGGATACCCTGGAATCCCGGGTGAATGAGGATTTGGGTGTGATCGCCGGGCAGCTGAACGAAGCGATCCAGCGGCAGGTGGAGGATGTGGACCGTTTCAGCACCTTTCCTTATTTTACGCCGGAGATCTTTAAAATCCTCAATCAGCCGTATGTCCCCCGCGATCAGTGGGGCTACAGGGAGCTTGAAACCCAACTGCAGTTTGCCAAGCTTCTGGTGACGTATCCTTCGATTTTTTCCACGATTCAAGGTCTGATCTTCTACAGCACCAAAGGCAATGTGTACGGCTACCGGGTCAGTGACCGCTCCTCTATCAATGAGTCAGTCAGTCCGGTAGAAGAAGTGTGGTATAAGGAAACGCTCAGCCGGGACGGGGGTGTGTTCATCTCAGGTTTGCGGCAGGAGAGGCAGTTCAACAGTACCCCGTTTGCGACCATTACGGCTTCCCGGCTGCTGCTGAATGATGATTTTAGTCCGGCGGGTGTGGTGGCTGTGGATATCCGGCCCGATTTTATGGATAAGATCGTCCGCTCCTTCCAGCTCAAGAGCATGCATGTCATGGTGGCCGATGAGAAAGGGGAGCTGATCTATTCCACCCGTACTGCCGATAACCAGCGGTTTCTCAGCGCGGCGGCGCAGCAGTCAGGCCGGAACGGAGCAACACGTGGCCTGATCACAGTTCCCGAACTCGGAGACGGGCTTGAGGCGGCTACCGGGGTATATGCCCATAGTGAATATTTGGGCTGGACCAGCTACCTGCTGATCGACCGGAAGGAGCTGCTGGAAGACGCCAATGTCATCCGTAATTTTACGATTGTGCTGGTGGTGATCTTTACCGCAGCCGCCGCGGTTCTGTCCCTGCTGCTGGCGCGGGGTCTGTCGAAGCCGATCCGCAGCCTGATTTCCTCAATGCGTGATGTGGAGCGGGGGCTGTTCGTAGCTCCGGCTGCGCCGCCTATCAAAGGCGAAATCGGCCAGTTGCATCTCAGCTACGTGACGATGGTGAAGCGGCTGGATATGCTGATCCAGTCCATTGAAGAGAAGGAGCGGCAGAAGCGTGAAGCCGAGCTGTATGCGCTCAGGGCGAGGATTGCACCCCATTTTCTGTACAATACGATCAACTCGATCCGCATGCTGGCCGTCCTGCAGCAGTCTGACGGGATAGCCAAACTGCTGCAATCACTGAACAAGCTGCTGCATGCCAACATGAAGCTGGACAGCGAGCTAGTGCCGCTTGCGGCGGAGCTGGAACTGCTGCGTCACTATGTACGGCTGATGGAGCTGCGGTATACGAACCGTTTTCAGGTGGATTGGAAGATTGAGGAGCATACGGAGCGGGGCATGGTTCCGCCGATGATTCTGCAGCCGCTGATGGAGAACGCGATTTTTCACGGCTCCTTCGAGGTGGAAGGCCCGCTTTTGATTGAGGTTCAGGTTTCTTTTGTGAAAAATGGCGAGGAGCTGCTGATTACGATTGCCGACAACGGGCATGGCATCACGCCAGAAGCACTGAATGTCCTCAATGGGCTAAGCCCCCAGAATGCCGCTGGACATTTAAGCAACAGCATCGGTGTAGCCAATGTGCGCGACCGTATCCGCCTGAGATTTGGCCCGCCGTATACCCTGCTGCTGGTGAGTGAGCCGGATCGGGGAACCCGGGCCGAGCTGAATTTGCCCTTTAAACCGGAGGACGGGGATGCTGCCCCGCCGCAAATGGAGGAATGAGTCATGTGGAATTTGCTAGTCGTTGAAGATGAGACCATTGTGCGGCTGGGTCTGCGGTATATGCTGGACTGGGACGGGCTTGCGATCAGCTGGAAGGCTGAAGCAGCGAATGGCCAGGAAGCCCTTAAGGCGCTGGCCCAGGAAGAAATTCATATCGTGATGACGGATATCCGCATGCCAGGAATGGACGGACTGGAGCTGGCGCGCAGGATTAAGGAGCAGTACAGCGGGGTGCAGATTATTTTCTTCAGCAGTTTCGAGGATTTCCCTTATGTAAAAGAAGCCGTCCGCATTGGCGTGGTGGATTATCTGCATAAGCCGACCATGGACGCGGAAGAGATTGCTGCGGCACTCAAAAAAGCAACAGCAGCATTGGAGCAGCTTCATCAGGAAGCTGTTCCGCAGGCGCATACGGATAAAGACCGGGACCATCTGCTGCAGCAGATGCTGGAGACGGAAGAACTTCCGGCTGACTGGGCGGAGCGTTGGCAGCGTTACGGGCTTGAAGCCCTATACGGACAGGGATATCAGCTGGCGCTGCTGCGTATAGCCGAGAACCAACCGGTGGAGCTTCAGACCGGGCTGGCCCGGTTTATGTCCTTCCGTTATTTTTTGGAGGAGTATACCTCACGGGAGTGGGGCGGAATTCTGCTCAGCCGTGACAACAAGGTGCTGATCTGGCTGCTTGCGCTGGACGGGGAAAAGGCGGAGGCCGGGGCGATGCAGGCCTATTTGGATCAATTGGAGCAGAGTCTGTTCAAAATGCTAGGAATCCGCTTGGCCTATACGTACAGCATGATTCACCGCAAGGCGGAAGAACTGCCGGAGGCCTACAGGAGTGCTGCATCCCAAGAGCCGGTGAGCGGAGGAAAACTCAGCGGAATTATCCGGCTGGCGACAGCCTATATTGACGGGCATTTGCTAAAGGATCTGACACTGGCCCGGACCGCAGAGGAGATCCATGTTAGCGTCAGCCATTTAAGCCGCATGTTCCTCAAGGAGACCGGACAGCATTTCAACGAATATGTAACCGCTAAAAAAATGCTGCTCGCCCGCAAGCTGCTGCGTAACAGCAACCGCAAGGTATATGAGGTGGCGGAGGAGCTGGGCTATGCCAACCCGCATTATTTCAGCAAGCTGTTCAAAGATGACACAGGCATGACACCCCTCGAATTCCGCAATCAATAAGAAGTGAATCGGCAATGGGAAGCATATTTACAGAGGAAAGCAAAAATTTTATGGGAAATAGCAAATTTCGTCTAGTTCCTGGACAAATTGGCCAAGTGAAGACTTAAATTAAGCAAATTATAGCGCCAAAGCAGCAAATCGCACCGGTAGTTTACCTGACGCATCGGAGGTACGATGAATTCAAGAAATTCACTTTATGTCAGGGAGGCTAACATATGAGAAGAAAAGGCGGGTTATGGTGGTTGCCGGTATTGTGTCTGGGATTGCTGGTCCTTCTTGCCGGCTGCGGCAGCAATAATGCGGCGAACAACAGTGCTTCGGCCACAAATGATGGAAGTGCAGCTGCCGGTGGCAATGCCGGAAAAGAGCCGGTGGTGCTCAAGCTGACGACATGGAATCCGATCAGCCAGACGGTAGTCGATAAATTCCAGGAGAAATACCCATACATCACGATCGAGCACGACAAGGTATATGATCAATTCCGCGAAATCATCCGCACCCGGATCGTCTCCAAATCCGACATGGATATGCTCTGGCTGTTCCCGAACCAGGTGGCTGAATTCTCTAAGGAAAACGTCCTGATGGACATTACCGGCAGCCCTTGGCTCAGCAACTACCTCGATGCGGCGGTGAAGCTTGGTACGGTGGACGGCAAAACCTATGGTGTCCCATACAACAGCCAGCCGATTCTCATGTTCTATAACAAAACCCTGTTCGATCAGCTGGGACTCTCCATTCCCGCCAACTGGGAGGAGCTGATGGCTGTGAGTGAAAAAATCAAAGCCAGCGGCACAGCGCCAATGGTTATCGGAAGCAAGGACGGCTGGGCTACCCAGTTCATCACCACTTCCCAGTTTGGCCTCTATCAGCACGATAACCCGGATGTGTTCGCACAGCTGGCAAGCGGGGATAAGAAGTGGACGGATCCGGAGTTTGCGGGCTACTTTGACGGGATGAAGGAATTGTCCGATAAAGGCTACCTGCTGGAAAATTCCGTCGGCCTCAGCTATGACCAGGTGGCGCAGGTATTCAAAGAAGGTAAGGCGGCTATGTGGCCGATGGGCGAATGGGGCTACAGTGAAAACTTCGATGCCGACTTCTCTACCTTCGAGTTAGGCGCCTTCCCGATTCCGGTCAACCGCGGCGACCAGCCGCTGGTAACGAACCTTGTCTCCGACAATCTGCTGGTGGGCGTATCGTGGAGCAAGCATCAGGAAGAGATCAAACTGTTCATGGAATTTGTCGCCCAGCCGGAAATGGCCAAAATCTGGTCGGATGAAACGAAGCAGGCTGTTACGGTAAAAAACGGCACCTCGGATACCTACAGTCCGCTGGCCGCCTCACTTCAGCCGCTGGTCGACGCCAGTGAAGCGCAGATTTTCCCGAGTATGACCTCATCTATCGAGCCGGTGATGTTCCCGATTTTCCAGCAGATCCTGCTCAAGCAGGATGTAGACACGGCCAAGCTGCTTGAGCAAATGCAGACGGCGCAGGACAAGGACATCTAACCATGAAATTCATGAATTTCCGCAATTATTTGCTGTTTATCGCACCGGCACTGCTGATCTATCTGCTGTTTTTTGCCGGACCGATCTTCAGCGGCTTGTATTATGGCTTCACCGATTGGAACGGGTTCTCATTCAAGGCTGACTGGGTCGGGCTGGAGAACTTCCGCGAGGCCTTCCGTGATCCGCTGCTGCTGACCGCGTTGAAGAACATGGCGATTCTCTCCGTTGTAGTCATCGTGCTTCAGCACAGTGCTTCTATTCTGCTGGCCGTACTGCTGGACCAGAAGGTGAAGGGCATTGTGTGGATGCGGGCGGTCATCTTTTTTCCGGTCATTCTGAACACCGTCGTTATTGGTTATGTGTGGAGCTACATGTACGCGCCGATGGTCGGATTTCTGCCGAAGTTTTTTGCCGCAATCGGGCTGAAGGGTCTGGCGGGACTGGACTGGCTCGGAGACCCCAGCTTAGCGATTTATGCGATTGCACTAGTGATGGTCTGGCAGTATACAGGTTACTCGATGATGATTTATCTGGCGGGACTACAATCCGTATCGGGTGAAATATATGAGGCTTCCAGTATTGACGGCGCAGGCCCCTGGAATAAGTTCTGGCGGGTCACGCTGCCGCTGCTGATCCCTTCGATTATTGTGAACACCGTTCTGTCGGTAATCGGCTGCATGAAAATGTTCGAGCATGTCTTCATCATGACACAGGGCGGACCGGCGAACTCGACACAGACCTTCGGCATTATGATCTACCAGTATGCCTTCAAAACCTCGCAAATGGGCTACGGCACCGCGATGGCGATGATTCTGTCTGTGATGATTCTGGCCGTGACCTTCGTGCAGATCAAGCTGCTCAGCCGTCTGGAGGTGGCGAATTGACAACGACTCTGCAAAAAACCTCAATCTACACTGTACTGTCGATCGCGCTCATTATTGTGCTTGTGCCCATGGCAGTCATGATCTCTGTCTCACTCCAGACGCCATCGACCATTAATCCGCTCAGTCTTCCGAAAAATCCGCAGTGGGGCAATTATATTGAGGCATTCCGTACCGGCAATCTGCTGCCGTATTTCGGGAACAGCATTCTGGTGCTGATCATGACGACTGCCGCCGCCATCAGCGTCTCCGTACTGGCCGCATACGGCCTGCATCACGGCAAACGCTACAAATCGGATATGATGTCGACCTTTTTCCTAATGGGGCTGATTCTTCCGGCCTTTTCCGGGACGATTCCGGCCTTCCTGGTGCTGCGGCAGATTCATCTGCTGAACACACATATCGGGTTGTCCCTGATCCAGATTGCCTCGGGGCTCGCGCTGCCGATCTTTCTCTACGTGAATTTCTTCAAAACGGTGCCGGGTGAAATTGAAGAGGCTGCATTGGTTGACGGCTGCGGGCCTTGGCGGACGTTTGTCCGGATCATTTTTCCGCTGACGCTGCCCATTACGGCGACCTGCATTATTGTGGTGGCGATCAACTCCTGGAATGACTTCTTTAATCCGCTGGTCTACTTGTCCTCGCCGGAAATGCGGACATTGCCCGTCGGTCTCATGGCCTTCAAAAGCCAATACAATACGAATTGGCCGCAGATGTTCGCCGGAGCCGCGCTTGTGGCGCTGCCAATCATCATACTGTACTTGTTCGTGCAGCGTTTTATTATCAAAGGTCTGGTAGGCGGCGCTGTTAAAGGATAGGGCGGGTACTGTAAAATTAAATTATGCTAGAGGTGAAGAGTGGATGAGAACGGAAGCTTATAGCTTGATTCCCTATCAAGGACTGGTCGTTTCCTGCCAGGCGCTGGAGGATGAGCCGCTGCATGGAAGCCATCATATGGCTGCAATGGCGAGGGCGGCGAAGCAAGTGGGAGCTGTGGGCATCCGCGCAGGCGGGCTGGAGGATATCCGGGCCATCAAGGAGGCCGCAGGCCTGCCGCTGATCGGACTGGTCAAAATCCGGCATGAAAACAGCGAGGTCTATATTACGCCAACGCTTGAGGATGCCCTTGCCGTACATGCGGCCGGAGCGGACATTGTGGCGATTGACGGCACGGGCCGCCTCCGCCCTGACGGGCGTTCGCTTGCGGACACCATCGCCGGGCTGAAGCGCGCCGGGGCTGCTGTGATGGCGGATATCGCCACCTTTGAGGAAGGCGTGATGGCCGCAGAGCGGGGCGCGGACTACGTCTCGACAACGCTGTGCGGCTATACCCGCGAAACAGGCGGAACTCCGCTGCCGAATCTCGGTCTGCTGGAACGGCTGACGGCAGTGCTCACCATTCCCGTTGTCGCCGAGGGCGGAATTTGCCAGCCTGAGCAGGCGGCCGAGGCGCTGCGTCTGGGGGCAGCGTTCGTCGTGGTAGGCGCGGCAATCACGCGCCCGCAGTGGATCGCCGCCCGTTACGTTGAAGCGATGCAGGGCGCTGTCTCCGGCGGCAGCGCGGGGGCAGAGGAATGACCCGCTGCTATATAGGAGCGGATATTGGCGGAACGGGCATTAAGGCAGCGGTAATCGATGAGAGTGGCGGTATAATTACCCGCAACAGCAGACCTACACCCGTGGCCGATGGTGCGAAGGGCATCCTGATGGCCCTGAAGGGTGTGATCACCGGGCTGCTGGCGGACGGGCCGGAGGTGAGCGGTATTGGCATCGGCACCGCCGGAAGGGTGGACCCGGATGAGGGTGTCGTGCTGTACGCGACCGATAATCTTCCCGGCTGGACGGGAATGCGTCTTGCGGCGGAGATAGAAACCGAATTTGCGCTGCCCGCCGCCGTTCAGAACGATGCCAACGCCGCTGCGCTGGGTGAAGGCTGGCTGGGGGCAGCCCTGGGGCTGGCGGATTACGCCATGCTGACGCTGGGCACCGGAGTTGGCGGGGCCCTTGTTCACAAGAATCAGCCGGTCTCCGGCAAACAAGGTGCAGCAGGTGAATTCGGCCATATGGTCCTGTATCCGGGCGGGATTCCCTGCAGCTGCGGGCAATGGGGCTGTACCGAGCATTATCTGTCCGGCCGCGCACTGAACCGCCTGGCGGCTGGCGCAAACGAGGGCTGGGACAGCCGCCGCCTGCTTGCGGCATTTGCTGCAGGCGACCCGGGTGCGGCTGCAGTTATGGATGTGTACTTGAATGATCTGAGTTTGACTGTACACAATATCCAGTCGTTTTTTGATCCGGGAGCCATTATCCTTGGCGGAGGCGTCGCTGAATCCCATCCGTTATGGTGGGTGTCCTGGCTGGACCGGCTAACAGCCGCGTCGCCGTTGTCTTTTAACGTGCTGCCTGCCAAGCTGGGGAATGAATCGGGGATCATTGGTGCGGCGCGGATGATCATGTTGAGGGAGATGGAGTAGAAGATGCTGCTTGAAGTCATTGCCACAACAGTGAAAGATGCTGTCATTGCCGAGCGTTACGGTGCGGACCGGATCGAGCTGATTACGGGTATCCGTGAAGGCGGCCTTACGCCGAGCCTCGGGCTGATTGAGGAGGTACGGGAAGCAGTCCGCATTCCCGTAAGGGTGATGGTAAGGCCGCATGCCCGTTCTTTCCAGTACGAGGAGGCCGATGTACAGACGATGCTGCGGGATATCCGCCACATTGCAGCGGTAGGCGGATTGTCCCTGGTTATGGGCATGCTCCGTCCGGACCGGACGGTGGATGAAGAATTGCTTAAGCAGCTGCTGCGGGCTGCAGATGGTATGGAAGTTACGTTTCACCGGGCTTATGACGAGGCACAGGATCAGCTTGCGGCTCTGGAAGTATTGTCGCGTTATCCGCAGATTACCGATATTCTGACCTCCGGCGGGAGGGATACTGCGCCTGAAGGGGCGGAGCGGATTGCCGTGCTTGAGCGTCTATCTGCTGCTTCCCCCATATCTATCCTTGCGGGAAGCGGCTTAACGGCAGAGGGGCTGAGCGATTTTGTCACACGGACCGCAGTAAGCCGGGTACATTTCGGCTCTGCCGTAAGAGAAGACGGAGATCCGCTGAAGCCGATTGACCCGGCGCGGCTTCAGGCGGTCCGCAGTATTCTGAATTCAGGGAAGAGGTGAGCGCATATGTCAACGTCCAAGCTGCATGAACTCCGCAAGGAGAAGAAGCTGGAGATCAAAAGCACTGTGGAGAATGGCCCGTTCCAGGCTGATTGGGAGTCGCTGCGCTCATATTCCGTTCCCCGCTGGTATGAGGATGCGAAGTTCGGGATCTTTATCCATTGGGGCGTATATTCCGTGCCAGCCTTCGGTACAGAGTGGTATGCCCGCAACATGTACAGAGAAGGCACCGAGGTATATGAGCATCATCTTAAGACCTATGGTCCCCCAGACCAGTTCGGCTATAAGGATTTCATTCCGCAGTTCACAGCAGAAAAGTTCGATGCCGAGGAATGGGCGGCCTTGTTCAAGCAGGCTGGTGCTGCGTTTGTAGTGCCTGTCGCCGAGCACCATGACGGCTTCGCGATGTATGATTGCCCCTATTCGGAGTGGACTGCCGCCAAAATGGGCCCCAAAAGAGACGTCATCAGCGAGCTGGGTGCAGCGGTCCGGCGTCATTATATGACCTTCGGTGTATCCAGCCACCGTGCGGAGAATTGGTGGTATTACAATGGCGGGCGGCAGCTGCTTTCAGATGTACAGGACCCGAAATACGCGGACCTGTACGGTCCGGCGCAGCCCTGCTACGGTGATCCTGCCTATCCGCTGCCGGTTCTGCCGCCGAATGAGGAGTTTCTGGACGACTGGCTGGTCCGCACCTGTGATCTGATTGACCGCTATGGGCCGCAGCTGCTGTATTTCGACTGGTGGATTGAACAGCCTGTCTTCAAGCCCTACCTTCAAAAGCTGGCCGCTTATTATTACAACAAGGCCGCCGAATGGGGCCAAGGTGCGGTCATAAACTACAAGTTCGATGCCTTTGCGGAAGGGACCGCTGTGTATGATATGGAGCGCGGCCAACTCGCGGACATCAACCCGGAGGTATGGCAGACCTGCACCTCGGTCGGTGAAACCGCCTGGTGCCATATTGCTGACCATACATACAAAACCTCCGGCGCCATTCTGGGCGATCTGGTCGACATCGTCAGCAAAAACGGTGTGATGCTGCTGAATGTCGGGCCGCGCGCGGACGGCACGATTCCCGAAGAAGAACAGAAGCTGCTGCTGGAAGTCGGTGGGTGGCTCGCAGTCAACGGGGAAGCCATCTATGGCACCCGGCCCTGGAAGGTTTACGGAGAAGGCCCGACACAGGTGGTCACCGGCACGTTCAACGATACCAAGCGCAGTCCGTTCACAGCGCAGGATATCCGGTTCACCACCCGTGGCGGGAGTCTGCTCTACGCGGCAGTCATGGCCTGGCCGGAGGGCGGAACTTCAGTAATCGAAACCCTGGGCAGCCGCTCCAAGCTGCTCGCCGGGGAAATTCTGAAGGTGGAGCTGCTGGGCAGTAAGACAGAGCTGGAGTGGAGCCGCAAAGGGGAAGGATTAACTGTCAAGCTGCCGGAGAGTGTGCGGGAACAGGGCATTGTAGTGCTGCGGATTGAGCATACCGCGCCGGAGACGGCTAAATAAAGGGCTCGAACAAAGCGCCAGAACAAAGCGATTAACGAAGTGGCTGAACGCAGCAGCTGATCGAAACCAATCAAAGTGGTAGTTTGCAGCAGCTGCTGAGCTGTAGTTCGGCTAACTGGTAGCTCGGTAAAATACGGCGGCAAGACCGTCAAGGTTAAGGTTACTGGGCTGTCTTTATAGTTGTGAAAAATTACAGGCTGCTGGCACCGCATTTTCCTTTATGGAGAGTGCGTTTTTTTTGGAAAAAATGTGTTATTAACAACTTGATAATATCAAAAATCTGTGTTAATATAATGTTAATAACAAAGTGTTAATAACAAAAGTTTACAGGAGGTAATAACCATGTTCGGATTCAGATTCGTGAAATTCCAGCCCAGCGAGTATGTGCTTAAGGTCAAGAACGGCAAAGTAGTGCGTGAGGGCGTGGGTCTTTCTTTTCATTATTATGCGCCTACGACTTCGGTGGTTGTGGTTCCGGTATCCTCGATTGATGTTCCGTTCATGTTCGAAGAGATTACGAATGACTACCAGACAGTGACCGTCCAGGGACAGTTGACCTACCGGATTGTCGACTACCGCAAGACTACACAGATCCTCAATTACACCTACAATTTACGCAAAAATACGTACCTGTCCGACGATCCCGGCAAGCTCGCACAGCGTGTGATCAATATCGCCAAGGTGCTGACCAAGAAGCAGCTCGAGCAGCTGCCGCTGCGGGAAGCAATTCAGTCCAGCGAACGTCTGGCCAAGACCATTACCCAGGAGATCGGACGCAGCGAAGAGATTGAGAAGCTGGGCATCGAGCTGATGGGCTTGTCGATTCTGGCGATTGTCCCGAATAAAGAAACGCTGCGCGCCCTGGAGGCGCAGGCCAGAGAAGAGATTCTGCGCAGCGCGGACAACGCGCTGTATGAGCGCCGCAATGCTTCCATTGAACAGGAGCGCCGGGTGAAGGAGAATGAGCTGAACACGGAAATTGCCGTCGAGACCAAAAAGAAGCAAATCCGCGAAACCCAGCTGGATGCTGAGCGTTCGGTGAAGCAGAAGCAGAATGCGATGAAAGAGGAGCAGCTCAGCTTCGATACCGCGCTTGAAGAGAAGAAGCAGGAGCTGATCGGGCTGACCGTAGCGAACCAAAGAGCCGAAGCGGATGCCAAAGCCTACGAGCTGTCGGCGGTGATGAATTCGCTCCAGGGCGTAGCGCCTGGTGTGCTCCAGGCGCTGACCCAAGTTGGCATGAAGCCGGATAAGCTGATTGCGATCGCCTTCCAGGAGCTGGCGGAGAATGCGGGCAAGATCGGGCAGCTGAACATTTCGCCGGATCTGCTGCAGGGACTGATGGCCGGTTCGGCCGGAAACGGCGGGAATGCCGGGAGAGGAGGCGGGGGACGATGAGCACGCGCAGCTCAGAGAATAAAATTATTCTGATCAAACGCAAAACCCGCCTCGAAGAGCTGGTAGTCCGCTACAATACGATCCAGCAGGCGCAGTTCTACATTGAACGGCTGGGAGCGGATTTCAGCGACTATATCAGCGAGGATTTTCATTACCGCAAGGCGGTGGAGACGGCAGTCATTGAGCTGGGTGCAGTGGGGCGGGTGCAGCTGCTGGAGCGCCAGCATGTGCCGAACTTCATCTTTGGAGATCAGGATACCGTAGTAGTGCTGGGCCAGGACGGACTTGTAGCCAATACGCTAAAATACCTGCACGAGCAGCCGCTAATCGGGGTTAATCCCGATCCGCAGCGCTGGGACGGAGTGCTGCTGCCGTTCACCGTCAAGGACCTCCGGCATTTGGTGCCGGAGGTGTTCCGGGGGCAGCGCCAGGTGCGTGAGGTCACGCTTGCCAAAGCGCAGCTCAATGACGGGCAGAGCCTCTACGGCGTCAACGATCTGTTCGTTGGCCGCAAAACCCATGTCTCGGCCCGATATCAGGTGGAGCTGGACGGTGTCACCGAGCAGCAGTCCTCCAGCGGTATTATCATCTCCACCGGCATGGGCTCCACCGGCTGGCTCAAAAGCGTGCTCGCCGGAGCCGTGGGGATTGCCCGCAGCGCGGCGCAGCTGCAGATGACAGGCGCTGCGGCAGGTGGAGCGCGGGCAGCCTCCCCGGCGGCAGGTTCTGTGGAGGCCGCCGGGACCGAGCAGCGGCTTCCTTGGGACCACCCGAACCTGTACTTTACGGTCCGGGAGCCTTTTCCCAGCCGGACCACTTCGGCCGGGCTGGTCTTTGGACAGATCTGCAGCCGGGCCCCGCTGAAGATCACCTCGCAAATGCCGGAGGACGGAGTCATCTTCAGCGACGGGGTCGAAAGCGACTTCCTGGAGTTTAACTCCGGCGTCGAGGCGACAATAACGCTTGCTGAGAAACGGGGACGGCTGGTGGTATGAACCCAATATACAGCAGCAATTGGGCAGGTATGCTTAGCGTCCGGATAACAGAAAGGGTTCCCCGACAGCCAATTGCGGCTGCTTAGGAACCCTTTTAAATAAAGTGCTATATAGATTGAACTTGAAAAGTTAACTCAAAGGGAAGGAGTGACGGAGGGGAAGTTTGGAACTGTAGGAGCGTCAGCGTCCGCCTTTGTCTCCGGATTTCATCCGTTAACAGCAGGTATAAATCAAGAAATTCTTACGACAACAGCCGCCGGAAGTCCAAACATTCACCGTAGTCACGACCACAACCCTAAGCAGAAAAATCTTAAGTTCTATTTATATAGTTATTACTGAAAGTTGCGTCCCTGGTTCATCGATGAACCAAAGGATTGGCCTGAAGACATTGGTGAATGCATTTGCTGCGAACCAAAGGATGGATTGAACGGGCTGTGCGGCATCGATGATGGTTGTTGGTTCATCGAAGAGCTGAAGGCCGGGTTGAAGGATGGATTGAATCCTTGTGCCCCTGTGCTGAATCCCTGAACTCCAGTGCTGAAACTGGAAGTCTGGGCGGATTGCTCGATCTGTCTAACCAGCTGGGTTGCATGCTGCAGCTGCTGTACAGCCGTTTGATGACCCTGCAGAGCCTGTTGGATCATTTGGCTTGCTTTGCGTTCACGGTCTGCAATTTCTTCAAGCTTAGCAGCATTTTGCTGTTCCTGTTGAAGAAGCTGTTGATAGTTTTGGCTGGCCTGTTGTGTCTGGGAGATCAACTGTTGAATAATTTGCTCACACTGGTTGACCTGGCTGGAAATGTTTGAATTCAAAGTAATTTGCCTCCTTGGCAGGTTCTGTTTTGTAATGCGGTGTTATTATCTGTGATGGAAGTACGGTTTATTCATGACTGTCGTCCGGGGACGAGTTGAAAAAGAAAGGTACAGGCTGCCCAGCAACTTTCGCGGTTTCCTTTCGTCTATGTAGAAAATGGTTTCCATACACACCCATAACCTGGAGGAGGGGCAGCATGAATCTGCATGATTTATTAGCTAGACCGAGGACTTTTTGGAGACGAAGCATCACGGTGCCGCTTGTGTTTATGCTTCTGCTTACGTTTGGTTTCACAGGAGCGGCCACAGCATCGGCGTCGTCAGCCTCGGATCTGATTATTGTGAACAAAAAAACAAATACGCTGGGCTATTTCAGCGGCGGCAAGCTGGTCCGAACCTTTCCGGTTGCCACAGGCAAATCCAAGAGCCTCACCCCTGAAGGCAGCTTCAAAATTGTCGTCAAAATCAAAAACAGGCCTTATTATAAGGAAAATATCCCCGGAGGCGATCCATCCAATCCGCTCGGGGACCGCTGGCTGGGACTCGAAGTGAATGGCACAAAGGGTACAACGTACGCCATCCACGGCAATAATAACGAATCCTCCATCGGTAAATACGTTAGTGCCGGCTGTATCCGGATGCATAATGAAGACATCCACTGGCTGTATCCGCAGATTGCCAAGAATACAACCGTGGTGATTACCTCCTCAGGACTCAGCCTGGAAAGCATTGCCGCCAAAAGCGGGTATTCTCTCGGGTTCACAATGTTTGCAGGAACCTTCATCATTGATGGCAAACCGCTGAAGCTGAAGGATCATTTCGTTCTGGAGAATTCGCGCGTTTTTGTTCCGCTGAGAGAAACCGTAGCTTTGCTGGGAGGTACGCTTACACAGGATGCCGGAACCGGTGTGCTGATCATCACCATAGGCAATCGTACAGTGGCGCATAGGCCGCTGACCGCTCAAGCTGTGGTTCAGGGCAGAACGATATCCATGACCGCGTCTAAAAATGTGAACAACCGTCTGTATCTGCCGCTCGGCAGCCTGACAGAGCTGTTCGGTCTTTCATTTAAATGGAGCAAGCAGGACGCCACCGTCACTTTCTAGGACGAATTCTGCTTCGTACATTTCTCAGACCGCAGCGGGCAAATGCCTGCTGCGGTTTTTTACGCAACCATTCCTAGATGCATCAGCTTCAGCCTGGCAGGTGTTGCAGGGATATGTATTGAAGTATAGAGGGAAAGGGATGAAGGGGGATGCGATGAAAACCTTAATTTGCTGTGGTATTTATGGTAATTGGTACAGCTATGCTTGCGTCCTGCGGCAGCCAGTCCTACGGTCCAGAGGAAGCGGCGAAGCGCGGAGATATTGTGGACCACTACGGAAAATTCACGAATGTACAAAGACTGGATACATTCCTGGATAATGTGCAGAAGGAGCACAAAGACAATCCAATCATAACCTGACCTATGACGGTGCAAATATTAAATACAAATTCGACAACTCCCAGGACGAATACGGAAAGACAGATATAAGAAACAGCACTTGCTCAGGCTTTAGCAAAGCCTCCAATATCGCGGATTATGGAACCCGTAAGGTTGAAGTGATTGAATATAAGCTAATTGGCTGTTCGGGCAGCAATGCCAAACTGGCGGAAGCGTTCATTGTAACCGTACCACCGGACAATACCCAAGAAGGGAGCAAATAACTTTATGCCCACCTTGACTCACCGCAGCTTGATTCCTGACGATCTGGAAGCAATCGGCAGCTTCATACGAAGTCCGGAAGAGCTGTTCTACGTCAGTCCCAAATTTCACTATCCGCTCACACCGGAGCAGATTCTACGTGTACTGGAGAACCGGTACAGTCCAACCGTAATTGTGCCCTGCAGCAATCCCGAACCGCTGGCGTATGCAAATTTGTATGATAAGGACGAGGAATCCCGGAGCTGCTGGCTGGGAAATGTCATTGTCAGTCCTGAACACAGAAGTACAGGCGTCGCGGCCTGCCTGATAAATGCAATGATGAATGAGGCGAAGTTTACGCACGGACTCCAGAACCTCAAGCTGTACTGCCACAACACCAATACCAGAGCCTTGCTGTTTTATTGTAAACACGGCTTTAACCCATGCGGGCATAAGATAGTGTTTAACCAAAAGGGCCAAAAAATAGCAGCTATAGAAATGCAGCGTTCGCTGTAAAAAAGGTGGGACTGAACATGCCGATGGATTTTCACGACAGCTGTAATAAACAGAGCTATACCTCGAGGACGGCTGGGAAGCGCTGGAGCGAACTGGTCATTGAATATGCAGAGCTTCGCGGCAAGCAGGTGCTTGATCTTGGCTGCGGCGGAGGGATCTATTCCAAGGCGTTGGCTGCGGTGGGAGCGGAGCATGTGACAGGTATGGACTTTTCCCGGGAAATGCTGGAGGGAGCTGCGTGGAACTGCCGGGACATAGATAATATATCTTTCGTCCAAGGAAACGCTTTGGATACCCGGCTTGGGGCAGATACCTTTGACGTGCTGCTCGAACGCGCCTTGATTCATCATATAGCGCAGCTTGATTTGTGCTTCCTTGAAGCCTGGAGAGTATTGAAACCGGGTGGACGGCTGATTGTCCAGGACCGCACTCCTGAAGACTGCGCGCTGCCTGGGAGCGTAACGCACCTTAGAGGCTACTTTTTCGAAAAATTCCCGCACCTGCTTGAGCAGGAAAACGGAAGAAGGCATACCAGCAAGCAGGTTAATGAGGCGTTGTCCGCAGCAGGGTTCGAGGCTGTTGCTGAGCTCAAGTTCTGGGAAACCCGCGCAATCTATGATGATTTCGCCGGGCTGGAGGCTGATCTCCTACAGCGTACGGGAAGATCGATTCTGCATGAATTGGCGGACGGAGAGCTGGCAGAGCTGGTCAGCTTCATGAAGGAGCGGCTCGGTACGGTGCAGCCGATCGAGGAAAAAGACCGATGGACCGTCTGGGTTGCTGAGAAACGGTGAGCATGGGCTGTTACATATTTAACAAGGGCTGGTGATTAACATCCGAATTAGAATCATCGGCGGCTGCGGAAGCGGGAAATCCTATACGGCCAGAGAATTATCCAAGCGCTATGGTATCCCGTACTTTGAAACCGATAATTTTGTATGGGACAGAAGTGCTCCAAGCCGCCGGAACACACCGGAGGACAGAGATGCTCAGTTCGCGGAAACCGTGGCTTTGAGCTCATGGATCATTGAAGGCGTGCATTATAAATGGGGGAGCGATAGCTTTCGGCAGGCGGATTACATTGTGCTGATCAGACCTAACCGGGTCGTCCAGGATCTGCGGGTGGTGCGGAGATTCATCAAGACAAGGCTTGGCCTGGAGCAGGGGAATTACAAGCAATCCTTCAGGAACTTGTATGAGATGCTGTATGAGTGGAACAGGCGCTATGAGCGGGTAGATTTGCCCAGAATTATGGAACTCACGGAGGAATACAGGCACAAGCGGATGATTGTCAAAAATAATCAGGAGATTCTGCGCTGGAGCAGCTGTTATATCCATTCGGTCCAAACCGGAGAACGGGTCCCTGTGCAGACGGAGAGGGGATGAATGTATGGGCAAGCTAGCGACCTTTTTGCTGGAACTACTGCGGATGTGTCTTCTGCTGGTACTGACGCTTGGTCTCCTGGGTGGTCTGGAATATGCCATATTTAAGCTGCTGTATGGCTGGACGATATATCCCGGGAGCGCTGCGGTGGGGAATATTATTATATTTTTTGTGCTGTACCGCAATTATTGGCAGTTCAGGGGCTGGTTCAAATCAGACAACAATCAGAGACTGGGACGGAATCTGACGCGTAGCTTGACCGGTCTTTCGCTGCTGCTGATTCTGCTGCCGTTTGCTGTACCGCTGCTAAAATGATTGACACTGGGAGACTTTAAATTTAACGGTTTTTGACCTTGATTCTGACTGTCGAGTTGACTATGCTGTAAGCAATAGTACATTTCGGACAACATACGGAGGTTCACCAAGTCGATGAATAACTAACACGTTTCCTTTTCAAAAGACCATTAACTAGTGATGTGCTTATGCACAAGCCACGGGACGCCTTTATTTGAAATATAAGCGTACTTTATATGCTGAGCGCTATAAGGTATTTCTATTTCTCGCTGAAACCGTACCGTCCTTATGTTTAGGACTGCGTAGTGGTTTCTGCTTGGGGCGTACGGTCAGGGGATACGTGTGTCGATTGGGGACCTTACGATGCTTGCTACAGATGATTGCAGTCTATAAGCTGACGGCCAGGAAGCGGGCAGTTCAGTCCGCTGGGCTGTTTCATCTGTTTCATGGCATCCTCCCCTCCTTCATACATGCTCTGCCGTAGCCGCTGGCTGCGGTTTTTTTGTTGTATGGGAATTATACAAGGTGAAAAAATGTGGATGACTGGTGAGCTAAGCTTCAAGTGATACAGGTGGTGGAAGAAGGCAGTGTACAAGTGCTATATAAGCTGAACTTAATAAATTCATAAAAGGGGAGAAGTGCGGAGGGGAAGTTTGGATACTTACAGAGCGAATGCGTCCGCCTTTGTC
>RCUU01000093.1_pt1 | contig 49785 bp, 45 predicted proteins | sample 2166211 | NCBI WGS metagenome assembly RCUU01 (sample SAMN09932620, study PRJNA488358) | compost metagenome | feature: garden; material: soil; isolation source: compost soil in phenylacetic acid-enriched culture | place: Germany: Experimental Botanical Garden Goettingen | collected 2016-01-27
CTTGGATTGTATAAAGCTTCCTCTTTATCCCTTGGTCGCCCCCGAAGCGATCCCTTTGACGAAATACTTTTGCAGGGAAATGAACACGATCAGCACCGGCACTACCGACATTGCGGTTCCGGCAAAAATCATATCCCAGCGCGAGGAGAACTCACCAATGTAACGGTAGATTTCCACTACCATGGTCTTCGGCTCGCCGGAAGGCAGCACGAGCATCGGCATCAGGAAGTCATTCCAGATACCAAGTCCGTTCAGCACGACCATACTTGCCGTAACCGGTCCCAGCAGCGGGAAGACGATTTTCCAGAAGATCCCGTACCGGCTGCAGCCGTCAATCTCCGCCGCCTCTTCGATCTCCTTCGGGATCCCTTTGACAAAGCTGGTATAGAGCAGACAGCCGAAGCCGACCGCACCGGCAACATAGACGAGAATCGGACCTGCCAGGCTTCCGTACAAACCGAACATTCTCAGTTCTTTGAACAACGGAATCATATACGCCTGAAACGGAATCATCATCCCCGCCAGGAAATACAGGAACACCATCTTCGTCCACCGGCTATCCCTGCGTTCTATGGCATATCCCGCCATCGGAATAATCAGCACCTGGGCCACAATCGAAACAAGCGTCAGAATCAGGCTGTTCACAATGGCTCTTGGAAAATCCGTTTCCGTCAGCAGATACTTGAAGCTGTCCAAATACAGTCCCTTCGGGAATGCAATGGCATCCTTCATGATTTCCGCATTGCTTTTAAAGGCCGACATCAGGTTGAAGAAAATCGGGAAAAAGAAAATAATCGCCAGCAGGATCGTTATTGCAAGCAGGGCAATTTCTCCCCATCTTTTCTTGGCTTGTAGTGTCATATTACATCTGCACCTCCCGTTTCCGGAGGAACTTCACTTGAATGACAGTAATCAGCATGATGATCAGGAACAGAACCATGGCAAGCGCCGTACCAAAGCCCTGCCTTAGTTCACCGAAGCCTACCTTGTAAATAATATAAGTTAATGTCTCCGTCTCGAAGCCCGGACCTCCATCGGTCATCACCGCGATCTGATCAAAAATCTTCAGCGCGCTGATCATGGAGAGAACCAGACATACCGTCATTGAGCCGGCAAGCAGCGGGAAGGTAATGTGGCGGAACTGTTGGAATCCGCTCGCTCCGTCGATGCTGGCCGCTTCGTTCAGTTCTGCCGGAATGCCCTGCAGCCCTGCCAGATAGATGATCATGTAGTAGCCCGCGCCCTTCCAAACCGTAGACAAAATAATCGAAAGCATCGCATACTTCGGATTACCGAGCCAATCCACCACCCAGCTTCCCAGCCCTACCGCATCCAGGAGCTGATTAAACACACCGAAGTTGTAGTTCAGGATCATTGCCCACACAAAACCCATAACAATGCCGCTGAGAAGTGTCGGGAAATAAAAAACACTTCTGAACAAATTGCGGAACCAGCGGACCTTATCGACGAGCACAGCCAGCACTATCGCCGCAATATTCTCCAGCAGCACGAGGCTTACTGTCATCACGAGTGTATTCTTCAATGCGTTATGAACCCGGGGACTATGCCAAATCTCCACAAAATTGGCGAAGCCAATATAGCGGACATCTTCGCTGATGCCATCCCATGAAGTAAAGCTCAAATAAATGCTTCCTGCCGTAGGCACGATGACAAACAAGGTATAGATTATAAATGAAGGCAAAATAAACAACAGTGCATAGGACTGCCACTTCTTCTTTTTCTTGGGTATGGCTGCCGTAAGCGGCTTGTCTGCTCTTTCTATTGCTGTAGCCATGCTCGCTCTCCCTCCCGGAGCTGTTCCACCAGGGGAGCCTGCTGCCTTCAAGCGCAGCCGCTCCCCGCCGGAACGTTTTCTGTTTACTGTGCGTTGGCTTTAACCTGCGCGTCATATTCAGTATCCGCCTGTTTCATGTAGGCGGCTACATCACCGTTTTTGACCACCATATCCTGAAGCAGCTTGTAGTACCAGTTGCGGAATTGCGGCGGAATCAGGTTGTCTCCCCACCAGTTGTTGATCGCGAGGGACTTCGTGACGTTAGGATCAGCAATCAGGTCCAGAGCTACTTGCATTTGCTCACCGGTTTCATAGGTTACATTTTCTTTCGTGGATGGAATGGCATTGATGCTGGCCAGGTAAGTGGCATATTGCTCAGGTGCAAAGAAGAAGCGGATGAAATCTTTGATGGCCTGTGTTTTGTCGGCGTCCTTGGCAGCCTCAGCAGATAGCGACCACCCAGCCGGCGACGGCAGACCGATAACATTGACTTTGCCTTCACGGTCTGGAACAGCATAGAAGCCAAAATCAAAGCCAGGATCGGCTTCCTTGATTTGCGAGAACATCCAGGTTCCGGAGAACAGCTGGGCCGCTTTGCCGGATACTAGAATGGAGGCCGTCTGGTTGTCTCCAGTGCTGAGCCAGCCTTTATCGACATATTTGGTGAACAGATCCTTGAAATCTGTCATGGCTTGAACGACATTGGGATCTGTGAAGCTGACGGTCTTGGCCGTGCGTTTGGAGTTCCAGTCCGGATCTTTGGTATAGACATCATCAATCAGGAACTTGTTCACCCAGAAGCCCATGTGAAAAATATCCTTGCCCCCGACCACGAGCGGTGTGATTCCGCTTGTTTTCAGCTTTTCCTGGATGGCAATGAATTCATCATAGGTCTTGGGAAGCCCGGTAATGCCGGCATCGGCATAAGCCTTCTTGCTGTAAATAATGCCTTGAGGCACATTTACGGACATTGGAGCATTCCACACTTTGCCTTGAACCTGAGGCGGGTCCTTGAAAAGATCCAGCAGATCGCCAGGCAGCTCAACGATTTTACCGGCATCGGCAAAAACCTCGGTATCACGCATTTCCACCAGATCGGGGAATTCGCCTACTGCATCCTTGGTCTTCAGCCAATCCAGATAAGCCGATGAAGTAGTTTCGCTAATATCTTTGATCTTCACATTGGGATTGGCTTTCATGAACGCTTCTACCGTAGCGGCGATAGCCTTTTTGGTGGCGGGGTCGCCGGCTGCATACCCGATGGAGAAGCTCACTTCTTTTTGGGCATCCGTTGCCGCCGCACCCGGTGATTCTGAGGCAGCCGCATTACCGCCGGCATTGCTGTTGTTGTTGCTTCCGCAAGCGGACAAAATGGTCGTAGCCGCCAGCAGCAGCACCGACAGCTTGGTCATTGTTTTCTTGTGCATATGAAGAGTAACCCCCTATAAGTTCTGTTCGAATGTGTTGTTAGCTAAGCCTTGTAAATGGGCGGGAAACCAGGGCCCGATGTGCGCATCATCGTTCGAAAGCGTTTCCTTGCTACAAGAATAGCATTCCTAAACTTTCGTTAGAATGAACTTTTTTAAGCCGCATGTGCGGTAAATTTAAGAGGAATGAAGACGCGAATGATCCGGACAGGAGATCCGCTATTTGGGGCCGACCAGGCTATTCCGCAGGTGAAACGGACAGAGAATCCGTTATTCGGCCTATTTCCTCTCATTCTGGGCTCGAATGTAAAATATAAGGGCTTCTGAGTCCGAATCGAACTGAAAAGCACACTTTTTCGCATAATAGCGTCTTCTCAGTCCGCTTCATGCAGCAGATGGCCGCAGATGGTAGAAATAGGAAACAAATAGCCCCCTTGCTTCCTGCATCGCCTGCCAACCTGTCACCTGAAGCTCCTGAGGTATCCACATTTGTTGCGTTGTATAATGCCCAAACGACAAAAAAACGGAGGACCCACCAGATCCCCCGTTAGAGTTTTATGCAGTTATTTTTCAAGTGGTTTTTCCCCGCCCTTCCCAGTCACGCTAATTGTCCTGCACCTGGCGGTCATACTCCCGGTCTGCACGTTTCATGTATTCAGTGACGTCTCCGTCCGTAAGGACCATTTCCTCCAGCAGCTTGTAGAACCAGTTGCGGAAATCCGGCGGAATCAGATTATCCCCCCACCAGTTGTTGATCATCAACGATTTGGTCACATCGGGATCTGCCATCAGTTTCAGGGCTTCCTGCATCTGCTCCCCCGTTTCATAAGTTACCTTGTTCTTCGTGGAAGGAAGTCCATTGATCCCGGCCAGGAATTTCGAGTAAGTTTCAGGGGCGAAGAAAAAGCGGATGAATTCCTTAATCGCTTCCGTTTTCTCCGTATCCTTGGCGGCCTCCGCCGACAGCGACCAACCGGATGGCGAGGGCAGACCCACTACGTTCCGTTTGCCTTCACGGTCAGGCAGCGCATAGAAGCCGTATTCAAAGTCCGGATCAGCCTCTTCGATCTGTGAGAACATCCATGTTCCCGAATAGAGCTGGGCAGCCTTGCCTGAGGTTAGCATAGAGGCGGTCTGGTTATCACTGGTGCTCAGCCACCCTTCGTTGACATCCGTTTGGAACAGCTCCTTGAAATCTGTCATCGCCTGAACCACATTTGAATCTGTGAAGCTGACCTGCTTAGCCGTGCGTTTGGCATTCCAGTTCGGGTCCTTGCTGTACACTTGATCGATCAGGAACTTGTTCACCCAGAAGCCTAAGTGGAAGATATCTTTGCCTCCAACAACCAGCGGTGTCATTCCGCCTGCCTTCAGCTGGGTCTGGATGTCCAGGAATTCGCCATAGGTTTGCGGCAGACGGGTGATTCCAGCACGGGCGTATGCTTTTTTACTGTATATAATGCCTTGTGGCGCACTAACATACAGCGGCGCGTTCCATACCTTGCCGTTCACCTGCGGCGGATGGTCGAACAAATTCAGCAGGCCGGAGGGCAGCTCTACGATTTTTCCGGCACCGGCAAAAACATCGGTATCCCGGATTTCCACCAGGTCAGGGAACTCGCCTACGGCATCCTTGAACTTCAGCCAATCCAGGTATGCGCTGGAGGACAGCTCGCTGGTGTCCTGGATGATGATATGCGGATGGGTGTTCATGAAGGCTTCGATCGCAGCCGCGATGGCCTGCTTGGTTGCCGGGTCGCCTGATGCATAAGCAATGGTAAAATGCACTTCTTTCTGGTCACCTGCTGCTCCGCCCGGTGTGCCTGCAGAATTCCCCGTATAGCTGTCCCTGCAAGCAGTCAGGAGGAGTACAGCCACCAACAGCACAGCCCCTAGCCGCATCCATTTTTTATTCTGCATCTCTAGCTGTTACCTCCTACAAGTCTTGTGATATCACGCCGGACAGACGGCTTTATCCTCTATCGTTCAACTGACCGCTTAATCCTCAATATATCAAACGCTCAGTCTATTATCGGGAACAACAGTGTTATTGAGGTTCCGACATGCTCCCGGCTGTTGACGGACAACCCGTAACCCTCGCCAAAAGTCGAGCGTATCCGCTCGTGCACGTTTTTTAGACCCACATTTTTGCTGGGCGCTTCGGGATCTTCCAGTGTTTGGGTAATCCTTGCCAGAGCTTCCCGGCTCATGCCGACGCCATCATCATAGATAGTAATTGCCAGCACCCGGTCTTTCTTTTCCATCGTAATCCTTACCGTTCCCTTTCCCTGCAGACGAAGTCCATGCTGAACGGCATTTTCTACAATCGGCTGGAGCGAGAGCTTCAGGATCGGCCAATCCAGATGAACATCCGGGGCAATCTCCAGTTGAAGCTCATAACGGTTATCAAAACGGACCGAAATAATGTAGAAATAATTCTGCAGATGCCCCAGCTCACTGCGGATACTTACCCGGTCTTCTCCATAGTCAATGACATATTTCAGTTCGTTCGACAAGGCAAGAATCATATCCGCGACCTCTCCAGCTTCCTTATCTACAGCATTCATCCGGATCACCTCAAGCGTATTATACAAATAATGGGGCCGGATTTGGCTTTTCAGGGCGTTCAGCTCGGTCTGCTTCTGCTTGATCTGGGCCACATACGCCTCATCAATATAGATTTGAAGCCGCTCGACCATCCGGTTGAACCCGTGGGCGAGCCTGCCCATCTCATCATTCGTGTTCACAGACAGCTGAGTATCCAGCTTGCCGGACTCCACTACGGTCATCTGCTTGATTAACTCGCGGATTGGAGCCGCAAGACGTCTGGAGAACCACGCCCCCATCACGATCATAACAAAAGCACAGATCATAATGGCAATGTAGACAGTGGCTCTGGCCGACAACAGCTGCTCGAACAGGCTGCCGCGGTGAATCCGCGCAATTACTTTGCCATTCAGAAAAGGAATATCCTCACTAAGCTCAAGCATTTCGCTGTCCGTCTGTACAGTTTGAGCAAGGGTCCCTGAAGGCAGATTCTGATTGCTGAAATAGACCTTGCCTTCCCCATCCAGCAGGTAGAGCTCGTCCTTGGCGCCCAGACTCAGCTCCCTGAAGAATTGTTCAAATAATGAAGTATCAATATCCAGAAACAGGGTGCCCACCACCTTGGGCTCTTGGGTCACTTTTCCCGAAGTATCAATCAGACTGCGCCCAATCGTGAACACTTTTCTTTTGGAGCGGAAGAAATATTGATCCGTATGTGTAGGAAAAATAGCCGCTTCGGACGGCTTGGGAGCCATCGTCCCCAGCCATTCGGCAGCGGGAAACGAATTCGTATCCAGCGATCTGTTTTCCTTTTCCTGGGAATACAACTTGCCATCGGACTGGCGGACAAACACGGCGCTCGAAATATATGGGTCACTGAACAGTACCGTCTTCAGAAAGGAATCGATCGGAATGGTGTTGATCTGCTCCAGCTCATTGACATTGGTGGTCTGATCCTGCTTATAGCTGTCAATGAAGCCTTCGTAACGCCCGGTATACATCAGTTTGGAAACTTCATTGTACTGGTTAAACGCAGAGTTCAGATTATAGCTCATATACAGCACCATCTGCTGCAGATTGCTCGTAGTATACCGCTCCACATAGCTGGAAAAGGTCTTCACGGAGAAGAAGCTGAGCGCCAGCAGCGGAATGAGTCCAACCAGCAGAAATGATGCGGAGAATTTGACGAAAATACTTTTGGATCTTCGCCCCCAGATCAGCACGAACATCCCCCTTTTCTCTAAATATAAGCTTGGCAGTTAATGTTTGACCGATTGTTTATACTCCTGGGGCAGCTTGCCGAAATGCTTCTTGAACATATCGCTGAAATGCCGGGCGTTATTGTAGCCGACACGTTCCGCAATCTCGTAGACCATCAGATCACTGTGCAGCAGCAGCCGCAGTGCATGCCCCATTCTGACTTCAGTAACATAATTCTTAAAATTCTGTCCGGTATGCTTCTTGAAAAAGCTGCTGAAGTAGTAGGGATTCATATAGACCAGAGCCGCCATCGATTCCAGGGTGATATTCTCCGCATAATGCTCTTCGACAAAAGCCTTCACCTGCAGCAGCTGGGGCATTTCCTTGCCGTTCAATTTGCAAGCCAGCTGGTCAGTCAGCCGTTTCAGTACACCTTCAAACTGCTGCTTCAATGCGTCAAAGGTCGGGGCATCCGCCAGCTTTTCCAGCAGCGGCCGATCTTCCGGGTCCGCCAATCCGGCATTTACGCCAAAACCGGCCAGCTCCTGCTCCAGCTGAACGATAGAATTGTACACATGGGATACCGCCTGGTTCCTGCTGTCTCCGGACAGAAGCCGGACCGTTTCCAGCAGTTTTCCGGCCAGGACAGGCAGCTGTTCCTTATCTAATGATTTGAGCGCTTCCGTTAGCGAAGCTTGGGCCGCCGTCCATTCGGTTACTGCTACAGGGGCCTCCTGATGATCCGCATGATCGGCAAGCACCCGGTTGAGTCCGGTAAAATATCTGTATTTGAGCGCTTTCAATGCACTGCGGTACGATTCGTCGGCTTCCTCCATTCCGCTAACCGGCCGCCCTATGCCAATCGAGACCTGCAGCTTCAGGTAGCTGTTGATTTTGTGATGGAGATCCTGCATGACCTGTTCCGGTTCAGCTTCCTGCTCATGCTGCAGCAGAACGGCAAAACGCTCCCCTTTGCGGAAGACATAGCCATTCCCTGCTGCATCCACCATTTCTTTGATGATATTGGACAAGGCAAATTCCACCAGCTTGCGTTCACGCTCTTCCCAGCGGGAGGTCTGGCCGCTATATTCATCCGTTTCCAGGACACATACGCTGGCATAACGTGTAATCGCTATATTCCCCATACGGGCCAGCGTGGACGCTGCTCCTTTGTTACCGTCGGTCAAGAGCTCAAGGAGCTCCTCTATTGTAATGGAATACTTTTTACGTTCATAGGATTTGAGCATTTCCTTGTTGCGCTCTTCTTCAGACTCCTGGCGGATCACCGCCACGGCCCTCCCTACCACCTGCTCCAGCTGGCCTGTGTTCACGGGTTTCACAATATAGTCCAGTGCCCCGTATTGTATCGCCTGGCGGGCGTACGAAAATTCCTGGTAAGCGCTTATAAAGACCACCTTGATCGGACGCCCCGACTCATGAATGTCCCGTATAATATCAATACCGCTGAACCCCGGCATGCTGATATCGCTGATGACCAGATCAGGCCTGCAGGTGTCGATCATCGCCTTCAGCTCGATCCCGTCCCTCGCTTCTCCTACAATATCCAAACCAAGCGTATCCCAGGAAATCAGCTTCTTCAGTCCGCGCAGGATGACCGGTTCATCATCTGCCAGCAGCACCCGGATGCTTCTGTTCATCGCTATCCCTCCCCAAGTCTGTCGTTTTATCTGTTCAAAAGGAGACTGCCGCCTGTATCCCTATCATATCAAACCTAACCTCACCTTTGTCTATTCCCTCACAGTGCTTAAGATTTGCCACTTCCTCTTGTGAATAGAGGTTTCCTACTTTACTTTACCATGTCAGACCCGGAGCTGGAGTGAAGCTTTTTAATGTAAAATAGCAGTTTTTTTAGAATAGTGGACACTCCGGCAAATGTAAAAAGACGGCCCCAATTCAACAAAGGAATTGAAAACCGTCCTGTATGAAAAACTTGTAAACCCTTAGAAACACTAATGGGGATTAATACATTTCAATCTGATCAAGTCTGACAATATTGCACATTTTCTTTGGATGGGTTAACCCAGATTAATCTCACGGATTTTGCCGAGCGGAACCTTGGGCTTGCGGTCCTCCGTCAGAAGGCCGTTCACTTCCTGCTGCACATCGCTGACCTGGGTGTAGCAGTAGCCGCTGATGTATGGCGTTGCTTTGATCGCCGCAGTGATTGCCTGGAAGCGCTCCAGGAAATCCTGCTCAGTCTTCACCTGGTTTCCATAACCCCAGCCGCTGTCCGTCTGGAAGGCAATGCCGCCGAACTCGCTGACAATAACCGGCTGGCCCTTGTAGGCGTACCCTTCCGCCCAGGCGAATTTGTAGTTATTGAAGGAAACTCCATTATTAACAATGGAATTTTGGTCGGCATACGTGGCCAGAAATTGTTCTCCGGCCTCCACATAATCATGCAGGGTCAGAATATCCGAAACGGTATGCTCCCAGCCGTCGTTCGTTACGACAGGACGGTAAGGGTCGATCGCTTTGGTCAGGTGATAGATGCCTTCCGTAAATTTCTGCTGTCTGACATCCTTGGCAATGGCGGGAATTCCCCACGATTCGTTGAAAGGAACCCAAGTGATAATGCAAGGATGATTGTACTGCTGCGGGACAATTTCCAGCCATTCCCTTGTGAAGCGTTCGACGGCAAGATCATTGAATTCATAGGTAGCAGCCATTTCCGACCACACCAGCATCCCCTTCACATCACACCAATACAAAAATCGGGCATCCTCAATCTTCATGTGCTTGCGCAAGCCGTTGTAGCCCATTTCCGCGATCCAATCGATGTCGTCGATCAATGCCTGCTCATTCGGCGGCGTCAAATGGCTGCCGGTCCAATATCCCTGATCCAGAATCAGGCGCTGGTATAACGGTCTGTTGTTGAGCAGAATCTGGCCGTTTTCGATGGAGATTTTGCGCATCCCAAAATAAGAATCCACATGGTCCACGCTTTCCTCACCGCGATGCAGTGTAAATTCTACGTCAAACAGATTTGGCGCCTCCGGCGACCACAGGCATTGCAGCCAAGGTCCTGCAGCATCATGCAGCACATCCATCTCAAGGCTCACCAGATCACGGTCAATGCCCAGACTGAACCGCTTCACCTGCCGCCCTTTTAGGGAAATCCGCGTATCGAGTGTAAGATCCATCCCTTCCGTGAGGCCTGCAATGCGGAAATCGAAGCGGATCATATGCCGGTCGACATCCGGCGTCATTTTCACGGAATCGATCCGTGTTTCGCTTACGCATTCCAGCCAGACGGATTTCCATATCCCGGTCGTCTGCACATAGAAGCATTCAAAACTGTCGGAGATCCAGCGCTGCTTGCCCCGGGGCTGGGTGCGATCCATACTGTCCTCTGCTTTGAGGACAATCCGGTTGGCTGCACCGAAGGTCACAAATGGAGTAATGTCAAAAGAAAATGCGGCATATCCGCCTTCATGCAGGCCGACATAGGCGCCGTTCACCCAGCATTTTGCCCGGTAATCCACACCCTGGAAATGCAGAACCGCCCGTTTACCCGCATTCTCCGCCGGAAGCTCCAGTGTCCGCTCATACCAGACATTGGGGTGAAATTCCTGAATGCCGATCCCGCTGGCGGCAGTTTCATAGGTGAAGGGAACCGTAATCTTCCGGGCATCCGGGAACTTGGCATACCATTCCTCCGCCTCTCCGCGATTGGCATCATCGAAGCTGAAATTCCATTCTCCGTCTAAATCAAGCCATTCCTTGCGTACAAACTGTGGTCTGGGATAATTGGGAATATAAGCCTTGGTTGTCATGAAACTTACACCTGTCCTCTCCATATCTCTATACTGGCTCTAATTAAAAAAATAAAATCATTCCCGCCTCCGGGGCGGTTTGGCGATTATCCATACGGCAAAACCCGATACCAACAATAGAACAGCAGCCGTGAGCATAGCCCCTCCTACACCGGCGATCTCTCTCTCATTCCCTTGGCGGCCGCGTAAAGCAAAGATCAGTATATTGCTCATCACCAGAAACCAGAGCACATTGCGGCCCAGGGTCTCCAGCGGCTGCAGAGGCAGAGCGGCACGCTCCAGCAGCCGGGCCAGCAGATACAACGTGTAAAGCGGCAGCGCCGGACCGGTAATCCACCAGATCGAAGGCGGAAAACGTTCGGGCAGAATCCTGTCATTCACCAGCCAGTTCATAATAAAAGCACCTGTGGCTGCTGATGCTGCCAGCAGCACCCATAAGTCCGCTCTGATTCCGTGCCTGGCGAACACCATCCCTGCAATGTAGTAAGGAAAATATTGCAGTACGGGAAAGGTAGCAAATCCGCGGGCGCCGATTAGAGGTCCAAGCATCACCCCGTGCACCGAGCCGTAGGGAATCAACGTGGCAGCCAACAGGAGCAAAGCGATGGTGAAGCCTGCCGCCTTGTGTTCCGCCATCCAGCGCAGAGGCTGAAACAGCACCAGCCCAACTACTGTCAAATAGGTAAAAGAAAGAAGAAATTCAGACCAGCCCGGCATATCTTGAACAAGCAGCACTGGCTGTATACTCTTCCACACCGGCGGTTGTCCGTCGATAAGCAGACGGTACGCAATACCCGAAATGTAGAAGCCAATCAGTGTCCTGAGCGCAGCTTGCAGCATACGCGGTGCAGCTGCGCGGAACGATTTGGCATAATAGGCCCTTTGCGAGACATAGCCGAAGCTGAATACAAACCCTGAGAAGGTAATCAGATTGAAGGCATCTATCAGATATTGTCCGGCGGGATACACCAACGGATCGCTGAAGAACTGCAGACTGTGGCAATAAACCATGCCGATAACAAGAAGCCCCTTGAATAAATCCAGGGCCCGTTCACGCCGTGGCTGAACTGCCGGTGAGTTCATCCTTTGATGCCCGACATGCTGATTCCTTTGACAATCTGGCGTTCAAAAATCACAAACAGCACAATGATCGGTATTGAAGCAATAGCATTGATGACCATCGGCTTGACATAATCCTCTGAATATTGGCTCATCAGTGTTGGGATGCCCATTGGCAGCGTGAACAGATTGTCGTCGGTGATGGACAGAAACGGCCACAGAAAATTGTTCCAGGAACCGATGAACGTCAGAATGGCCATAGAGGCCAGCGCCGGACGGCAGAGCGGCAGCATGATGCGCATGAAGATCCGCCAGCTTCCTCCCCCGTCAATCTGGACACTCTCCAGCAGGTCGTTCGGGATGCCGTCAAAAAAGCTTTTCAGCACGATTACCGCAACAGGGGAAGCCAGCGCCGGAATAATCAATCCCTGATAGGAATTCAGCAGATTCATATCCTTCGCCACCTGGTACAGCGGAATAATCGTTGCTTCACCAGGAATCAGCAGACCAGCCAACACCACAAAAAACATCAGCGTACGGTAACGGAAGGGGATTTTGGATAAGGCAAAACCGGCCAATGCCGCAGCAGCAACCGTCAGCACTGTGACGAAGACAGCGACAAGCAGGCTGTTCCCGATCCAGTTCGTCAGCTTTGTGCCGCTAAGAATTTCCTGGTAGACCGCAAGTGAATACGGAGGAGTGAACCAGTCGAGCACAGTGATAATCTTCATGCCCTCTTCCTTTACCGATACGAACAGCATCCAGACCAGCGGCCCCGCGAACAGCACGGCCATGAATAACGAAACCAGACGGTAGACCCATTTCATTACAGATCCGCTCCTTTGCGGTTATTCATCCAATATTGCAGAGCCGACAGCACCAGTAGAATCACGAACAGCAGATAGGACATGGTCGCCGCATAGCCCAGATCATTGCTCTTGAAGCCGGTCTGATAGATCAGCTGAATAATCGGCCGGGTCTGATCCAGCGGTCCCCCTCCGGTCACAATATAAATCTGCATGAACACCTTGAACGAAGCGATAATCTGCAGCATGGTGATCGTCTTCGTAATGGGTGCCAGATAGGGAAGCGTAATCCGCCAGAACATCTGCCGGTCCCCTGCTCCGTCGAGGCGGGCCGCCTCGTAAATTTCATCCGGAATTTCCTGGATCGCCGATAAATGCAGGATAAAGTTGAACCCTACCGTCCACCAGAGGGTAATCAGCGTAATAACGATCCAGGCCAGACGGGTTTCCGTCAGCCAGAAGATTTCCGTATCCCCGGGAAGCAGATGAAGTAAATGGAGCACGGAATTTACCAGTCCGGTATACGGCTGGAACACGAACAATCCCAAATAGGAAGCGACCGCGACGGACAGCACACTGGGGATGAAGAAAATACTGCGGTAAAACTTTTGCAGCAGGGACTTCCGGTTGGCGATCAACGCCAGTGAAATGGATAATACAAGCATGGTCGGTGTGGTCAGCACAACAAAGATGAGGGAATGTCCAAGCGCTTCCCAGACCTCTCTGTCCTGCAACACCTTGCTGTAATTGTCCCAGCCCAGAAAATCCATTTTGCGGATCAGCGTCCACTTATAAAAGGTCATTTCCACGCCTTTGAACATCGGCCAGATGGTGAACAGGCCATATACAATCAGAAAGGGGATCAGGAACAGCAGCGCCTGTACATCCGCCCCCCATTTTTTCATCTTCATTCAGGTCACCTCTCCCCAAAACGGCGCACAGGCCCAGAATCATCGCCTTCAGACCTGTGCATTGCCGCCTGCGTTGCTATTTATCCAGCTCTTTCTGCACTCCCGCCTCCATTTTGTCCATGGCTTCAGCCGGCTTCATCTTGTTCGCCCATACTTCATTGAGGATTTTGAAGGAGACATTATCGCGTATTTGCCATGTAATGGTCGACGGTTTGTTGAATTTCACCGTACTGGCAACGGCGGCATAATCGCTGCGGTAAGGCATGTCTTTGTATTCCTGCTTTTCCAGAACGGATGGTTTCGAGGGAATATGACCCGCTTTCGCCCAAATCTGCCCGTTTTCAGCCACATAGTCGGCGAAGATCAGCGCTGCTTTCCGTTTGGCAGGGTCTTCGTCCTTCGTCAGCGGTAGAATAATAGTGTGCGAGTCGCCCCAGGTCGCTTCCTGATCGAACAGCTTCGGAATCGGCATCGCTCCAAATTCAAGCCCTTTCGTAGTTTCCCAGGTGCCGGTAGCCCATACGCCGGTCATCATGACCGCTGCGGTACCACTCTGGAAGTTTTTGTAGAAGTCAGGATCGTTTTTCTTGATGTAACCTTCGGTGAACAGCTTCTGAATGTATTCAGCCGCCTGAATCCCCTTCGCTTTGTCGATTTCGGCTTTGGTCAGATCATCCGATATCAGATCGTTGCCGCCGAGCTGTGAATACAGCGCCCACCACAAGCGGTAAGGGTCGTCATTGGAGTTGGAAAGGGCAAACGGAGTGGTTTTGGCCGGAAGCTTTTCTTTTAATGTCTTCAAAAAGGCCACGAACCCGTCTGCGGACTGCTCAAGCACCGGCTTGCCGTCATCGCCCAGCAGCCCTGCTTCCTTCAGCAGTTTTTTGTTGTAGTACATAATAAAAGGATGGGTATCAATCGGCACAGCGTAATGTTTGCCGTCCACAACCGTTGCATCCAGCAGATTTTGGTTAAAAGTCGACCAGTCGACGCCCGCCTCGCCGGCCACTGCGTCCAGATCGGTTACAACCCCCTGATTGATCAGATCCGGCAGCCGGGACGTGTGGGAAATGCCGATGTCCGGACCGTTACCGTTGCCTACGGCGGTAATCAGCTTGGTGTAGTACTCCGCCCAGACCAGCTTCGTGTTCTTCACCTGGATATCAGGGTGGCTTTTGTTGAATTCATCGACCAGCTTCTGCATGTTGTCCCCGTCGCCGCCGTCGAACAAGGTCCAGAACGAAAGGTTGACGGTTTCACCGTTTCCTTTACTTTCTGTATTTCCCCCTGTGCTGTTGTCCGCAGAAGGTGCGGGACTGCTGCCTGCGTTGCCGTTTGACGCACCTCCGGCATTGTTGTTGCCGCCGCAAGCACCAAGTACCAGTGAAAATGAGAGCATGAAGGCTAAGGCCAGAAAACCGGTGTTTCTTTTCTTCATTCCTGTCTCCCCTTTATTCTATTCTAGATACAAAACGATTTATTTGTTTTATTACAACTATTTTGTATCTAATGCCGATTATAAGGAACTCAGGCCAATATGTCAACGCTTTCATATTGAATTTTAGTAATATTGAGCATAAAAAAACCATTAGTTACAGATTAACTGTATCTAATGGTTCTGATCTTCTTCATCCCGGATAAAGCTCAGCTTCATCATGATTTCCTGGGCATGGTCACCGAAGCTCCGGCCGAACAGGTTGACCCCCCCTTGATGAATGGACTCCGGATTAACGCCAATGCGCAGCCGAATCTTCGGGCTCTGTGTCAGATTAAGCTGGCTCAGGTTTACATCCGATACCTTTTCCATATCGAGTGTGGTCTTCTCCTTGTCGATCCGCCATGTCTTGAGCAGCCCGTATTGCGTGGAGGAATCCCACCACCAGCCCGGATTCAGCTTGCCCCGCCTGCCCCCGAAATCACCCGGACTTGTCCACATGCCAATCTCTACCCCATTGATCCATACCGATATATCCGATGGCCAGTTGTTGTCGTAGTTGGGCGCTTCCGAGCAAATTTCCATCGACACTTCCAGCGACTCGACTCTTGCCCCCTTGGGAACTTCAAGCGGCAGCAAATATTCAAGATACCCCTTGCGGAACCAGATAATCTGCGCACCCACATGCTTGGGATGGTAAAAACTCGCCGGTTCGTCCTCGCGGATCAGCATCGCTTCGGCATCGGCCATCCCGCAGGTCGGTGATACGTCACAATCGCTGTAATGGCCGATCGGCACCTCAATTTCATAGACACGCACCGCCCCTTTGGGAACAGACTTCTCCTCATTCAGGGCAATATGTATATCATCATAATTGCGGCTGCACACCTTCATCGCCCCGCGGGAAGCAGGCAGCAGCTCCGTATTGATCAGCCGGGCCGCTTCAAGCACCTTCACATTGTTGGCCACGGTCGAAACAGGCAGCTTCAGCGCCTCTGCGATTTCAATAACGTTCAAATTCCGGGAATTCAGCAAATGGAGAATATCGACCCGGGAGCGTGTCGACAACGCATGTGCCACCGCCACCAGCTTCTCTGGATCGTCAAAACCTAGTTCAAGCACAGACTACACTCCTTCGAATCCTAAGTAATACCATAATAGTACGTGCTTGGAGTCACAAAATCAACCGATGTTCTGCGGAAAATAAACCGGTATGGCTGCGCAGCCGCTGGGCCACTATCCTCTGTTCATGGTACAATACAACCAGAAATATACATAATGAGGTGAAGCCCGTTGATCTATTTCATAAAATTTGTGTACAGCTTCGTGCTGCCTCCAGGCCTTTTCGTACTCCTGCTCCTCGGGCTGACGGTCTGGCTGTGGCGGCGCAGCCGCCGTCCGGCCCAGGTGCTGCTCGGCGTCACCTTCCTGCTCTACCTCTCCATGACTCCTTTGATCAGCAATCTGCTGATGGGCAGCCTGGAGAGGAAATATGATAAGCCGGAGCTCCTGCAGGGCGATGTAATCGTCGTTCTGGGCGGAGGGGCCACCTCCGGAACCCCGGACATCGACGGGGAAGGCAATATGTTCGGCCCGGCGGCGAACCGGCTGCTGACCGCAGTGCGGCTGTACCGCCAGACCGGACTGCCGATTCTGTTCTCCGGCGGCCAGGTTTTTGCCGACAGCGGCAATGAAGCGGATATCGCCAAGCGGCAGCTAATTGGCCTTGGAATCCCGGAGAGTGACATTCTGGCCGAGAACCGCTCGCTTAATACGGAGCAGAACGCTGCCAATACAGCAGCCCTGATGAAGAGCAAGGGGCTTATCCACCCCATTCTGGTTACTTCGGCCTTTCACATGCCCCGTGCCATGGTCTTTTTCAAGGACAACGGACTCACGCCGCTTGCCTATCCTGCGGATTACACGGCCAGTTGGGGAGGCAAGCTGTATCCAGCCAAGTTCTCCCCTTCTCCAGGTGCGATGAATAATACCGGAACGGCACTCAAGGAATATTTGGGCCTCCTCGCCGCCCGTTTCTAAGTGGTAGGGTACAGCCCGGCGCCAAGACAGCAAAAGCAGTGGACCGGATGAATGCTTTCATCTCCCACTGCTTTTTGTATTATAATGCTTATGATTTGATCAATTCGCAGAAACCGGCATTAATAACCCCGGCAAGCTGCTCCGGTGCCAATTCCATCTGCATCCCGATCTTCCCGCCGCTGACAGCCATCGTTGCAAGTGCCTCGGCACTGCTGTCAATAAAGGTAGGATAAAGTTTTTTCATTCCTACCGGTGAGCAGCCGCCGCGCACGTAACCGGTCCATTTCAGGAGATCCTTCACCGGGAGCATCTCAATCTTCTTTTCGCCCGCCGCTTTGGCGGCTTTTTTCAGATCCAGCTCTTCGGCCACCGGGATGACATACACATACAGATTAGCTCCGTTATGCGCGACCAGCGTCTTGAAGACCGTTTTCGGCGCCAGACCCACTTTTTCAGCGACCGCAGTTCCATGAATCTGGCCATCCCCGTTGTCGTATTGATGAATCACATAGGCGATTTTTCGGGTATCGAGAATCCGCATCGCATTGGTTTTGGTGATTTGCATCCTTCATCGACCTTTCCGGCAGTTCTATCTGCTTACTCTACTAATCTCTCGGGTAATCCATGGCCATAATGTCCATAAAAGGTACCTTGAAGAGCTCCTCACCGAAGCTTACATGCACCTTGCCGGTACGCGGGTCCATGCCGACGATCGTCCCCCGCACCTGCTCCTCTTTGCCCCAGACGGTCAATAAAATCTCGGAGGCCTCCTGCATTGCTTCCGTCAGCTGATTGCCGATTTCCTCCAGCACAAATTCATCTCTTGTCGGCCGTTTGGCCACCTTCGCTTTTGCCACGCTAATCCTCCGTAAAGTTAAGATACACACAACCAAAATCTTTTTATTTTTGATACTAATATATAGGTTAATTCTTCAGACCCTTCCCGTCAACCTCAGCTCTCCCAGCCCCGATTCAAATCAAGCTGCAGGCTGGGGACTATTGCGAAAAGAAATTTTGTTGTCGCTGCTGCTGATGGTGTTGATAATAGCAAGTCATGCATTTTCAGCCCCAGTCGTATACCTGAAATTATATGGAATAACCTTTTTCTTTTTTATTAAAAGCTATGGCAACTCTTAACCCCTTTCAAGCGTTGCCAGGGAAACCATTACCCACGGAGCAAATTCATTCGACAGTTCACCCTTCGGATTGTGTATCCGGAAAAGAAAAGCTTCCCCCGCCTGATTCTTCCACACCATATAATCCTCTATTCCCTTATCACCGGTAACCTGCAGATATAATTCTGCAAAACCCAGAGGATGCTCAAACAGTTCCCCGCTATGATCGTTAGCCTTACCAATTGCGGAAAGTTCAGTTTGTCCCTGCTGCTTCAAGGCGGTGAGATCGTAACCGGAAGGCAAGTGTTCAATTTCGGCATAATAGGCAGGGTTCTCCGTGAGTGATAAACGGCCAGACTGTGCATCTAATGTGAAATCCTCAAAGACATACAGGGAATATCCGTCACCTTGCTCAAGTGTACCTTCTTGCCCTGAGACCCCACCCTCCTGTTCACCGAATGCCCGGGTCTTCGGACGTTCGGATGTCTGAGGATCAGTATCGCCCGGACTGGCGGACTCCTGCGCCTCCGTGGCTGCGGGAGTAGCAGATGGTTCAGGAGTGGCTGTAGCTTCAATAACAGGCATAGCCGCTTCACTTGACGCTGTAGGTTCTGCCTCGTTTGCTGTTTCATTGTTACTGCATGCACCGAGAATTGAGGCGGACAGAAGAAGACTAGCAGCTGTAGTAAACAATATTTTTCTCATGATATACCTCCTCAGCTGAATAATAGTTATTACCCAAATGTCCAACATTCTCGCACCACTTAAGGATGACGGGGACTTTATGAACGATTCGGGAAAGAAATCAAATCGTTCGCAGATAAATCGGCCACCGGCTATCTTGATACTCTCCGGGGAATGCAGTGCAGTCGTCAGATCCTCCTATAAGAAAAGACGAGCCAATAGCAGCCCGTCATTATAAAAAATGAATTAAGTTGTTCATCCCTACAGCCACTGTATTTATGAAGCCTAAGTTCGGAATCCCTCCTCATCTCCCGTATTTCCACTGTACCCATGAGTATGAGGGATTCTGCCGTTTACTGTGGTATACCCTTCAAAACGATGGTAATGGCCACCACCTGACAAGTGAATTGCTGGTCCTGTTGTTCCTCTAATTAAATGCGTATGCTGATCGTTAAATGATGTTTCTGCATAATAATTATGAACATGCGGAACACCACTTGGAGCTGGTTCTGTTACTCCAGCGTAGCGGTGGTAATGCCCGGCATCAAACGAGGTATTCCCTTTAAAAGAATGAACATGAACATTCACTGGTCTTCCATCCCACGAAGTAATAAAAAGTTTGTGCGAATGTTTGGAATCGGAATCATCCGAATGTACAACAAAACCTGTTACAGGTATTTCCATCATCGGCCACCTCTCTTCATCAATTGCCATATACTATGAATGAGGTAGTGTAAATGTTCAATTAAACGGATAACACAGAAGTACTCCGGTCAGTCTAGATACTTGTTATCCGTTTGTAAGATTAGTTAAAATGGAATAGGTCACATAGCGTGGAATCATGAAAAAAAGATAATTTATTACGAGAAGAGTGATAGTGTGAAAATTGGTTTTTTTGATTCAGGTATAGGCGGACTTACCGTCCTTCATCAGGCATTGCGATTTTTACCAAATGAAGATTACATTTTCTATGCTGATTCACTACACGTTCCCTATGGTGAGAAACCGAAAGATGAAGTGAGGGAGTACATTTTAAACGCTGTCGAGTTCATCGCTAATCAAGACGTTAAGGCAGTAGTTCTTGCATGTAATACAGCAACTAGTATTGTTGTTGAAGAACTGCGCCAAAAATATAATTTCCCCATTCTAGGTATGGAGCCGGCGGTAAAACCAGCGGTTATAAAATGGAAGGGACAGCGAAAAAAAGTTTTAGTCTTAGCAACCACGCTAACTCTCAGAGAAAAAAAGTATCACGACTTAGTGAATAGAATAGATCAGGATGAAATTGTTGATAATTTGCCTTTGCCTGGTCTTGTCCATTTCGCTGAAAATTTTGAGTTTAACGAAGAAAAGGTTATTCCCTATTTGAAAGAGGAATTATCTCATTTTGATTTGAAAAAGTACGGAACAGTTGTACTAGGGTGTACTCATTTCCCATACTTTGAGAACACCATGAAAAAGATTTTCCCCGATGGAGTCGAATTTATCTCTGGTAGTATCGGGACCGTTAAAAACTTACGGAACATCCTTGAAAAAACAAATCAAGTTAACGATGGTTCAGGCAATATTGAATTTTTTATCTCCGGCAACAAAGTTGATGACAAGGACACTTTAGCAAACTACAGGAGATTACTTTCAATGCAAAATTGAATATGAAGGTGCATCCTGTCAAAAGAGCCAGCTTGCACCTTTGGGTGTTGAGTTGGTTTTTCATCTTCGGGTAGGTGGGAACTCTGCGGGAGACGACACCGTTGTTATCGGTTGAAACCCTCCACAAGTGAGGTGTACTCCACGAACCATTGCTTCCATACCTGCTTGCGGTTGTACAGCTCCCCTCCGTCCAGAAGTGCCCCTATTACGTCCAGACAGACATGCCAGCCGGAGAGGTCTTTGGCCGTATGGCCGGTAATTTCACGGATGCTCTCGATCAGAAGCAGGCGGCAGCCGTCTGCAGCGGGACTCAGCTCAAAACGCACCATGTCCTTCCCCCAGGTATACTCCAGGACGGAATTCACTTTCATCTCGGTAATTTTCATTTCCGCGAAGCAGCCGTCCCCCATATCGAACTGAATCATTCCGCCTGCCTTCAAATCCTCTATCCTCAGCTCGGAAAACCACTTAGCCAGCAACGTATTATCTGTCAGCATCGCCCATACCTTGTCCACCGGATGCTTGTAATGGCGTTCAAACACAGCGGTTGCTCCCTTCGGGGCCGCTTGCAGAGCAGCGATCAATTGAAATTCCTCCCTGTTGTTGATGTATGGCTCAACTGTAATGGATATCCAGTCTATTGGCAAATGGGGAGGGGGAGAATTCACTATTAAGTTCAGCTAAGCCAGCTGCCACTAAGCGTATAATGATCCAATGAGACTGGACTGCCGTTCAGCAGAGCTTTCGTTGCCGTAGAACCATCTGTGCTTAATTGCAAGGAGTCTCCCTTGATAGTGCGGTAACTTGCCGCCAATGCTTCTTTAACTTCAAAAGAAGGTGCATGTGCTCTCCGCTCTGCTGCAAACGCTGCAAGATCGCTGATCCCCCGCTCCGCAGACTCCTTAACGCCAATGGCCTCCACAACCACTCCGCTCCGCATCCCTTGGGCAGACACTTCGAGGTATCCCTCCCGCTCTTTGAGCTGATAGTTATGGGACAGATATACTGCAAAATAGACATCACCTGCCTTGCCGAACAGCGCGGAGGGCTCCTTTATCCACTGGCCTTTGGGCAGCACACCAATAATTGTGTCTGCTTCAACCTCCGGCACCGGGAACAGAGAAAGGATAGTCCCCTGGTGATACAGCACCTCCATATAACGGCTCTGATGACGGGGATCGCCTTCTTGATAACCTTGGCCGGGATGGAAGAAGTACAGCCGGTTGACCGCATACTCAGCAGATACGGGGAGTGAAAAAGCCCAGCGGAGCTGCTCATTGTCAAACTCCTCTACCCGCTCCCACAGGCCTCCTGCGGCAAAGCTCTCGGTAATATACGCATAGGAGTGAATCAGCGGCTGCGGGTTCGGATCTTCGGGTATGACTTTTTGCGTCACTTTGGTGACTTCTGCCGGAGTCTGGCGGTTCAGTGCCGCTGCCCGCACCTGAGCCGGAGCTTCATAGAACAGGAACCCGGCATACTCTGTACGCGGCATGCCCTGTGGCAGCTTGAAATCCCCAAATTGCACATAGTCATGAAGCACATTGCCGTCCGCCGGAACATCATGCGGCCAGCCCCGGGAATGTGCGCCTGCCCAGGCCCCCTTGAGATAGAACTGCCCCCGTTCATTCCAGAGGTAATCCAGCATGTCTCCAAGCGTCCCTTTCAGGTCGCTGTCTTCCTCCAGCTCCCAGGCACAGGTGAATGCCTGCACCCAATGCCAGAACCATGGAAGGATGCCGTATTCCGGCATTCCCTTCTCCCGGATATACGCCAGTGTATTCTCCAGGCTCTGCCGGCCGTCTGCCAGCAGTTCCTCATCGTCGAACAGCTTGCCGAGAATCAGCTTCGCCACCGTATATTTGGCCTCATGATGGCCAAAGTGAACCACCGGCTTGCGGTAGAAGCCGCTTCGGTAGATATGTCCAATCGCCGTATGAAAAGCAATCCGCAGCCCTGCATTCAGCCTGCCCCCGTATTGCTTACAGAACCAGACCATAAGGCTGCCCATGATCTCCACTGGCAGCTCATGCGGCGCAGCCTCACGCGGCAGCGGATTCAGGCCCAGCGGCCAGTGCCCGTATAATGCAGTTCCTGGCTGCCGGTTCTGCAGCAGCACAGTTTCAAGCATTACGGCTTCTGCTTTGCGCTTGCCCTCCTCCCGGTCAAAAGGCAGCTCAAAGCCTGGCTCCACTGCCGCAGCAAAAAGATAAGAAGCATAATAAAAGTTGTTGCGCACATCATCATGGAACCACAGCCCGCTGTCCAGCAGCGGGAGGCGTTCTGCCTCAATTGCAATATTATAGATGATTTCGTTCTGGCGGGCCTGATATGGACCCGCTGCCGCTTGGAATTCTCCCACTTCCGTTCACCCTCCACCATTTCTTATATTCTAACTATGTTATTACCCGCGCCTTAGTGCGGAATCAAAGGTATTTCTACCTTTCATTTCGGCGAATCACGCACCTTGAGCCAATTCAAGGGTATTTCTACCTTTGATTTCGTCAAATCCGGTACCTCGAGCCGATTCAAGGGTATTTCTACCTTTGATTTCGCCAAATCCGGTACCTCGAGCCGATTCAAGGGTATTTCTACCTCTGATTTCGCCAAATCCGGTACGCTGAGCCGATTCAAAGGTATTTCTACCTTTCATTTCTGCCCCACCCCCGTCCCGGCCCTCCGTCAGAAATTCTGCTGCAATCATTGCCCAGCGAATATTCTAATGAATGAATCCCGTTTATGCACTGCTTGCCCCTACACTGCCTGCCCTGTCACCCTAATGTACTGCGGCAGGCTCTCCAATTGGAAATTCATCCTCAATTTAGTTCTATTGTGCACGCTTTCGGTTCATATGGCAATGTCTAAACTCAATAAACACACTAAAATAAACGTACTAAAAAAGATTATCTCTTGCCATATGAACTTATATGGATTAAATTGTACCTATACGAACGAAAATATGTTTGCGAAGGAGATTGAATATTCAATGGAAAGACGTTTCGCATCCCATCCCAATGAAGTTAAGCAATTTGACACCGCGCGGTTGCGCAAGGAGTTCCATATTCCTGTTATTTTTGCTCCGGATGAACTGAAGCTTGTTCTGACCCATGAAGACCGCATGATCGTGGGCGGTGCTAATCCGGTGAAAGAGGACGTCGTGCTCACTACGGATCTGAAAGAGCTTGGGGTAACTTATTTCCTGGAACGCCGTGAACTGGGTGTAATCAACGTCGGTGGCAAAGGTTCGGTTGTTGTAGACGGAACAGAATATGAAATAGATTTCAAAGAATGCCTGTATGTAGGGCAAGGCGCCAAGGATGTTATTTTCAAAAGCGCGGACAGCGCCAAACCTGCGAAGTTCTACCTGAATTCCGCTCCTGCACACCAGTCCTATCCTACTACCAAAACAACATTGGCCGAATCCGAATCCGGGGCAATGGGCGGTCTGGAGAACTCCAACGAACGCACCATTCACCGTTTCATTCATGCGGGTGGCGTACAAAGCGCTCAGCTTGTTATGGGGATGACCCAACTGAAACCGGGCAGTATGTGGAATACAATGCCTTCCCATACTCACCCGCGCCGGATGGAAGCCTACTTCTATTTCGATCTTCCGGACGATTCCATTGTGTTCCATCTTATGGGCGAGCCTACCGAGACCCGTCACATTGTAATGCACAATGAACAGGCCGTAATTTCCCCAAGCTGGTCCATCCACAGTGGTGTGGGTACGCATAACTACACCTTTATCTGGAGTATGGCCGGAGACAACAAACGCTATGATGATATGGACCCCGTAGGCATGAAAGAATTACAATAGAACAAAAACAACTACGGAAAGATGAGGCAGGCGGATGAACCCGATACGGCGGCACGAGATGATTATGGAAGTTTTGCTCAACCAGAAGGATGTAACGGTGAACGAGCTGAGCGACAAGCTCCAGGTGACAGGAAAAACCATCCGTGAGGACTTAAGCAAGCTGGAGGAACAGGGACTCATTATGCGTGTTCACGGCGGAGCCGTGCTGGCACAGAGCGATCAGTTCGGCATTCTGCCCTCCAAGAACCCGCTGGATAAATATTCCGATGAAAAAACGGAGATTGCGCAGCTGGCGCTGGCCCATATTGCCGAGGATGACATTATTGCTCTGGACGGCGGCAGCACCACGCTTGAAATTGCCCGGAGGCTGGACAACATTCCGCTGACGGTGATCACCAATGATGTGTACATCATCAGCGAGCTGGTTCAGAAAGACCATATCCGTCTTGTCGTCCCGGGAGGCTACCGTGTCCGCAATATGCTGGCAGGTCCTGAAGCAGTCTCCTACGTCCAAAAGCTTAATATAGAAAAAGCGTTTCTGTCGGCTACAGCCGTTCATATTGAACATGGGCTGTCGATTTACACCGGTGATTTCATCGATTTCAAACAAGCCTTAGTATCCACTGCCCGCACCGTGTTCGCCGTATGCGACCATCACAAATTCGGGCATACAGCGCTGCGAACGTTCGCTTCACTGCAGGAAGTTGACGTGCTGCTTACAGACAGCGGCCTTGCCCAAGAAGCTGTGGAGCAGTTCCGGAGCGCAGGCGTCAACATCGAATGCGGATAGCTCCAATACACATTTTAGCATCGCCCAGATGCCCATCCATGTTCTTAAAAAGGAGAGAATAATTATATGTCATCATCATTATTCAGTTTGGCAGGCAAAACAGCAATCGTAACAGGTGCTGCCCAAGGTCTGGGACAAGGGATTGCTCTTGCGTTCGCAGAAGCAGGCGCTAACGTGATCTCTGCTTCCCTCAATGCCAGCGAGGAAACTGTAGCTGCGGCTGAAGCCTTTGGCGTAAAAGCCCTCAGCATCGCAGGCGATCTGAGCGATCACACCAAGCTTCAAGGCATGTTCGACGAAGCTGTTGCTTTTACTGGCCAAGTAGACATTCTTGTCAACTGTGCAGGCATGATCCGCCGCACTCCTGCTAAAGATCACAGCGAAAAAGACTGGTTCGACGTCATCAACCTGAACCTGAACACTGTGTTCCTGCTGTCGCAAATCGCCGGCCGCCACTTCCTCGAAAGAGGCAACGGTAAAATCATCAACATCTGCTCCATGCTCTCCTACCAGGGCGGCATCAACGTGCCAGGATATACTGCGAGCAAGCATGGCGTAGCCGGTCTGACCAAAGCTTTTGCCAATGAATGGGCTGGCTCCGGTCTGAACATCAACGCAATCGCTCCTGGGTACATGGCTACTGAGAATACTGCACCAATCCGTGCTGACCAGAGCCGTTCCGACTCCATCCTCGACCGTATTCCTGCAGGACGCTGGGGAACGGCAGAAGATGTGAAAGGTCCAGCTGTATTCCTGGCATCCGCTGCTTCCGACTACCTCAACGGCCACATTCTGAATGTGGATGGCGGATGGCTCGCCAGATAATTTGAAGGCCTTCTTCCTCAATGTTGCGGTTAGCAAGCTTATTATACAAAGACATACACATACAAATGGCTGCAGGCGGGTTATATAATGACATCGGCTTACTCTGCATGCAGTTGCTGCTAATCTTGACCACAAGCCAAAAAGGCTGCACTGTCCTCACGAGGATGGTGCAGCCTTTTTTTGCAGCTTCAAAACGGACTCCAAACACCAGATTGACGAATTCAGCCTTCTCCTGTCGTTACCACGGTAGAAAAGAGCCGGATAACTGGCTATCGCCAGCTTATGAGGCTGCGGTTAAGCTCTTCTGCCGGAGAGAGCGCTTTGGCCCTCTACATAGAGGGCGTAATCGGCTGCATACTGCTCCAGCTGCTCATCGCTTACTTCACGAATTCCGCTCACTACAAATGGCCGCCGGTAGATCATTCCGGTTAAGTTGGCAGTCTGCTGAAACGGCCGCAGCAGCTCGCTGTAAGAGTAATTATGAAAACCTCCGGCTTGGTACATGCTGTGAGCACCTCCCGACGAGATCGCAATGAGAAGCTCCTTGCCGTTCAGCTTATCTCCGCCTTTGCCGTGAGCCCAGCCCAGCTCGAAAACTTCATCCATCCATTTTTTCAGCAAGGCAGGCGAGCTGTACCAAAAGAAGGGAAATTGAAGCACGATGCGTTCATGGGCAAGCAACAGCGCCTGCTCGCGTGCTACATCGATTTTCTCGTCCGGATAGCTCTCGTACAGCCGGTGAACGGTAACATTTCCTATCCGTTCCAGCTCGGACGCCAATCTTTTGTTAATACGGGACTTCCCCAAATCTGGATGTGCAACGATCACAAGGGTCGCGGCGCCAGCGGACAGGCTGGACGGGTTGGATAAGTTGGACAAATGAAACAGCTCCTTTTTAAATAGTTTGTTCATACAATTCGGGATATGTCGATTTGTAGAGCGTGAAATATTCATTAACATATCACGAATTATCGTTATGATTTTTATATAAAAACTGAATCCTGTATCAGAATTCAGTCTTTATTCCCTAGAGGTCCTCCTGAATGAAGGACGCCATTTGTTCCAGTGCTTTTTCATCTCTTTTATAATATGTCCATTTGCCCAGCCGGGTTGCTTGCACAAGCCCAGCCCGCTGCAGAACAGACAAATACTGAGATGTTGTCGATTGGGTCATATTCAGCTTGGCTGTAATCTGACTAACGCATACCCCAATTCCGATCAGGTCAACCCCTTCCTGGGGTCCAAAATGAGCTTTCGGATCTTTTAACCACTCCAGAATTTGGAGCCGCGCTTCATTGGAAAGTGCCTTAAAAACTTCAATGGGGCTAATAGGTTTCATGCTCCCATTATATCGACATTTCTCGATGTGTCAACTCAATTGTTAATTTATGAATTCAACGAACTCTTCCGGGTGGGCACGGATATATTCAGCAATTCGGGCGTGACTATCCGGTGCAATCTGCTGAAAGCGGGCATACAAGCCGGAGATTGTCCGGAGCATCTCTTGATCTGTTGTGATATCCTTCAATCCCGCTTCCCCCCATCCCAAACCCAATCTGCGGTTTCTCTCCTCCAGCTTCTCACGCGTTTCTTCGAGTAACTCCGACATAGCCTGATCTGCAAAAAAATGCACCCCATCCAGGACTCCGCTCCAATAACCCGGCTGGTCCAGCAGGTAAGAAATCCAGGCATAATATTCTGCCGGAGATGGATAGCTGTGGTCATACATGATGCGGAACATGCAAAGTGCGGTCTGCCCTTTGCCCAGCTCCTTGATTGCTGCTGCTTTTACTGCGGGAGATTTCCCGCGGAGCTTCATGAAGGTCGGCTCCATACAAGCCCATCCGAGTCTTTCAGCACTGAATGAATCGAAATCTTTCCTGTTCATGGCCACAAGCATGTTCTTTCCCTCCTGTGCCATATTATACCTTTGACTGACGATGCCATCCAGGCATTCTTCTTTTTTTTGTGATAGGCTTATTACCAACCAGACTTAAAGGAGCATCCTTATGACAGACGAAATTCTCACTACATTTGATGTACAGGGCAAGGTGACGGGCACCGCCCCGCGTGATGAAGTGCACCGTTACGGACATTGGCATGAGACTTTTCACTGCTGGTTCGTGGAGCAGCGCGAGGGTTCGCTATATATCTATCTCCAGCTGCGCAGCAAAGACAAACGGGACTATGCCGGTCTGCTCGACATTACCGCCGCCGGACATTTGCTCGCGAATGAGACGGCCAGGGACGGTCTCCGTGAAGTGGAGGAAGAGCTGGGGCTGCAGCTTGCTTTTGACGAGCTGATTCCACTTGGGGTCATCCCCTATTCTATGGTCAAGGAAGGGATGATCGACAATGAAAGGGCAAATGTTTTCCTGTACGACAATCATTTCTCCCTGGAGCAGTTCCGCCTGCAGCCGGAAGAGGTTGAGGGAATTGTAATCTCAGAATTCGCTTCCTTCCGCAAATTCTGGCAGGGCGCGCTGGAGCAGCTTGAAGTATCGGGCTTTCGTGTAACGGACAGCGGGGAGCGGATTGCCGTTCAGGAGGCGGTGGACCTCTCCCATTTTGTGCCGCATGATACGGCCTATTATTTGCAGATTATCGCTGGAGTCGAGCAGGCTTTCGGACAGGTCCACGGTTAGACTGGCTGCTCTTTGGATGCGCAGAAGCATATTCCGGACTCAGGAAACCTTATTTCCCGGAAACGACCTGATCAGCCTTGCTTCCGGACAGAGAAGACCTTATTTGTGCCCATTGCCCCTCATATGCATGGTTTGAGCCCAAATAGCGTCTTCTGAGTCCGCATCCTACCACAAAATCGCGGTTTTGGGCATAATAACGGCTCTACAGTCCGCATAAGTAACTGAGCAACTAAAGTGATCGCAGTCAGGGGGTAGCCCGAGACTGGTCCGAGGCTAGTCCGAAACTGGTCCGAGGCTAGTCCGAGGTTAGTCCGAGGTTAGTCCGAGGCTGGTCCAAGGCTAGTCCGAGACTGGTCCGAAGCTAGCCCGAGACTGGTCCGAGGCTAGTCCGAGGCTAGTCCGAGGCTGGTCTGAGGCTAGTCCGAGGCTGGTCCGAGGCTAGTCCGAGGCTGGTCTGAGGCTAGTGCGAGGCTGGTCTGAGGCTAGTGCGAGGTTAGTCCGAGGGACCGGGACCGTGGGTTAAAGCTGACCTTCAATGTCATGAAACAGCTTTTTGCGGGCAGCCCTAGTCTTCTATTCCCTATATTCTGTTAATTCAGCCGAAGTCTAGCACACACGCCAAACAGCGATTCTCCAATAACAGAGAATCGCTGCTTTACTGTCTTTTAACGCTGCCTAGATAGCAAAGTTCTGCTTGGCCGCTGATTAGTGCACCCGCTTCAGGATAGCCAGACCATGAACCGGAAGCGTAAGCACTGCTGGAACAGGCTCACCTGATTCCAGTTCTGTATACACTCTGCCGTCCAGCACTACGGACTGCTCAATGCCGCTGAAATTCTGCACAAATACATAATCGCTCTCGCCATCCGTACGGAATTGGGCGGTGACGCCTGCCGGCAGCTCGGTATCCAATGTGCGGTTAATGCCGGCCTTCTTGGCAATCGCCGCATACAGCTCTACATAGAATCCGGCATCCTTCACGCGGGTAGCCAGATGGTACGCACGGCCTTCACCCAGACGGTTCATTGTCAGTGCAGGCTGTCCGGCATAAAAGTCTGTACGGTACGTGCCCAGCGCCTCCGCCCCTTCAAGGTGGATCAGCTCGGCAATCTCATGTGCATCATAATCTCCTTCAAGACTCAGGGCATTGCCGGAATTCATGACCAGCCCGTTCAGATCACGGCTGTGCAGTCCCTCCGTCTCTTCGGCCCAGATGCCGAGCGTACGGCGCAGAGGGCCCGGGAAGCCGCCCAGATGGCAGAGATCCGTCTCTCCAACCACACCCGACCAGTAAGTCCCCAGGAAGGTCCCCCCCTGTTCGACGTACTTCTCTATCCGCTTGCCATTTGCCTCGCTGATCAGGTACAGCATTGGCGCGATCACCAGCTTGTAGGCGGAGAGATCCTCCTCCGAACCGATAATATCAACCGGAATGCCCAGCTCCCACAGTGCCTGGTAATGCTGAAGCACGGTTTCTTCATATTTCAGGCCGGAGTTGCGGATGCCCTGTGCATCCTTAATCGCCCAGCGGTTGTCCCAATCATATATAATGGCGGTCTGCACAGGTGTGGTTGTACCCGCTACGTCTTGCAGCTCTGCGAGCGTACGGCCGACTTCAGCAACATCACGGAAGACGCGGGTTTCGGCGTGGCCGCTGTGGTCAATCACAGCACCGTGGAATTTCTCGCTTGAGCCCCGGCTTTTACGCCACTGGAAGTACTGTACGGAATCCGAGCCGTGGGCAACCGCCTGCAGCGAAGACAGCTTATGCATGCCGGGCCGCTTCAGCTTGCTGACCGACTGCCAGTTCGTAAGCGAAGGTGTGCTCTCCATGAGCAGGAATGGCTTGTGTTTGAAGGTACGGAACATATCATGATGCATCGCCGTCCAGGCTGCGAGCCGGGCATCATCATTATCTTCGGTGTAACCCCAGGCCGGATAGGCATCCCAGGAAACCACATCCAGTATTTTGGCCAGCTTGCGGTAATCCACGCCGTCAATATTGTGCATATTCGTCGTTACCGGCAGCTCTGGGTTATAATCACGTACGGAATCAATCTCGTGCTGGCAGAAATCAATCGTCGACTCGCTTACGAAGCGGCGCCAGTCGAGGTTAAGGCCGTGAACCTGTGTCTCTCCGTGCGGGGCCGGGGACTCCACCTGATCCCATGAGGTGTACGTATGGCTCCAGAACGTTGTCCACCAGGCATGATTCAATTCATCCAGGCTGTTGTCGTATTTCACCTTCAGCCATTCCCTGAAGTTTGCCTGGCACAGGTCGCAGTGGCACTCACCGCCGTATTCATTCGAGATATGCCAGCCAATTACCGCCGGATGTTTCGCATAGCGCTCAGCCAGCTTGCCGTTCAGCAGGGCTGTCTTCTGCCGGTACACAGGTGAAGTATAGCAGTGGTTATGCCGGACGCCGTGCAAATTGCGCACGCGGTTTCGTTCTACCCGCAGCACTTCAGGATATTTCTCCGACATCCAGGCCGGACGCGCACCGCTTGGAGTAGCCAAAAAAGCATAAATCCCGTTCTCGGCGAAGGTGTCCAGAACACTGTCCAGCCAATCGAAGGTGAATACGCCTTCCTCCGGCTCCAGCGATACCCAGGAAAAGATGCCTACGGACATTACATTGCATTTGGCCAGCTTCATCATGCGGATATCCTCGCGCAGCACCTCAGGATATTTCAGCCATTGCTCAGGATTATAATCGGCTCCATGCAGCATTACTGGAATCTTGCTGCTGATTGGGGGTAGTTTCATTTTCATTGGCAGGTTCATCCTTTCGGTATGTTGTCCATGTCAGATGGGATTATTCTCTTATGAAATACGAGGACAAGCCCTGTCCATTTCATGAATCATTCTTTATACTGTATATCATATAGGATGAATCCATTCAGGCAGTAGGAATATACACTCGCTTTACTAGCACAAAATGAATACGAGGTGACCATCATGCTACCCTTCTCGCTAATTGAAATGCCGCGTGACTTGAACCGCTTCCCCTTGTATCCCTATTCGGTCGGCCGGCACATCCAGTATCATCATGTTCGCCCCGGCGGTTTTCCCGTATACCAGATCTTTCTGATCCGCAGCGGCAAAGGCCTGTTCCGGGATCTTGAGACTGCTGAAGAAACGGTGCTGGAACCCGGTATGGCTTTCGCCTATCCGCCGGACCGGGGCCATGAATATTATCCGCTGTCCCTGGAGCCCTGGCATGTGGGCTTCATCGGCTTCCATGGGGACCTGTCCCAGGGGCTGCTCGAAGGCATCGGGATGCTGCCTGCCGCCCCGCCGCTGCGTCCTGAGCGCTTTGAGGAGTGCTGGGAACAGGTGGGCGGCATCTGGCACACGGTGAACCAGCAGGCCAGCCGCCAGGATGAACAGGTCATGCAGGAGCTGTCCGTAGCGCTCTACCGGCTATTGCTTCTGCTTCGCCGCAGTGCTTCTGACTCAGGCCCCTCCGGAAGGCTGGATCTGGAGAATGTACGCAATGAGGCTTTGCAGAAGGCGGTAAGCCTGATCAATGAGCATTTTACCGAACCGCTGCTGGTCTCGAATCTTGCGGCCGCCGTAGGCTATTCCGTGCAGCATTTTCAGCGGCTGTTCCTGCAGGAGTACGGGATAACACCGCATAGATATTTGCAGAACCTCCGCCTGGAACGCGCACTGCAAATGATCCGCGAGAATGCCGATATACCTGTACAGGATATCGCGCTGAATCTCGGCATGGAGACCAATTATTTCATCCGCGTCTTTAGGAATACGTATGGCTGTACGCCGGGCATGATGCGCAAGCGGGTGCATGAATCCTAAACGGTCATAGCCATGAAATGATGCCGTCAATTGACGAACTGCGCGTTCTGATGGATTTATGTCCGTATAGCTAATGCATACTAACAATACACAAACAAGGTGGTAAAAGCTTTGGAGATTTTTGAATTCATCTTACTCATGCTGGCGGCAATCGCGTTATCCAATCTGCTTAACCGGTTTATCCCGTCCGTTTCCGTTCCTATCATTCAGATTGCGCTTGGGGTTGCGATTACCTATCTGCCTCTGCGCTTTGAATTAACGCTTAACCCCGAGCTGTTTTTACTGTTGTTTATCGCTCCCCTGCTGTTCAATGACGGGCGGCATTCGGACAAAGAAGCACTCTGGAGTCTGAAGAAACCCATTCTTTTATTAGCCCTGGGCCTGGTGTTCGTGACGGTAGCCATTCTGGGCTTCTTTCTGAATTGGCTGCTTCCCGTCATCCCTCTGGCTGCTGCTTTTGCGCTTGCGGCGGCACTTGCTCCTACCGATGCTGTCGCCGTTGGCGCTCTGGAAGAGAAGGTCCAAATCCCCCGCCGGACGATGAAAATCCTGGAGGGAGAATCACTCATCAACGACGCTTCGGGGCTGGTATCCTTTCAGTTTGCCGCTGCTGCAATGGTGACCGGCGTTTTCTCCCTGCGTTCGGCCAGTCTGAGCTTTGTAGGGATATCGGTCGGGGGCATTGTGCTTGGGCTTTTGCTGACCCTTGTAAAATATGTATTTGTGAAGTGGCTGCGTAAATTGGGCATGGAGAATGTGACGCTGCATATGCTGATTGAGGTCTTAACTCCGTTTGCCGTTTTTCTTGCGGCTGAAGAGCTTGGGGTTAATGGAATCCTGGCAGCGGTCAGCGCAGGTATCGCCCACTCCTTTGGCTATAAAAAATTGGATCCCGAGGTCGCGAGGCTCAATATTGTTTCCAAAAGCACCTGGTCCGTGATTATTTTTGTCCTGAATGGACTGGTTTTCCTGCTTCTCGGCACACAGCTCCCGGAGATTATCCGGACCATCTGGAGCAGCTCCAGTCTTGGACATGCCCAGGTAATCGCCTACACGCTGGTATTGACACTTGCGGTGCTGGCCATACGCTTTATTTGGGTACTTCTGATGAATCTTGCCGGAACTGATGTACATAAGCCTGCCCGGGGACAAAAAATCAAAAACGCGCTCATCCTGAGTTTATCCGGAGTACGTGGAACCATCACGCTGGCAAGTACATTGTCGCTGCCCTTTCTCCTTGATAACGGGAATCCGTTTCCGGAGCGGGATCTGATTATCTTTTTGGCGGCAGGTGTCATTCTGTGGACCTTGCTTGCCGCCAACTACCTCCTGCCTCTCCTGGTCGAAAGTGAAGCAAAATCCGAAAACGACGAGTCCCACATTGAAATCGAAATCCTTCGCAATGTTGTAATTGCATTAAGCGAGCAGACCAATGATGATAACAAAGCGGCTATCGGCAAAATTATCAATGCGTACAACTCGCGGATCCGCAAGCTGAAAAAGGAAGAACATACGGACAGGCTCCAGCGCCTAATGATCATCCAGACACTCAAATGGCAAAGAGAGAACACCCTGCTGGCTATCAAAAACAAACAAGTGAACCCCTTTATGGCATACCGTTATTTGCATAATCTCAACAGAACGCTGTTCCGGTTCACCAAAGATGAACAATACCGAACAGACCTGCAGGCGCTCCGGCACTGGATGGAAATATCAGGCATGCTTCAACAGGCCAGATTAACGTTTCAGGAGAGACGGGCAGCCGTAGACGCCTTCCGGATACTCAATATCCAATATGTAATTGAGCAATTAAAGAATATGCTGCCTGGAGCAGGAGCCGAGATTGAGGATGTCAGCTCTTTACTTCTGCGCTATGAACGGATGCTTGGCAGATATACGAGAAATGAAGCTGAGCCTTCGGCCAAAGAAAATCTCGATACGGCTCTGGATGAACTGGCCCGGGTGGGCATCCAATTGGAAAGAGACCAGATTCAGCATATGTTCGAATCCGGCAAGCTGTCCAGGGCGGGAATGAAGGGAATGAAAAGCAATCTGCTGCTGATGGAGCATGACCTCCGGGAATTGACTCTTTAAATCGCGCATAGCAAAGTCTAAATTTTAAAAAAAACAGCTGTCAGCTCTGGACATCTTCCCCAAGTCCAGGCTGCAGCTGTTTTTTAGATGTCTACCCCATGTGTGTAACTAACTACACTGCCGCGAACTGGCTGTTATACAGCCGGGCGTAGTGGCCGCCGCGTTCCAGCAGCTCCTCATGCGTGCCGCTCTCGACGATATCGCCGTCTTTCATATAGAGAATGACATCCGCCTCTCGGATCGTGGACAGCCGGTGGGCAATCACGAAGCTGGTGCGGCCGGAGATCATCGTCAGAAAAGCCTTCTGGATACGCGCCTCCGTCAGGGTGTCAATGCTGCTGGTCGCTTCGTCGAGGATCAGCATGGGCGGATCGGCAAGCATGACACGGGCGATAGTGAGCAGCTGCTTCTGACCCTGGGACAGGTTATCCCCAGAACCGGAAATCTTCGTGTTATAACCTTCGGGCAGCCGCATAATGAAGCTGTGGGCGTTCGCAGCCTTCGCGGCGGCAATCACTTCTTCCTCCGTCGCCTCCGGCTTGCCATAAGCAATATTATCGCGGATCGATCCACCGTACAGCCAGGTATCCTGCAGGACCATCCCGAAATTGCGGCGCAGGCTATCGCGGGTAATTGTCCTGATATCGGTTCCGTCAATCCTGATGCTGCCGCTGTCCACATCATAGAAGCGCATCAGCAGGTTGACCAGTGTCGTTTTCCCCGCACCGGTCTGCCCGACGATGGCCACCCGTGTGCCCGGCTTCACTTCCAGACTGAAGCTTCGGATCAGCGGCCGCTCTGGAGAATAGGCAAAGCTCACTTTGTCAAAAGTGATCGTTCCTTGGCTAGTGCCCAATACAAGTGCGTCTTCTGCATCCTGAGTTTCCGGCGGCAGGTCCAGTATCGCAAAAATCCGCTGCGCCGAAGCCGTTGCTGACTGAAGCTGGGTGATAACGCCGGTAATTTCGTTGAACGGCTTCGCGAACAGATTCGAATAGATCAGAAAGCTGGAGAGATCCCCGACTGTGAAATGTCCCGCGATGACCAGTGCGCTGCCGATCATCGCAATCACAGAAAAAGTAATATTATTCACCAGCCGCGTGCTTGGATTGGACAGTGAGCCGTAAAACTGCGATTTGACACCGGTCTGGTACAGCTCGTTATTCCGCCCGGAGAACTCTGCGAAGCTGTGGTCTTCATAACGGAACGCCTGTACCACCTTTTGGCCGCCGATGATTTCCTCCACATATCCGTTCAGCCCGCCGAGAATTTTGGCCTGCTCGCGAAACAGCTTCTGGGAACGTGTAGTTATGAACCGGGCGACATAAAAGGCTGCCGGGGCTGACAGCAGCACCACCAGCGTCATCACCGGGCTGATGTAGAGCATCAGACCAATTGCTCCGGCAATGGTCACCACTCCGGTCAGCAGTGTTGAGAAGCCTTGCAGCAAGCCGTCCGAGACAGCATCCATGTCATTTACGAACCGGGAAATGCTGTCCCCCTGTGGATGGTTGTCATGGAACTTCAACGGCAGCACGTTCAGCTTGTCGAACAGCTCGCGCCGTAAATCATAGACTGTCCGGTAGGCGATCCGGTTGGTATAGTAAGTCAGCAGCCAGCCAAAAAAGCTGCCGACTATGTAAACCACCGCCAAAATCACCAGCAGCCGGAGGACATGGTCAAAGTCCACTTGTCCAGGACCCACCATCTGATCGACGGTCCGTCCGATGAGGAGCGGGCCGGTCAGGCTGGCGATCACGCTCAATATGGCACAGAACCCAGCCGCAATGGCGATGCCCCGGTGTTGTTGGGTATATACTATGATTCGCTTCCAGGTAGCTCCGGCATTCATCGCACCCCCGCCTCCTCTGTGGACAGCTGCGACTGGCAGATTTCCTTGTACACTCCGCAGCTCTCTAATAATGCTTCATGTGTGCCAATGCCGGCAATCCGGCCTTCGTCGAAGACAATGATCTGATCCGCCTGCCGTACGGTGCTGACCCGCTGGGAGACCAGCAGTACTGTCATTTCTCCGCTGCTCTCCTTCAGTGCACGGCGCAGCGCAGCATCCGTGGCAAAATCAAGTGCACTAGCTGAATCGTCCAGAATCAGGACCGGCGGGCGCATGGCAACTGCACGGGCGATGGTCAGCCGCTGCTTTTGTCCCCCTGAGAGGTTCAATCCTCCCCGAGCAACCGGAGTTGCCAGCCCTTCAGGCAGCTTCCCGATGAACTCTTCAGCCTGGGCTACAGAGGCAGCAGCCATCATCTCTCCGTATGAGGCATCCTGCTTGCCCCAGCGGATATTGTCAGCAATAGTCCCACTGAACAGCGTTGCCTTCTGTGGCACGATGCCGATCTTGCTCCGCAGCTGCTCCAGCCCGTAATCTCTGACATTTACGCCATCCACCCGGATATCCCCTTCCACCGCGTCATAGAAACGGGGGATCAGATTCACGAAGGTTGACTTCCCGGAGCCGGTGCTGCCGATCAGACCTACGGTCTCTCCCCGGTGAATGGTTACGGAAATATCATGCAATGCCAGTTCACCGGTTGTGTTGTAGCCAAATGAGACATGTTCAAAGGCAATCGCCGGAGCCTGCATATCTGCCTGTGGAAGAGCCCGCTTCCCGGTATCCGCAACGGAGGCTACTGTATTTAGCACTTCATTCACCCGGTTCGCCGAGGAAGATGCCTTGGTGAAAATAATAACCAGATTCGAGACCACAATCAGCGCCAGCAGAATCTGGGTCACATAGTTGATAAAAGCGATAATTTCGCCCTGGGACAGCCGTCCGGCATCAATGTGGATGCCGCCTGCCCACAGAATGACAATAATCGCCGCGTTGACCACCAGCGTTGTCATAGGCCCCAGCCACGCGGAGATGCGGGCGACGCGGATTGCCGTCGCTGTGAGATCCTCTGAAGCGGCATCAAAGCGCTGTTGCTCACTGCGGCTCTTGGCGAAGGCACGGATCACGCGGATGCCGGACAGATTCTCGCTGAGCACCAGGGCCAGATGATCCAGCTTCTGCTGGTATTTGCGGTAGAGCGGCGAGCTGCGCGTGATGATGAAATACAGAATCACGCCAAATACCGGAGTCGCCGCGAGCAGAATCAGCGAGAGCCAGAAATCGAGAATCATGGACATGATAATCGCACCGATACAGATGAACGGAGCGCGGATGACCAGACGGATCAGCATTGCCACAGCGAGCTGCAGCTGGTTCACATCATTCGTGATCCGGTTGATCAGCGAAGGCGTCCCAAAGGTATCCAACTCGGCATAGGAGAGCGCCGAGATATGCTTGAACATCTTATTGCGCAGGGAAGTGCCGAAGCCCTGCGAAGCCCGGGCGGCATAATATTGGCACACCATGGAACAGCTGAAGCCAAGCAATGACATCAATACCATCAGCCCGCCCATCCGGTACACATAGGCGCTGTCGTGGCGGCCAATCCCGTTGTTGACAATCAGGGCAACGATGGTTGGCAGCAGGAGCTCAAGAATCGCCTCCAGCAGCTTGAAGACCGGCCCAAGTGTCACTTCTTTTCTGTAGGGTTTAAGAAATACAGCCATTTTGAACACAGAAATCCTCACCTAACTTCAATAGTATGTAAGAGCTATGAAAAAGAAATAAGACCCGTTATGATTATGTCATACCTGCTTACATATTAATAATATTGGTTTCGTATTTATGCGATACGATTCGCATATGGCAGAGAGTTCAAAACGGAGGTACACTTATGGATATCCGCCAGTTGAGATATTTTTTGACGATTGCCGAAGAAGGACAAATTACATCGGCAGCCAGGAAGCTGCAAATGGCCCAGCCGCCGCTCAGCCAGCAGCTCAAGCTGCTGGAGGAGGAGCTTGGCGTGATGCTGGTGGAACGTGGTCCGCGGAGCATTAAGCTGACCGAAGCGGGGATGATCCTCAGGGAGCGGGCACAGCAGATCCTGGACCTGACCGACTCCACCAGCCGGGAGCTTAAGGATTTTGTCAAAGGCGTATCCGGCACCCTTTCCATCGGCACCGTCTCCTCATCGGCGGCTACCCTGCTGCAGGAGCGGCTGCTGGAGTTCCATCACATTTATACCGGGGTGAAATTTGAGATTCACGAAGGCAATACCTACCGGATAATCGACCTGCTGAACAAAGGCATTGTCGAAGTCGGCATCGTCCGGACCCCGTTCAGCAGCGCGGGCCTGGAGTGTGTCTACACTTCGTCTGAACCTATGATTGCCGTGATGGCGCCTGAATATGATTGGACGGGCGGAAAGCCCGATATTGAAATGGATGAGCTTAGGAACCAGCCGCTTATTGTTTACCGGCGCTTCGAGCAGCTTATCCGCGAGACCTGCCTGGAGAACGGATTTGATCCGCAGTTCTTCTGCATGAACGACGATGCCCGCACCACCCTGCTCTGGGCCAATGCGGGTCTGGGCATCGGAATCATTCCGCGGTCCGCTTTCACCCTCGCGAGCAACAGCAACGTGGTAGCCAAGGAAATCCGCAGCGATTCACTGAATACCCGGGTGGCCGCCGTCTGGATGAAAGACAAGTACCTGTCCTCTCTGGCCGCGAAATTTATTGAGAACTTTCAGAAGTAGCTCATCTCAGCAAAAACCCGCCCCCGGTCTACACCGGAGGCGGGTTCATCTTTTTAACGGATCGCAGGGCGGCGCCGCTGCGGATTACACCATGATTTTGCAGATATCGTTGGTGAACTGAACCGGATCATTGACCTGCAGGCCTTCGATCAGCAGCGCCTGATTGTACAGCAGATTCGTGTACAGGCCAAGCTTCTCCTTGTCCCCTTCAGCTGCAGCCTTAAGGGATTTGAAGACATCATGATGAATGTTGATCTCCAGCACCTTGTCGGCTTGAACTTCCTGGCCGTTCGGCATCTGCTTAAGGATTTTCTCCATTTCGATCGTCAGCTCGCCTTCTGTGGAGAGGCAGACCGGATGGGACTTCAGGCGTTTGGAGGCCTTGACATCCTTCACTTTGCCGGACAGAATGCCCTTCATCGCTTCGAACAGTTCCTTGTTCTCATTTTCTTCCGCTTCCGATGGCTTGTCGTCGGCATTCTCTTCAAGCCCTAAATCGCCGCTGGACACGTTTTTGAATTCTTTTTCCTTATAGGACATGATCATCTTAATTGCGAATTCATCGATATCGTCAGTGAAGTAGAGGATTTCGTAACCTTTGTCCGATACCATTTCGGTCTGCGGCAGCTTCTCGATCCGCTCTACCGATTCCCCGGAAGCATAGTAGATATACTTCTGGTCTTCCGGCATTCTTTCGACGTATTCAGCCAGCGTCACTTGTTTCTTCTCCTTGGAGGAGTAGAACATCAGCAGGTCCTGAAGGGTTTCTTTTTCCATGCCATAGTCATTGTAGACCCCGAACTTCAGCTGTCTGCCAAAAGAAGTATAGAATTTCTCATATTTCTCTCTTTCATCCTTCAGCAGGCTGAGGAGCTGGCTCTTGATCTTGCTCTTGATATTCTTGGCAATCAGAGTCAGCTGGCGGTCATGCTGCAGCAGCTCACGGGAGATGTTCAGCGACAGATCTTCCGAATCGACCATCCCTTTGACGAAGCTGAAATAATCAGGCAGCAGGTCAGCGCATTTGTTCATGATCAGCACGCCGTTGGAGTAAAGCTCCAGGCCTTTTTCATATTCCTTGGTGTAATAGTCGAATGGTGTGTTCTCGGGGATGAACAGGATCGCATTATAGACTACCGCACCGTCGGCACTGATGTGGATATGCTTCAGCGGCTTGTCAAAGCCGTAGCGTTTCTCGTTGTAAAAGTTATTGTAATCCTCTTCGGTCAGCTCGTTTTTGTTCTTGCGCCAGATCGGCACCATGCTGTTAACAGTTTGTTCTTCCTTGGTTTCCTCGAATTCGCCTTCGCTGCCTTCCTTCGGCTTGCTGCTGGTAATTTCCATTTTGATCGGGAAGCGGATGAAGTCGGAATATTTCTTAATGATGGATTTCAGGCGGTATTCTTCCAGGAACTCATCGTAGTTGTCTTCTTCGGTATTCGCTTTGATCTTGAGTGTAATCTCGGTTCCGACGGTTTCCTTCTCTGCTGGTTCAATGGTGTAGCCGTCTGCACCCTGGGATTCCCATTTGAAGGCCTGGTCACTGCCCAGCGCCTTGCTGACTACAGTCACATCCTCTGCCACCATAAAAGCGGAATAGAAGCCAACCCCGAACTGTCCGATAATGTTGTGGCCGTCCTTCGCTTCGTTATCCTTTTTAAAAGCAAACGAGCCGCTGTTCGCGATAATCCCGAGGTTGTTCTCCAGCTCTTCCTGGGTCATCCCGATTCCCGTATCGGAGATGGTCAGGGTGCGGCTCGCCTTGTCGGCAGCCACTTTAATGTAATAATCTTCTTTATTGAACACCAGGCCTTCATCGGCCAGTGCTTTGTAATAAATTTTGTCAATGGCATCGCTTGCATTCGAAATCAGTTCCCGCAGAAAAATTTCGCGCTGCGTATAAATGGAGTTAATCATCATTTCCAGCAATCTTTTAGATTCGGCTTTAAACTCTTTTTTGGCCATGAATAAGTAAATCTCCTTTCAAAAATAACCTCTGATAGTTTCCCGTTGATTAGCACTCCACTCAGATGAGTGCTAACACTTCCTTTTATATACCATATTCCCGTTTTTGATGTCAATATATTGCTGCATATCGGTGGTGATACAGGCTGAGTTTAGGAGAACATAATCAATTCCCAAAAAAATAATGAATATAATTTTATATCATGTTAGCATTCGAAAGGTAATGAATATTGTAAAAGAAAGGGAAATGAAACAATGAAAATCAACCTCGAAACGCTTCCTGAATATCGCATTGCATACGTGCGCCAAGTAGGGCCGTATGGCCCTGCCAACGCTCAAGCCATGGAAAAGCTGAAAAAATGGGCCAAGGCGAACAATCTTCTTACCGAATCGGCAATCCTATTTGGCATTCCACAAGATAACCCGGAAACGACACCTCCTGAACTCTGTAAATATGATGTATGTATCGTCCTTTCAGAAGATTATCCAATGGATGATTCAATTTGCGAAGGTACACTTTCCGGCGGAAAATATGCCAGTTTCACAATCAAACATACCGCGGAAGATATTCAAAAAGCTTGGACTGGACTTTTCCCAGCCCTTCATAACGGAGGCTATCAAATTGACAACAATAAACCGGTTTTAGAGAGATACACTGTCCAGATGATAAACCATCATTTGTGTGAATTTTGTGTTCCTATACAATCCGATATTTGACCGATTCTGCCTCATTTTGAGCTCGAAAGAACGATATAACGGCTTCTGAGTCCGAATCACCCGGAAAAAATGAGCTGCACGCAAAATAACGTCACTTAGTCCGTGTCATGCTGCAGATGAACCCGATGGCTCCTGCGCAACCCGCAGCATTCAAGTTACCTCAAAAAAAGGTTGGGCAGATTAATGAATCTCTCCCAACCTTCTTATTTTTATCCAGAGTACGGGTTCCCTCATAATGTTAAGCTTCCTCCATGATAGCAGTAATACGATTTAGCCTGAAGATTCTTTAAAGCCTTCAAGGACTGATCTGCACGAACGAGGTCCAGACAAAAATACGGATTGGCTATAATTAATTCATTCCCGTCTCTAACCGCTGCATCGCCCGTAATGACACGGCTTAATTCAGGAAAATGCAAAGAAATATGGCCTGACGTATGCCCTGGAGTGGCAATGATTTTACATTGCTGATTTAAAATCCACTCCCCGTCATGGACGGTTTGATCTACGGAAACATGTTTTAGACTTTTAAGCTGCTGCACGAACCAATATCCAAATTCTTTTTGCTCCTCTGGCATATGCTCCAGCATTTCTTCAGCTTGAGCTAATCGCTCCGATTTCACTTTACCGCTGATAGATTCCGCTTCCACTCCGCTCGCAATAATAGTAACTGAAGGGTATTTTTCTTTGAAATCGTATAAAGAACCGATGTGGTCATCATCATAGTGTGTGATCAGGATATTCTTTAAGTTCTTCATGTCATACCCATGTTTTACAATCTCATTCTCAATTAGAGGGAGAAATTGGGTATAACCAGTATCAACTAAGGTTAATTCATTCTCTATTACAACGAGACTCGGATAAATGTAATTTTGTTGATCATTAAATACAAATCCAATAGGAAGTTCTATGATTTCCATCGTAATCCTCCATACTATTTATACTCCAGCTCCATAAGCCCCCACATCCTCCATTCACAGCGCAACAGCCTTCGCCTCGGCATCGGCCAGCAGCATCTGAATCAGCGACTGCAGCGGCAGCGACTTCCACTTTTTCGGATGGATCAGCAGCTGCAGATCAAAGTGGATTTCCGGATGTACAAAAGACAGCTCCGCCAGCGTCCCCCGCTCAATCTCTTCTTCGGCCACAATTCTCGGAAGCAGGGCAATACCCAATCCGTTGCGCACGCAGCGCTTGATCGCCTCCAGGTTGGACAGCTCAAAGCCGATGCGGAAGTTGATCCCGTGCTCGCGCAGCAGATTCTCGAACAGACTGCGGTAAATACAGCTCTCCTCGGAGACGATCAGCTCACATTTGTTCAGGTCCTGCAGCGTCACACGTTCCAGCTCGGCTAACGGATGTCCCTTTGGGGCTACCAGCACCAGCGGCTCATCCCTGATGATCATACGCTCCAGCTGCGAATCTGTGGTGCTGCGGTCAAGCATGAGGCCGATATCAACCTCTCCATCCCTGATTTTGGCCACCAGGTTCGCCTCCTGCTCGGTTTGCAGATGGATGTTCAGCCCTGGAAACGTCGTCCGCAGCTGCTGCAGAAAAGGAGGCAGGTAAAAGGCCGCAAGTGAATCTATGGTTCCGATGGTCAAGGTCCCCCCAATCTGCTGGGCGATGGTTTCCTTCGAGCGGTCATATAAGTCCAAAATCTCTACAAACAGCTTCAGCAGCTCTTCTCCAGGCGGAGTCAGCCGCAGCGCCCGTCCATGCCGCTCCATCAGCGGAACCCCGTATTCCTTCTCAATCTTCTGAATCTGCATCGTCACACTGGACTGCGCATAGCCCAGCTCTTCAGCCGCGCGGGTAAAGCTCTGCCGCTTTGCGACCTCGCGGAAGGTCCTCATATATGTTAAATCCATAATCTCACCCTAACATCAATATTATTGATAACCTACATCATTTATTATAGCTAACGCCGATGAAATAATCCATGCTACAGTAAGATAAAAGGATTTCAACATTTTGGAGGACGATATTCATGTTAACAGAAGAACAGATTTATGGAATCTATGTTCCCGTGGTAACCCCGTTCAATACGGCTGGCGAGATTGATCTGGAATCGTATCAGCGTTATGTGAACAACATCATCAAGAACAGTATTCATGGTCTGGTCGTCAATGGAACCACTGGAGAATCGCCGACAGTCAACATACAGGAATTACAGACCCTCGTGAACACCTCACGGGACCTATTGAAATCGAGCAGCATTCCGCTGGTCATCGGCACCGGCACTAATGATACGGCTTCTACAGTTGCCCGGACCGAGTTGGCCGCAGACTCAGGCGCCGATGCCGTTCTGGTTGTAGTGCCTTATTACAGCCGCCCTTCGCAGCAGGGCATAATTGAGCATTTCCGTAAAGCTGCTGAGGTAGGCATTCCGGTCATCGCCTATGATATCCCGGGCCGCGCCGGGGTCGGCATGACCGTCGATACGGCACGCACCATCCTCGAAATGAACAATGTCGTGGGCTTAAAAGACTGCTCCGGCTCGCCGCTGCTCGTCTCCGAGCTGTCCCGCCTGGGCTCGAAGCCGGTGCTGTGCGGCGATGATCTCCATTTCTTCGATATGCTGGGCTGCGGAGCCGCCGGCGGCATGCTTGCTTCAGCCAATGTGCACACCGCAAAGTTCCTCGGCATCTACGAACAGTTCAGAGCCGGACAGATTGAGGAAACCCGAGCGGAATTCGACCGGCTCATCCCGCTGATGAAGCTGCTCTTCAAGGAATCCAATCCAGCCCCAATCAAATGGCTGCTCAGTGCCTATGGGGAAATCTCCTCGGATACGCTCCGCCTACCAATGACCCCCATCAGCTCCGAGCTGCGTGAGGAATTCGGAGCTTTTCTGGCCGGCTCCAACTATCTGACGGCCATTTGATATTGTGCCGCACAATAACAACCGCCAGGGTACAGTCAAGACTGTCCGGGGCGGTTGTTGTTGTGTAAGGCGCTTTATCCGCAGCCTCCCACTATCCAGCGATCTGCCGTGATACTTCTATAAGTATACACGGCCACTCACTGCAGGCAGACCGCCTTCGGCGAAATCAGAGGTACTTTTACCTCTTATTCCCCCATATAGCTTACCTCCGGCGAAATCAGAGGTACTTTTACCTCTCATTCCCTCAAATAGCGTGCCTCCGGCGAAATCAGAGGTACTTTTACCTCTCATTCCCTCATATAGCCTGCCTTCGGCGAAATCAGAGGTACTTTTACCTCTCATTCCCCCCAGTAGCTTCCTTTTGGCAATTTCAGAGGTACTTTTACCTCTCATTCCCCCTTTGTTGCCTACTCCCGGCAACTGCTTTCCTAAAAAAGCAAAAAAACAGCCTCCCACCCAGGGAAGCTGTAGTCTACAAATCTATATCCGCAGCTTACTGCGATCTGCCTGCTTTGGCAGCAGGTCTGCCGCCGGGGCGGCTGCTGTAGTTACTGCCAGACCTGCCGCCTTGGCTGCCGGCAGGTCTGGTGTTCGGCCCGGCGCTGGTCCGTTCACCCGGTCTGCCGCTGTAGCTGCCGCCCGGGCGGCTGCCTGTTCCCGCTCCGCCACCGTTTCCTCCGTTGGGTCTGCCGTTAGAGCCAGCTCCGTCACCGCCGGATCTTGCTCCTTTAGCGGCAGCACCTCCAGGTCTTGCACCAGCTGCTGCTTTGTGGGCCGGCTCCCCGTTCGGTCTGCTGCCGGCGCTGCTCTTGCTTCCGCCGCCAGAGCTGTTACCTGGGCGGTTGCCCTGTGTGAACCACTCCGACTTTGGCTTGCGCGCAGGGTTGGTCTTTGCCTTGGCTGCCGGCTTGGCCGGTGTCTTGGCTGGACGTTCATTCAGCAGTGCCTGGGCACTTTTGGACATCGGATAGGCATGGTCCTTCACTTCCGGGATCGTTTTTCCGATCAGCTTCTGAATATCCTTCAGGTACGGAATCTCTTCCGCTTCGCATAAGGAGATGGCAATTCCGCTCATACCCGCACGGCCGGTGCGGCCGATCCGGTGAACATAGGTTTCCGGAATATTCGGCAGGTTGAAGTTGATTACATGCGACAGCTCATCAATATCAATCCCCCGGGCGGCAATGTCCGTAGCAACAAGCACACGGGTAGCCCCGCTCTTGAAGTTGCGCAGCGCATTTTGCCGGTCATTCTGGGACTTGTTGCCGTGAATCGCTTGGGCGGTAATATTGATCCGGGTCAGATCACGGGTTACCCGGTCAGCGCCGCGTTTGGTGCGGGTAAAGACCAGCGCCGACACAATGGAGGGGTCCTGCAACAGACGGTTCAACTGATTCTGCTTATTGCCGTTTTCCAGCAGATAGATCGATTGCTCAATTCTGTCGACGGTGGAGGAAACCGGGGTAATCTCGATTTTCACCGGATTGACCAGCAGCGTTTTGATCAAATTCGAAATTTCTGTCGGCATTGTCGCCGAGAAGAACAAGGTTTGTTTTTTGCTTGGCATTTTGGCGATAATCCGCTTCACATCATGAATGAAGCCCATGTCGAGCATGCGGTCCGCTTCGTCCAGCACAAGAATCTGCACATACTGCAGATCGACATGCTTCTGGGTGATCAGGTCAATGAGCCGGCCTGGGGTAGCAATCAGGATATCTGCACCCTGGCTTAACGCCCGTTCTTGCGCTTTTTGCGATACGCCGCCGACAATAGCCGTTGAACGGATACTGGTGAACTTGCTATAGGCCTGGATATTTTCCGAGATTTGCAGAGCAAGCTCTCTTGTCGGTGTGAGAATCAGCGAGCGGATGCGGCGTTTGCCGCCTGCTACCGCAGGCTGCTGGCTTAACAGCTGAATAATCGGCAAGGAAAAAGCCGCTGTTTTACCTGTTCCGGTCTGAGCACAGCCGAGGACGTCCCGGCCGGCCAGAGCTGCGGGAATCGACTCCTCCTGGATGGGGGTGGGGGATGTATAATTTTCTTGGCTTAACGCCTTGAGGATGGCCGGGATTAAATTCAAATCATTAAAAGTCATATTGTCTCCTTAATTTTCAATACATATATTTTCAGATCATGTGCGAACAATTTCAGCTTCATCCTGCGTCTCCACATTCCGCAGATGTAAGTCATAACACATAATGATACCACAGATCCGTATATTAGATAACCCTACAAACTGGAATACATCAAATACAGTCAGCACATAAGCAGAAATCAAAAGAAGACAAATTTTCTTATGAAGATATACACAGATGGCGTATATCACTTAGAAGTTTTGTTTGCTCCTGGAGAACAAAAGACGACTCAATTTTACGGACCGTCGGCCACAGCCATAAAATCTATGTATATAACAGCACTGGAATAGTGCACGACTTTAATATCTCTGCCAGACAATTTAAAAAAAAGTAGTCCCCTCGTTCTTTTACCAGGGGACTACTTTTTTTGAAAAACAGCTCCAACTCAGTCCACTTGCCAATATAATCTCTGACGGGACAATTATCAGATTATTAAATAAGCGGCGCTTGGATCAATGTTGCAAAATTAAATTGATGCTGATGACCATCATTTATAGTTGTGCGACCAGTAACAAAATGTACATGCTTGCCATTTCCAACCGGAATAGCCGGTCCGGTTCTAATCTTTTTCAGATTATGAAAATGGTTCAAAAAATCAGTTTTATTGAGATCAATTTCATGGACATGGCTGTTCCCTACCCGGATTGCTTGCCCCGTAACACCTGCGAACCGATGGTTATGTCGATCTGCGCCTTCTTCGGCCAATTTAGTACTACCTTCAAATTCATGTACATGTCGCTGTGCCTGTCTAGAAGATGTAACTTTCTTCTTTCTGGGATTTTTCTTCTGCATGTGTCACCTGCCTCCATACAATAGTGCGCTCCATAACATCATATTGAAGCAAAACTATGTATGTGCTAGGCAACTGTTAGAAATCCGAATGTTGTTTCTCCGACTTCACGTTTATTTCATTATCATTGTCTTGATAGGCACCTACCGTCAAACTCGGCGGTCTGCATATAGATACAATTGAGTCATAACCCCAGCTTAGCCGGTGGCTTCCATCTTTCTGATATGACAAAAAAGCGGAGGATCGCTCCCCCGCTCCCTTTACTCTTATAAAAGATTAAGACTACTCCACAATTTCAGCAGTATCGCCGTTGTTGGCGCCTGCAGCGTTGGCTTCGTCGGTGTCGATATGCATGTCGAGCTTAAAGTTGTCGGATACACGTGCAATCACGTTCTCAAGTACCAGACCGCGTTCGCCGCCAAGGCGTACCTTCAGCATTTGCTTGTCAGCAATGCCCCACGCTTCAGCTTCAGAAGTATGGAAATGGATGTGGCGGGCTGCCACGATTACACCTGTTTCCAGCTCAACTTCGCCGGCAGGTCCTTTGATTGTAATGCCTGGTGTGCCTTCAATGTGGCCGGATTCGCGGACAGGGGCTTTCACGCCTAGGCTGAATGCGTCTGTGCGGGAAACTTCCAGCTGCGATGCCGGACGGACAGGTCCAAGAATTCTGACTTTGTCGAATTTTCCTTTGGTACCAATAACGGCTACTTGCTCATTTGCTGCAAATTGTCCGGGTTGGGACAGCGGTTTGAACTCAGTCAATTGATATCCTGGGCCAAACAATGCTTCCACGTGCTCCTGCGTAAGGTGAATATGCCGGGCCGACACACCTACGGGTACAGTCTTGCTCATTGTAATGTCACTCCTTGTATTTTCTCTAGTATCTGTACAAGCCACTGAACATTATACATCTATTTCTCTGAAAATAAAAAGACCCTCTTCACATAGAGGGATCTTTTTTCGACATTTTACGATATTGGAACAGGATTGTCAAAAAATCGCCACTTGCCGGGACCGGATTCTCAGCTATGATTGGACTGTCCGGGATGGCAGATGTTTTGCGAGAAAAGCCAGTGCATTTCCATGCAGCCAGCCCTGCACCGCTTCTTCAGGATAACGGGCCAGCAGCAGCTCGGCGAACTCCGCATATTTTCCCGGATGCTCCAGACCTTCCACCCAGGAATCAATGCCGTCAAAATCCGATCCGAACATAATCTGACCAGAGCCTCCGAGCGCACAGATATGCTCAATATGCCGCAGCACATCCTCAGCCTTCGCCTCTCCTCCATCCCGGACAAACCAGGGGACAAAAGTCAGCCCAATCCGCCCGTCCATCGCCACCAGGGCCCGAATCTGCTCATCACTTAGATTGCGCGGGTGACCACACACAGCGGCCGCATTCGAATGCGAGGCAATAAAGGGGCGCACACTCCGCTCCGCAAGCTCCCAGAATCCGGCAGGTGCCAGATGCGACACATCCAGCAGCATTCCGCTCTCATTGCACCAATCAATCAGCTTCCGCCCCTGCTCCGTAAAACCGCCGTTCCGCTGCTCCAGCACACCATCTGCCGCCCAGTTGGCGTAATTCCAGGTTACTCCCATGAACCGCACACCCCACTCAAAACATAGCTGCGCATAGAACAGGTTGCCTTCCAGACCATCCACACCTTCCAGGGAGAGCATTCCCCGCCTAGCGGGTGTCTTACACTGCTCTGCTGCCTCTTCCTTCCAACGCAGCCACTGCAGGCCCCCTGGGCCGGCAACTTTATTCCGGAACGCTTCGATCTGCCCTATTATGCGCTCAAAGCTCGCTTTTTCCCGTTCTGCAGACAGATAAATGGCAAAAATCTGCAGTTCGACACCGCCCCCCAGTAAACGCTCCAGGGTCACATCCAGCCGGCTGTCCTTCCTGAAATCAATATCCGGGGACGCCTGCAGCTTGCTAAGTACATCACAGTGAAAATCCGCCACTCTCATTTGCCCTTTTTTCACCACTGCATGAACCTCACTTTCCATTGGGCCGTTGGCCTACTACTAAGCTTATGCACTTGCAACTCATCTCTCAACTTGGAACCTGTAAATTCTTAATACGCAGCAAAAAACCTGCTTACCGAAGTAAACAGGTTCATCCTAAAGGTTTTGCGAAAATGACTTCAACGATTTTGCTTCACGCAAAACTCGCTTCAGAAGCATCAACTTTAGGCTATCTATTATCT